>Ga0080004_1145340_pt1 | contig 25058 bp, 22 predicted proteins | sample WasSprMetagenome_FD_69207 | JGI IMG/M metagenome (GOLD analysis project Ga0080004, IMG submission 69207) | Sulfidic aquatic microbial communities from Washburn Spring, Yellowstone National Park, USA - WS (SPADES assembly) (version 2) | ecosystem: Environmental > Aquatic > Thermal springs > Hot...
GCCTGGCCTCCCGGGAGTGCGCCACGGTCCCGGCCCCCGGCGGCCGGGCCTGCTTCCCCGGCGGGGCCAAGGACCAGGGCGAGCCGGTGCGCCTGGCCAGGAGGGGGCGCGTGTTCACCTTCACCCTGGACCACCTGGTTTACGGGGACTACAGCGACATCCCGGTGCCGCGCCTGGTGGTGGAACTGGAGGGTGGCGGCCGGGTGTTCCTGGAGGGGACCGACTGCGATCCCGGGGAGATCCGCATCGACATGCCCGTGGAACTGGTGCTGCGCATTGTGCATCGGGGCGCCGGCTTCAACAATTATTACTGGAAGTGCCGCCCGGTACGGGAAGGGGGCGTGAGCTAGATGAGCGTGAAGGACAAAGTGGCCGTCATCGGTGTGGGCTACACCAGGTTCGGTGAGCACTGGGAGAAGGACGCCGAGGACCTTCTCATCGAGGCCGTCTACGAGGCCCTCGCGGACGCCGGCGTCACTCTGGAAGACGTCCAGGCCGGCTGGGTGGGCATCTTCTACGACTTCACGGGCTGCGGCGGCTCCACGGTCTCGGACATCCTGAAGTGGTTCGGCCGGCCCATCACCAGGGTGGAGAACTACTGCGCCTCGGGCATGGACGCCTTCCGCAACGCCTGCTTTGCCGTGGCCTCCGGGGCCTACGACATCGTCCTCGCCTGCGGCGTGGAGAAGATTCTGGACCAGGGTAGCCGCGGCTTGCCCGGCATCGGCGAGATCGGCCACCCGGTGTACGGCTCGGTTTCGGCGCCCGGCATGTTCGCCCTGGCCGCCACGCGCTGCTTTCACGTGCACGGCTGGACCAGGGAGGACCTGGCCCTGGTGGCCGTGAAAAACCACAGGCACGGCGCGGCCCACCCCAAGGCCCACTTCCGCCGGGAGATCACCGTGGAAGACGCGCTCCGCGCCCCCATGATCGCCTACCCGCTGGGTCGCTACGACTGCTGCGCCGTGTCGGACGGGGCCGCGGCCCTGATCCTGGCGCGGCCCGAGGTGGCCCGCACGAGCCGCCACAAGGACGATTACGTGCTGGTCAAGGCCAACGCCCTCTCGGTGCACACCATGCTGCCCATGTACCAGCCGGGGTTTGACTACCTGGGCTGGCCCGCCACCCGGGACGCGGCCCGCATGGCCTACGCCGAGGCCGGCATCAGGAATCCGCGGGAGGAAATCAGCTTCGCGGAGGTACATGACTGCTTCACCATCACGGAAATTCTGAACTACGAGGACCTGGGCTTCTGCGAGAAGGGCGAAGGGGTCAGGTTCCTGCGGGAAGGCATACCGTACATCGAGGGCAAACTGCCGGTCAATCCCAGCGGCGGCCTGAAGTGCTTCGGCCACCCCATCGGGGCCACGGGGTGCCGCATGCTGGTGGAGGTGACCAAGCAGCTGCAGGGCCGGGCCGACGGCCTCCAGGTCAGGGACCCCCACCTGGGACTGGCGCACAACCTGGGCGGGGCCGGTACCACGGCCTCGGTCACCATCCTGGGCCGGCGCGACTGAAGGGATTAAACGAACCCGGCGCAACACCGCCGGCCCACGGTGTTGTGCCGGGTTTTTTACCTGGTTTTCTTACGTTTCAATCCGGGATCCAACGGGTCACGCGGCCCGGCGGTCCTCCCGGAACTTGAAGACCCTGACCACCGCCTTCAGTTTTTCCGTGAGTTCCTCCAGTTGCTGGGTTATGGCCGCCGTCTCCTGACTGGTGGCCGCGGCCTGCTGGGCCACCGCCGCTATGGCCTGGGCGTTGCCTACCATGGCCCGGGTGGTGTCGGCCTGCTGTCGCGCCGCCGAGCTGATCTGTTCCACGGCCTGCAGGTGCTCGTCGATCATCTCCCGAATGGCCCGGAAGCGGGCCTCAATGCCGTCCACCAGCTCCCGACCCTGCCGGGCCGCGTCCACCGCTCCGGCGATTGATTCCTGAATGGCCGTCACCAGCTGCGTTATTTCCCCGGTGGCCCGGGCCGAGTTTTCGGCCAGCCGGCGCACCTCCTCGGCCACCACGGCGAAGCCCCGGCCGTGCTCGCCGGCCCGGGCCGCCTCGATGGCCGCGTTCAGGGCCAGGAGGTTGGTCTGCTCGGCGATGTCCTGAATTAGTTCTACGATCTGCACGATACGTTCCGAGTTGGCCGCAAGCTCTGCCATGCGGCCGTCGATGATCTGCATGCCTTCCTCGAACCGTTTGAGGGCTTCGCCGCCCTCTTCGGCCGCCGCGGTCGAGCTTCTGGCGGTCGCGGCGCCCTGTTCGGCCGCCCGGGCCACCTGCTGGGCCGCCGCAGCCAGGCTTTCAATGGCCTGAAGCAATTCCTGCACCTGGCGGGCCTGATCCTGGCTCCCGTTACTTACCTGCTCGGTGCCGGTAATAATTTGCTTAGTTGCTTCCTCCAGGGCCACCGTGTGATCGCGGATCATTCCGAACCACTTATTGACACCCTTCAGCACCTTGCCGAAGTTGACGGCAATGACTCCGAGGTCGCCGCGCGCGCGACCTTCAATGGTGGCGCCCAACTCACCCTTGATGGCCAGTTCGGTCTTGGCGATGATTTCCCGTAGCAGGCGGTCCACGGGTCTGGTGAGCCCGTAGGCGAGACCCGCGGCCAGCAGCAGGGCGATGCCGGCCGCTACAAAATCGGCAAAGGGCAGGGCTGCTTTCAATCTCCCTCCCAGCACGGTCAGGACGGCCACCAGTAGCGTCACCGCGACCGTCTGGACGGTCAACCTGTTCGCCAAACTGAACATGTTCCCCTCCCCCGAGTTTTTCGGCGCCCACGCCCGGCGCATCTTTATCATCTGTATTTTGACACGGCCATCCCATTCCCTTCCTTAATCGACCCTTTAAGATTGTTTTCGTTTGCCGAGCCGGTACGGTTTGGTACCGCCGGGGGTAGGGGGCCGGAGCGAAGTCCGCTTCCCGACCGAGGTTCGTCCACGGCCGTGATGCCCGGCCTCCAGGCTTTGGTGAGTACATAGATCCGGTTGCCGGTTGGCCACGGTTGTTTGGCCGGAGCCCGCCTTTACGGTGCGGCTTCCGGCCACTCGAGCCCCGCGGCCTCCGCCACCCGTTTCAGGAGCAGACCCAAGCAGAACCTGATATTGGCCGGCGAGTAGACCAACAGTCCCGCCCGGTAGTAACGGTTGAATAATTCCTCAACCAGGGCCTCGCGTCTTTCCCGCCACCCCTCGACTATCAGGTCGTACAGGTTTTCGGCGCTGTGCCGGGCGAGGGCGAAATATTCCCGGGCCGCTTCCCCCTGCAGGATGTTTTCGTGGGCCAGCCCTACTGTACGGGCATCGAGCCTGCCCAGGCGCGCGATGGTATCCAGGTACACCCGGTAGCCCTGGAAGAAAAGAGGAAAATTTTCCTTCGGGCCCAGGTGAAAACCAAGGCTGTCCGAAACCAGTAACACGTCTTGCGCGGGCAGGTGGACGGCGATACTACACGGACTGTGTCCCGGCGCGGCCAGAAAGTTCAGACTACAACCCTGTCCCAATTCCAGTACGTCGCCGTCCGTAACCACGTGGTCCACTCGCAGGACGGCGCCGGGCAGCCAGGAAAAGGTGCGGCGACCGGCGCCGTGCCGCTCCAGCCACTCGCCGGTAAAGGCGTCCTCCCGGAGAAAGAACTGCTCGAGCACCCGCGGACGGGAGAGGATGGCGGCCGCGTGGGCCGAGGCCACGACCCGGGCTCGGGGATACGAACCGAGAAAGTAGGGAATCCCTCCCAGATGGTCGTAGTGGGCATGGGGTACGACGAGATACCGGATCCTGGCCGGGTCGATGCCCAGGTCCGCCAGTTGCCGCGCCACCGCCGGTGCCGTGGCGCTCACCCCCAGTTCGACGAGGGCACATTCTTCTCCCGCGATAAGGTAGCTCATGAAGTGTTTGTTGCCAAGGACGTGGACTCCTTCGGCGATCTGTAGCGGAAACTCCAAGTTCCTCACCTCCGGTTGGCCGGGGCCGTCATTCTCTCCTGAAGTCCGGTCCCGCGTTTTGCCAGAGAGGCATCCTACCTCCCGGGACGTTGTTGGGCTTTCTTCGCAAGAATCGTGCCACTTTGTGGAGGTGGCAGGGGAATGCGGCAAGTTATAGAAGTATAACGAACGTCATGGCAAACCAAACCGCAAAGGAGAGGGGCCAACCTCGGATGGCAACCGTACTGGGAATCTGCTGTTCGCGGCGCCAGTTGGGCAATTGTGAGGTACTTCTGCGGGAAGCCCTGGACGCGGCCGGGGAAGGCGGGGCGGCGGTGGAGTTTTTGCGCCTGCCGGACCTGCGCTTTGAGCCCTGCCGGGGCTGTCTGGCCTGTGTCTATAAGGGTTCGTGCGCCATAAGGAACGACGACCTGGGCCTCTTACTGGAAAAGATTCTGGCGGCGGACGGATTGATCGCCGCCGCCCCCACCTACCTTTTGAGCCCGGCCGGGATCGTCAAACTGGTGGCCGACCGGGCCCTCAACCTCACGCCCCACCTGGAGGCCCTGGCTGGCCGCACCCGGGTGGCCGCCACCATCAACGTGGCCGGGAACGACAAATGGAACCCCCTGGGGGTCGAACTCCTGAACCTGTTTGCGCTGGCCTTCGGCTACCGCGTCATCGACTACCTGGACGCTTACGCTCCCGGGCCGGGCGAGGTGCTGCTGGAACCCGACAACGTCGTCCGGGCCCGGGAGTTGGGCCGGCGGGTGGCCCGGGCCCTGGCCGGGCAGGTGGAGGAGCGGCCGCCGGAACCCAGGGAGTGCCCCCATTGCTACAGCCGCGCCTTCAGGCTGCTGGCCGGGGACCGGGTGGTGTGCGTGGTCTGCAATACCACCGGACGGTTGGCCGTGGAAGGCGGGGTCTTGCGTTTCCGTCCCGACCCGCCCGGCCCGGAAGGCCACTTCTGGACCCTGCCCCACCGGCGCCACCATCTGGACGACTGGGTAATTCCCAGCCGCGACCGTTATCTGGCCCGCCGAAGGGTAATCAAGGAGTTGCTGGCCAAGTACCGCGTCTGATTCACTTTCCATCGCCGTGCCGGAATAGCCAGGCCCGTAGCTCCGAGAGCTGCTCGCCGTCGGGGTAGCGGTACTCTTGCCGGAGTTCTTCCAGATCGCGCAGGCGGGTCGTGTCGGCGGCAAAGTAAAGTACCAGATTGCGAATCAGGCACATTGTGGGCGGCGTGATGTAATGTTCGATGCCCTCCACCTGGTCCTTGACCCCCACGGGAACCTGCAGCAGGGTCAGGAAGTCGTGCAGGGTTCGGTCCCGCCAGACCAGAAACCGGCCGATGGCGGTTCCTTTAGGGGTCAGGGCGATGTTACGGTACTTTTCGTAGCACACCAGGCCGCGTTCGTTCAACTTCCGGATCATGCGGGTCACCGAGGAGGGCTGTACCCCAAGGGCTTCCGCCAGGTCCACCACCCGCACGTAGCCCTTTGTTTCCAGGAGCCGGTAGATCATTTCCAGGTAGTCTTCCATGCTTTCCGTAAGCACCTCCGGCTCCCCCCTTCGTTACGGGTTGAGGGCGCGCGCCACCTGGGCCGTGGCGAAGCACACCGAGGTAGCCACCAGGGTGGGGACCGCAGCGGCCAGGACAGTCCACCGGCAACTTCCCGTCTCCTTCAAAATGGTCAGCAGCGTGGTCGCGCAGGGGAAGTGGAGCACCGAAAAGACCATCATGTTCAGGGCCGTAAGCCCGTTCCAGCCACGGGAGAGAAGCAGAGTTCGGAGGTCCCCCAAACCGATTTCCACCATGCTCCCGGTGGCCAGGTAACCCATCAGCAAAATGGGGAAGACGATTTCGTTGGCCGGAAGACCCAGGAGGAAGGCCGCCACGATGAACCCGTCCAGCCCGATGGCCCGGCCCAAGGGGTCGAGCACACCGGCCAGATGCCCCAGCAGGCTGACTCCGCCCCAGTGGGTGTTGGCCAGCAGCCAGATGGCGGCCCCTGCCGGGGCGGCCACCGTCACCGCCCGGCGCAGCACCACCAGGGTCCGGTCGCATGCGGCCCGCACGATGACGCGGCCCCATTGGGGCGGGCGGTAGGGCGGCAGCTCCAGGGCGAAGGAGGAGGGCAGGCCGCGCAGGCAACTCCTGGTCAGGACAAAGGAAACCGTCCAGGTGGCGGCCACGCCCAGGAGCACCCCTCCCGCCACCACGGCTGCGGCCGCCGGTCCTGACCCCCCGGTCAGCAGGGAGGCAAGCAACAGTAGGGTGGGAAAGCGTCCGTTACAGGGGGTAAACACGTTGGTCAGGGTGGCGACCAGCCGTTCGCGGGGGGATTCGATGATGCGACAGGCCACCACGCCGGCCGCGTTGCACCCCAGGCCCATGCCCATGGTCAGGGCCTGCTTGCCGTGGGCTCCGGCCGCCTTGAAAAACCGGTCCAGGTTGAAGGCCACCCGCGGCAGATAACCCAAGTCCTCCAACAAGGTAAACAGGGGAAAGAAGATGGCCATGGGGGGAAGCATGACCGCCACCACCCAGGTCACGGTGCGGTAGACTCCCTCCACCAGAATCCCGTGCACGACCGGTGGTACGGCATGGGCCGCGCAAAACGCCGTCAGACGCCGCTCAACGTCCAGAAAGACCGCGGCCAGGAACTCCGAGGGGACGTTGGCCCCGGCCAGCGTGAGCCAGAAGACCATGCCCAGCAGGAACAGCATGATGGGGTAACCCAGCACCCGGGAGGTGAAGATGTCGTCCAGCCTGGTGTCCCATTCGCCCGCCCTTTCGGACGGCGTTTGCACCACCCGGGCCGCCAGCATTTCGGCCCGCTTGTAAACGGCCGCAGCAATGCGGTCGTGGACGTCGCCGCCAAGTTGCTCGCCGCACGTGCGCGCCCGCGATAAAACGAGATGGAGGTCAAAGGGTAACCCGATTTCGGACATGCGTTTTCCCCTGCGTTTCCTTACCGTTCCAGAAAGTGCGGATTTTCGGGATGATACTTTCGTCCCCTGCGATCAGGCACAGGGCCACCCAGCGGGGGTTCAGTCCCTCCCGGCTGAGGACGGCGAGGTCCGTGGCCAGTTCCGCGACGGCCGCCTCGAGTTCCGGATCGTAACTCACCGGCCGGGGAGCGGGGCGGATCGTGCCCTCTATGACCCGGTGGAGGGTTTCCTTTAGCAGAGTCAGTCCTTCGCCCCGGCGCGCCGCCACGGGTACCACGGGCACGCCGAGTTCGCGGGCCAGGGCGGGAACGTCGATACGGATGCCCCGCCTGCGGGCTTCGTCCATGAGATTGAGACAGGCGACGACCCGCGTGCCGATCTCCATTATCTGGAAGATCAGGTGGAGGTTGCGCTCCAGGCAGGTGGCGTCCACCACGACGACGGTGGCGTCCGGCCGGCCGAAGCAGAGGAAGTCACGGGTGATCCGCTCTTCCGGGGAATCCGAAAGCAGCGAGTAGGTCCCGGGCAAATCCACCAGGGTAACGGTTTGACCGTTATACCGGTACCATCCCCGGGCACAGGCCACCGTCTTCCCGGGCCAGTTGCCCGTGTGCTGCTTCAATCCGGTGAGGGCGTTGAAGAGCGTGCTCTTTCCGGTGTTGGGGTTGCCCGCCAGGGCCACCACCGGGCGCGGCAGTTCCGTGCCGTCACGGACCACGGTCAACGGTCACCTCCCGGCATGGAGATCGGCCTGACCAGCACGGTGCTGCCCTCCTCCCGCCTCAGGGCAACCAGGGCTCCGCGGATGCGAAAGGCGACCGGGTCCCCGGCGGCGCTCTTCCGGACCGCCTTGACCCTGGTGCCCGGAACCAGGCCCAGGTCCAGGAGGCGCCGGCGGGTCGGGCCCGTGGCCCCCACAAAAACCACCTCGCCGGTGCCCCCCACGGGCAGCTCGTGCAGACCGAACAGGGTCATCGAGACCGCTCCTTTGGTGCCGTGCAAAAGATTTGTTCCGGGGAAAAGGCTTTGCATGGGGCTAAAGACAGTCTATGTGGCGAGCCCACCGGAGGTTACCACCGGAGCTTGCCACCGGGCGCTTGTTGCGGCGCCGCCCCGGCCGCAAGGGTGCGTACCGGGAAGGTTCGCCCCGGTATTCTTGACCGGTCCGGGGGCCGGAGGTATAATCGACCCAGCGGGGGTGAAGGCGATGCCCATCTACGAATTCCGCTGCCGGGCTTGTGGTAAGAAGGTCGAACTGCTTTGCCCTACCGACGCGCAGCCCGGGCCGTGTGCTGCCTGCGGCGGTCGGCTGGAGCGCATCATGTCCCGCTTCGCCCACCACCGGAGCCTGCAGAGCCGGTTGGCCGACATCGACACCAGCCGTCCGCCGGGGGACGACTACTACCGGGACGAGCGCAACATAGGCCTTTGGGCCCGCAAGAGGATGCAGGAGCTGGGGTGCGACCCCGGCATCGACTTCGACGGCGTGGTGGAAAGGGCCCGCCAGCAGGTCAAGGAACAGCTCCAAGATTAGGTGACGTGAGGGAGGGTGGGGATGCCGGTAGCCCTCCTGTACCACGAAGATTTGAAAGAGTACGACTTCAGCCCCGGCCACTCCTTCCGTGGCGACAGGTTCGGGGCCTTTTTTGATTTCCTGAAGGAACACCTGCCCGAGAACGGCAACTACCGGGTTCTGGCGGCAGAGCCGGCCACCGAGGAGCACCTGGCCCTCGTCTGCGATCCGGAATACGTGGCCTTCGTCACCGCCTACTATCGCAATGCCCACGCCGGGCTGGGGTTGCCGGCGGGCCACCAGGTGCGTCGGTTTCTCAGCAGGGACAACCTTCCCCGGGGGCGTCCCGGGAGGCTGGAGGAAGCGGCCCGCCTGGTGGTGGGGCAGGCCAGGATGGGGGTTGACCTTGTCCTCGGGGGGACCTTTGGACAGGCCGTTTCCATAGGGGGTGGCTTGCACCACGCCCGGCGGGGCTACGGTGAGGGCTTCTGCGTTTACAACGATGTGGCCTTCGCCGCCCTGTACGCCCTGGACCGCTACGGTTTGGAAAGGATTTTGGTGCTGGACACCGACGCCCACGCCGGCAACGGCACGGCCGAATACTTTTACGGCGACCCGCGCGTGCTCTTTATCGACCTGCACCAGGACCCGCGTACCCTGTACCCCGGCACGGGCTTCGTCCACGAAATCGGAGCCGGGCCGGGCCGTGGATACACCGTCAACTGCCCGCTGCCCCCCGGCGCGGGCTGGGAGTCTTACCGGTACGTTTTTGAGGAAGTGGTGTGGCCCCTAGCGGAGGAGTTCCGGCCCCAGCTAATCATCAGGAACGGCGGCTGCGACCCCTACTGGAACGACCGGCTCACCTGGCTGGGGCTGACCGTGGAGGACTTCCGGGAGCTTGGCGCCCTGGTGCGGGACCTGGCCGGCTTGTGCGGCGGCCGGGAGCTGGACCTGATCTGTTCGGGCTATAACGAGCGGGCCTTGCCCGCCTGCTGGCTGGCGCTGGTGGCGGGGGTGGCGGGCCTTGCGGTGCGGGTAGACGAGCCGGAGCCCGTGCCGGGGTGGGTCAGGCGGGACGCCGGCTCTCACGAGACCAGGGACATGGTACGGGAGCTGAAGAAGCACCTGAAGGATTACTGGAGCTGTATGGCAGGGTAATTCTTTCGGTCAGGCGGCCCGATGGCGCGGGTCGGGCCGGTCCTTTTTTTGCCGGCGCGGCAGGTGACCCCGATAGGGCTCCAGGAGCCGGCAGAGGGCCAGGTTGACCCGTTCGCAGGCCGCTATGGATCGGAGTTCCGGGAGCGTTGGCCAGGCCCCGCGCGGTCTTGCTTCGCCGCACACGTCGGCGCCCACCACACGGCGGCGGTGGAGCAGCCAGCGTAAGAAAGCAAAGGCCAGCGAGACCGGCACCTCGCCGTGACCCCAGCTGGTGGAGAGTTCCGAGAATACGTCCTTATCGATGCTGAGGTAAAGGTTCTCGGTAGGCAGCAGCACCTCGAAGTGATTGGGGGCCCGCGAAAACCAGTACCGCCAGGCCTGCGCTGTGAGAACGACCGTCTTGGGCAAGGGATACCCTTTCCCGGCGGCCCCCAGCACGAGGATGCGCCGCACCGTCGGCAGCCTCGCCACCTCCCGGAGCCAGGAACCGCAGCTCACGAACCCCTCCGGGGCCGGGAAAGCGTCGGGGTGGTGGTCGAAGACGACCACGGTGAGGGGGCCGCGCCGGGCGTGACGCCCGACCAGGGGTAGGGCGAGATGATGGAGGTCCCCGCCCCCCAGGAATACCAGTTCCGCCGGCAGGTCCCCCAGACGTTCGGCCAGGGCGCCGAGGGTTTCCCGCGTACTCATGTACCGCAGGCTCGCCGCGGGCAGCGGCAAACGGCACTCCGCCAAGCTCAAGAGCCTCGATTGCCATTCGTAGGTATCGTCCACCTGGAGGATTCCCACGCGCATTTCGGTATTCCCAGCCCGTTTTTTTTGTTTCGTGCCGGTAACCGCTTGGTGCCCGCCCGGGAGAAGCGCTTCCCGTCGGCCACCGCGGTCCACAGCTCCCTCCGGCGGGCAGACAGGCCCCGAGATCAGGATAGCATGCACGAGGTAGTCTGAAAAGGGTGGTGTAACATCGGCCGCCCCGGAATATGTTTTGTTCAAAATTCGGCGGCCAGCCTGCGCGCTTCGGCAAGGGCCGTCTGGAGGATGGTGTCTGCCAGCTCCGGAGCATATTCGTGGCCTTCGCAGATAACCGAAGAAACGTCTTCGATCCCCAGAAAAGAAAGAAGCGCCCGGATGTAGCGGTCCGCAAAGTCCATCTCCGCCATGGGGGGTTGGCTGTAGTCGCTCCAGACCCTCTATACTCTTAGTTTTTTCCGGGGGGTGCCGGTGTACGCGGAAGTTCCTGCAGCAGGAATCTCCTCCGGAAGACAGAATTTAATAATTACTCTTATCATGAGTCTTCTTTCACGGGGGTGCGCTAGATATGGGAGAAGGATACTTCCAGCAGAGGAACGGTCTTTACGTTCTTGATGTCATGGGCGCGTGCGGGCTGATGACCGGCGAGCAGTTCCGGGGCCTGGCTGCGGCGGTGGCAGAGCTGGGGGTGCCGGCGGTGAAGCTGACCACGCGCCAGACGGTGGTGCTCCTGGTGCCGGAGGAGAAGGCTGTAGCCCTAAAGGCAGCCGTGGAGTCCCTGGGCCTGCGGGTGGCGCCTTACCACAACGTGGTGCGGCCCGTCATGGCCTGCCCGGGTAGCGCGGACCTGTGCCCCCGGGCCCTGGGCGACGCGCTGGCCCTGGGGCAGGCCCTCCAGGAGCGCTACACCGGGCAGGAGGTACCCAAGGACTTCAAGATCTCGGTGGCCGGCTGTCCACGGGGCTGCACCGAACCCTACTGCGCGGACTTCGGGGTGGTGGCCGCGGGCGGTGAGACTTACAACGTGGCCATCGGGGGTTTCGGGGGCAGCAGCCGGCCCCGCCACGGTGAACTCATTGCCAGGCGCGTGCCCCGGGACGCGGTGTTCGCCATCCTGGACCACGTCCTGGAGCGCTACCGGGCCCTGGCCCAGCCGCGGGAGAAACTGGGCCGGGCCGTCGAACGGTTGGGGCTGGAGGCCTTTTTGCCGCCGGCGCAACTCCTGCGGCCCGCGGAAGAGCCCGACCCCGTCTTGCTGGAACTGAAGGCCTTCCTCGGTGCGCCGGAGTGAAACTCGCGCATCCGCCAAATCCGGGAGGGGGAAAAATGACGCCCATACGCAAGGCCGTCGACGTGAATCTGGGGGCCCTGGCGGAGGCCCTGGAGAAGAAAATCTGTGCCTCTTGCGATTACCTAGATACGGCCGAGTGCCACCCCGAGAGGTGCATGGTGGGCTTCGCCCGCAAGGTCCTGGCCTTCGTGCTGCCCAAGGGCGTTCTGGACGTGCCGGGGGCCTCGCAACTGATTCCCGCCGAAGATTTCAAGGTTTACGCGGCGGAAGACGTGGCCGCCGCCCTGGCCGAGACCCTGCGGCAGTGCCGGGAGTGCCGGGACAATCACTCCCCGGACTGCGTGATCGCCCTGACCCGCGCCTGCCTCGAACATGCGCTCACCGGACAGCGCATCGATTATCCGGGCAGCGTGTTCCTCTACCTGGCGCGCCTGCGGGAGCAGGACCCCCGCCTGGCCGAACTGGTGGCGCGGGAACTGCGACATGGAACGCCATCGGAGGGCTGAGGCCGGGCGGGCCGAATGCGGTATGCCGCTGCGCTCGCCCGTTGGGCCGGTGCGGGGTATCCCGCCGCAAAGGGGCGGGCCTGTTGCGCCACCCGGTCCTCGCCGGCATTTGCCCGCATCCCATTCGGACGACGCCACTACCCCTATTCCGAAAGGCCGGGCCAGGAGGTTGTGGCCGTAACATATGCGGCTCCGTGACGTCTAGCTATTCGGCTAATCAATTATAGGGAAGGGGCGAAGACGGATGGCAGGGATGCGAGGGTGTGTAAAGGGAACTGCGAGGGGGCCGGCCGGCTGCGGGATTGCGGGCCTGCTGGTGGCCGGAATGCTCTTCCTGCTGGCCGCGGCGGCGGGTGCGGCCCCGGCGGCCGCGGAGCCGCAGCGAGGGGCGGGCGGCATTGACGCGACGCCGGCCGGGGCGGACGGCGCGAGGGTGACCCTGGAGCAGGCCATTGCCACCGTGAAGCGCATAGTAGACATACCGGCCGCTTTGACGGAATTCCAGCCCGGCTATGCGGAAGACGGTCGGGGGCAGGGATTCTGGAACTTGCGGTGGGAGGGCCGGCTGCCGGGCCAGGGCGGCGTCCAGGCCCGGGTAAACGCCCGGACGGGAGAACTGTGGAGTTTTCACACCTGGGCCCCGGAAGGCGACGCGGGCCCCCGGCGCGGGCTTCCTCGATTGAGCCGCGAGCAGGCCAGGGCCGTGGCCGAGGATTTCCTGGGCCGGGTCCTGCCCCGGTATGCTGAGTCTCTGCGCCTGGACTCGCAGGAACAATTTGGGCCTTACGTTAATCTGCGGGTGCGCTCACCGGTCACCTATCACTTTTCCTTCGTGCGGGTGGTCAACGGCGTGCCCTTCCGGGAGAACTGGGCCCGCGTGGAGGTGGACGGGGATACGGGCAAGGTACGCGGTTTTTATTTCAACTGGGACCCCGAACTGGAGTTTCCCCTTCCCGCGGGAGCCATCACCCGGGAACGGGCCGCCGCCATCTGGGAGGACAAGGCCGCCGTGGAATTGATTTACGAGTGCCCGCCTGCCCAGGCGGGAGAGCGGCCGCCGGTAAGGCTGGTTTACGCCCCCCGGGACCGCTCTGTGATGGTGGACGCGTTGAGCGGCGAGACATATACGCGGTCAGATGAGTACTTTCACCCGGAATTCGACGTCCCCGGAGGCGGTGGCGACGAAGCCCGCGCCCGGGAGGTCGTACTCACTCCGGCCGAGGAAAAGGCGGTCGGGGAGATGGAAAAGCTGTTGGGCCGGGAAGAGGCCCTGGCCCGGGCCCTGGACGTGATCGACATCCCGGAGGGCTACGAACTCCAGGGCAGCTACCTGGAGCGCGACTGGGCCTACCAGGAGCATAAGGTGTGGAGCTTCCACTGGGAGGGACGCCGGGAGCGGGGCCACATTGGGGTTCGGGTCGATGCCGGAACCGGCCTGGTGGTGGGTTACAACTATTACGAGTACCAACCGACCCGCGAGGAGGAACCCCGTTACGGGGAAGAGGAGGCCCGGCAGGTGGCCCGCAAATTCCTGGAGCAAGCGGCGGGCCCGTATTTGGACGCCTTGTTGGAACGGAAGGTGGTGCCCCAGCGTGAGGTCCGCGAACCTCTGGCCGCGGGTTCGGATAAGCCCTACGCTTACGGGTTCGAGCTGGCCCGCGTGGTAAACGGCATCCCCTTCCCGGGCAACGGGGCCAAAATCCAGGTGGATGCCGTCCGGGGTCGGGTGGTCGGCTATAGCCTGCGGTGGTGGGACCTGTCGTTCCCGGCGGCGGAAGGAGTGGTGGACCGGGCGCGGGCCGCAGGGAGGTTCACGGACCGGCTGGTCCTGGCCTACGAGCGGCAGCCGGTTGCCCCCGCAGTCTACGGCGAGGGTAAAGAGGCTCCGGTGCGCCTGGTGTACCGTCTGGATCCCGAAAGGGCGCCTTACGCCGTGGACGCCTTCACCGGCGCGGGCCTCCGGCCCGATCTCCAACCGATGGCGGATGAAGAAAAGCCGTCCTTCGCGGACCTGGCCGGGCACCCGGCGGAGCAGGCGGTGCAAACCCTGGCCGCGGCGGACATCATCCCCGTGAGGGGCCCCAACTTCGCGCCCGACGAAACCCTGACCCAACGTGATTTCCTAATCTGGCTGGTGCGGGCCTGCGGCTGGCGGCCCCACGAACTCGGATTTAAGGGCGAGGCCGGCCCGACGGACCCGGACCGGGAGTTCGAGGCGGCGCGGGCCGCGGCCGTAAACCTGGGTATTCTGAGGCCCGGGGAGGAATACGATCCCGGCGCGGCCGTGACGTGGCGGATCCTGGCGCGCCTGGGCGTCAGGGCCCTGGGGTGGGGCGAGGTGGCCGAACTCCTCGGCATCTGGGCCTTGCCGGCCGAGGTCGCGGCCCGTGTGAACCCGAAGGACCACGGGTACCTGGCCCTGGCGGAACGGGTGGAATTGGTATCTCTGAACGGACACGGGGATTTCGATCCCGCGAGCCAGCTGACCCGGGGCGAGGGCGCCCTGGCCCTGTACCGCCTGGCTTCCTACCGATGATCCAAGAGGCCCGCGCGGGTGGAAGGTTTGCCCGCGCGGGCCGACATTACTCGTGAACTCCTCGGGCCTTTTCCCGCCACAACGAAATGAATTCGCCGGGGTCCATAATGCGAGTTTTTCGGCCGGACGCGGTCGTAAAGTGCTTCTTGTTTCCCGTAACCAGAACGGCCCCTGGGACGGCCAGGGCAACCTCAAGAAAGGGTTCGTCGTCAGGGTCCGGCAGCCTTTCCGCCAGCGGTTCCGCCGCGGCCGGGATGCCGTCCGTCTCAATCAGAGAGATAATGGCCTCCACTTCTGCCTTCTCCAGGCCAAACTTGGGACGGCTCAGGACTTCCCGATATTCGGCGAGGATCCGGCCGTCGTAGACGACCTGCAACAAGCCCGCCGCCATCAGCCTGACAATCATCCCGGCATTACTGTGGGCCTTGAGCAGGCCCGAAACCAGCACGTTGGTGTCCAGGACGATTTTCATCGTGGACGATTCTGCCTCACGGCCCGTATTTCGGCTTCGATTTCGGCTTCCGAAAGCCGGTCCAGTCCTTGCCGGCGAGAGCGCTCCTGAATTCTGCTCACGGCCAGCGTAGCCCGGGCCCGCCGTACGGCTTTGAGGTACGCTTCCAGGTCCTTCTCTTCCACTCCCGAAAGGACCGCCACCGGCTTGCCGTTACACGTAACGATAAGTTCCCCCTCTTTTTGCAATTGGCGCCATATTTCGCCCGTCTTCAGCCTCAAATCACGAACGGTAATAAAGCGCACAGGGACATCCCTCCCGGGCAAAAACAGGTATAACTATTGTACACAGCTGTGCTACAATTGTCAAACAACCCGGGGAGTAAGGCAGGAGGGTGCCGGCCGGAGCCCGGCGGGCCGTAGAGCGTTTGAACTCCGTTCTAATCCACGCGCAGGTCACCCGCCGGCCGATCCTGTTTTTCAATTGAGAAGAACGGGTCGGGGATTATTCCGGGTTTCACGGAGGCCCGGGACGTGGTAAGATCTATAAAAAACCACGAACGGAGGAGACCGTTTGGATTACGTTTTGACGCGACCCCGGTCGCGCCTCAGGGCCCGGCTGGAGCCGGAGCTGAACGAGCGCCAGCGGGAGTTCGTTTTCAGCGATGCGCCGGCCATCCTGGGCGTGGCCGGGCCCGGGTCCGGCAAGACCCGGGCCCTGACGTGCCGGGCGGCCCGGTTGCTGGACGACGGATTACCGCCGCAAAATCTCATGCTGGTTACATTCACCAACAAGGCCGCGGACGAGATGCGGGCCCGACTGACGCACCTTCTGGGGCCCCTGCCGGACGGCCTGTGGATCGGCACCTTTCACGCCCTGGGGGCGCGCCTCTTACGGCAATACGCGGCCCTCATCGACCGCACGCCTTCCTTCACCATCCTGGACGAGGAGGACAGCGCGGCCCTGATCAGGTCCGTCTACGGGAACTTGCGCCACACCGGACTTTCCGAGGCCGAGAAGCGCCTGTTCGTCACCGGCGGCCTTTTCGGGGAGATCATCAGCCGGGCCCGGAACGCCGGCACCACCCTGGCCGCGGTGGTGGCCGACCACTACCCCCAGTACGCGGAGCGGCTGGAGTTGATCCAGAAGGTCGAGGCCCTTTACGAGTTCCGGAAGAAAGAGATGAACGCCCTGGATTTCGACGACCTCCTGGTGCACTGGCTGCACCTGCTGCGGAATTACCCGGAGGTGGCAGACCAGCTGCGCCGGCGCTTTCGGCACGTGCTGGTGGACGAGTACCAGGACACCAACGTGGTGCAGGGGGCCATCGTGCGGGAATTGGGCCTGGACGCCGCGGTGTGCGTGGTGGGGGACGACGCCCAGTCCATATACGCCTTCCGTTGCGCCGAAATACGTAACATCCTGGAGTTTCCGAACCACTTTCCCGGTTGCCTCGTGGTGCGGCTCGAGGAAAACTACCGCAGCACGCCGGAAATACTGGCCCTCGCCAACGCCTCCATCGCCCACAACCGCAATCAGATCCCCAAAAAGCTCTTCACCAGGCGCGCGGAGGGCGAAAGACCGTGGGTGGTGGTGGCCGAGGACCCGTCGCGGGAGGCGGCCTTCGTGGCCGAGCGCCTCACCGAGCACCACGAGGCCGGAGTTCCGCTAAGGGAGATGGCGGTCCTGTACCGCAGCGCCTACCTGGCCCACGACCTCGAAATGGAACTGGTCTCCCGCGGCATCCCCTACGTGACGGTGGGGGGGCTGAAGTTCCTGGAGAGGGCGCACGTCAAGGACGTGCTGGCCTGGCTGCGGGTGCTCCTGAACCCCCGGGACGAGGTTTCCTGGCAACGGATCATGGCACAGCAGCAGGGCATAGGCCAGGCTACCTTCCAGGCCCTCATGGCCCAGCTGCGGACGGCCCGCGACCCGCTGCGGAGCGTGCTGGAGGGGGAGCTGCGGGTGCCGCAGCGGGCCGCGCGCGGCTGGGCGGACCTGGTGGCCTGCCTGGCGAACCTGGTGGCGGCCCGCGACCGCGGCCCGGCCGAACTCATCGCCATCGTGATGGACGGGGTCTACGGCCGCACCTTCCGGGAGCGCTACCCCAGGGATCACTGGGAGCGCCTGCAGGGCATCGAGCGGCTGGCCGGATACGCGCGGCGCTTTCGCTCTCTGGAAAACTTTATCAGCACTATCTCCCTGGAGCAGGATTACGTCCTTAAGGGTCTGGCGGACGAGGAACCGGTGGAGGACGTGCTGGTGCTTTCTACCATCCACAGCGCCAAGGGCAAAGAGTGGCGTGTGGTCTTCCTCATCGGGCTCAACCAGGGGCGCTTCCCCAGCGCCCGGGGCCTCGACAACCTGGAAGAGGAGCGGCGCCTGTTTTACGTGGCGGTGACCCGGGCCAGGGACTGGCTTTACCTGATCACCACGGTGGAGGACGTCCGCGGCTGGCAGAGCTTTGTAACCGGCCCCTCGGTCTTTCTTACGGAGCTGCCCCGTGAGGTGTACCGGAGCGTGTACGTGCGGGAGGTCGAGGGGGACGGCGAAGAGGGTGCGGGGTAGGGCGCGGACCGTTCTTCGCACCCTGGGCCCCCACATCCTCGCCGGTCGCGTGCGTAAGGGGGGAGGCAGTCACATGTCCGGTTTCCATATCGACGACTTTCGTTTCGGGAGCATCGTCATCAACGGTCGGCAGTACAACGCGGACCTGATCATCTATCCGGACCGGGTGGAGACCGTCTGGTGGCAGCAGCGCCACCGCATCAGTCCGGCCGACCTGGACGGGGTACTGGCGGCACGGCCCGAGGTGGCCGTGGTGGGGACCGGGGCCACGGGACTGATGCGGCTGACGCCCGAGGCGCGGCGCCTGCTGGAGGAAAACGGCGTCGAGGTGCGCGTGGACCTCACGGCCGCGGCCTGCCGCCTCTACAACGAACTCAGCCCGCGGTACCGCACCGTGGCCCTGCTGCACCTGACGTGTTAGGTCGCTGGCGAATGCCCCGTGAGGGCAGGACCACCCGGCAGCGTGCCGGCTCCGTCTTGCCGCGCCCCGGCCGGCGGCATCCGGCACCGGCGGGCCGGGGCCTACGGGGGCGCAAAAGGGTCGCCTTCCCGGGTGACCGGGGTCTGGGGCCCCACGTGGATCCGGGGTTCCCCCTCCTCCACCCGGCCGACCACGGCTGCGGCCACGTTCCGTCGACGGAGGGCGTTCAGGAGGGCCGCCAGACGTTCCGGGGCCACGGCCATCAGCAGCCCGCCCGAGGTCTGGGGATCGTAAAGGAGCATCTGCAGTTCCTCCGGTACTGCGGGGTCAAAGGTGACGTGTCCTGCCAGGTACTGCCGGTTGGCGTAGGTCCCCCCGGGGACGAAGCCCTGGGCCGCCAGGTCCCGGGCCCCGGGCAACAGGGGGACCGCGCCGGCCGCAAAGCGCAGCGCCACCCCGCCGGCCCGGGCCATCTCCAGGGCGTGGCCCAGCAGGCCGAAGCCCGTGATGTCGGTGCAGGCGTGCACCCCCACCTCACGCATGGCCAGGGAGGCGTCCCGATTCAGGGCCGTCATGGCTTCGGCCGCGGCCCGGAAAGCCTCCGGCGGGGCGCATTCCGCCTTAAGGGCCGTGGTGATCACCCCGGTGCCCAGGGGTTTGGTGAGCACCAGGAGGTCCCCCGGCCTGGCCCCGGCGTTGGTGATCACGCGTGCGGGGTGGCAAACCCCGGTCACGGCCAGGCCGTATTTGGGCTCCGCGTCCTCCACGCTGTGGCCTCCCAGCAGCACAGCACCGGCTTCCTTGAGTTTATCGAGGCCACCCCGCAGGATGGCCGCCAGCACCTCCGGGTCCCCGGACCTGGTGGGGAAGCACACGATGTTCATGGCCGTGAGCGGGTCCCCGCCCATGGCGTAGACGTCGCTGAGGGCGTTGGCCGCCGCGATCTGGCCGAACAGGTAGGGGTCGTCGACCACGGGCGTGAAGAAGTCCACGGTCTGGATGAGGGCCAGTTCCGGCCCCAGCCGGTAAACGCCGGCATCGTCCAGGGTTTCGATGCCCACCAGCACGTTGGGGTGCGGGGTCGCCTTCAGGCGGCACAGGACGTGGGCCAGGACCCCCGGCCCGATCTTGGCCGCTCACCCGGCGCTGGTGGTCATACTCGTCAGTCTCACCGCATAAGCCCCCCAGGAATAGAATTTCCCCCCCGCCGGCCATGTTTCCTCCGCACCGCTCATACAATAGTTTTAGCGGCTGGGGCTTTTCCATAAGTTTTCCTTCCCACCGGTTCAACCCGCGGGTTTAGGGGTCGTTATTTGGAAATAAAAGGATATCAATCTTGACAAGCTCTGGCGCCATCTGTTAAATTTTTATTGTTAGCACTTTACGTCACTGAGTGCCAGCCGCAATCTGACGAGGAGGGCGGTAGAGCGATGAAGGTGGCGATGCTGCACTGGGCTTTTGCGCCCATCATCGGCGGGGTGGAGACCCACCTGGCCATGCTGGGGCCCGACCTGGTGAGGGGCGGCTGTCAGGTGGCCCTTCTGACGGGGGCGGTGGACGGGCAGCACAGCGAGGAGTACTGGCACGGGATGTACGTGCGCCGCACGCCCCTCATGGACCTCAATTCCCTGACCCCGGCCTCCATCGTAGCGCAGGCGGGAGAGATCGCCCGGGAGCTGGCGGACTTCATCCGGGACGTGGAGCCGGACCTGGTGCACGCCCACAACATGCACTACTTTAGCCCGGAGCACGCGCGGGCCCTGGGGGAAATCTGCCGGCGCAGGAGTATACCCCTGCTCCTGACGGCCCACAACGTGTGGGAAGACGTCCTTTGGCAGAAAATGCTGGCATACAGGGACCAGTGGGATGGCATCATTGCCGTCAGCAACTACATTAAGAGGGAACTCATCCGGGCGGGTTATCCGGCCGCCCGTATCGATGTGGTGTACCACGGTATCGACACCCAAAAATTCCGGCCCGGCGACGGGGAGCGACCACCGGAACTGGTCGGACGGCGCGTTGTCTTCCACCCGGCCCGCATGAGCCTGGCCAAGGGGTCCGACGTGGTTGTGCGGGCCGGAGCCCTAATCAAGAAGGAATTTCCGGACCTCCTCCTGGTTCTGGCCGGCACGGAAAAGACCGTGGACTGGGGCAGTTACCAGCAGGGCGAGGTGGAGGCCGTACGCCGTCTGATCCGGGAGCTGGACATGGAGGACCACGTTTACATCAGGTTCCTTCCCTGGCACGAGATGCCGGCCATGTACCGTGCGGCCGACATCGTGGTTTACCCCTCCTGTTTCGAAGAGCCCTTCGGGCTGGTGATGCTGGAGGCCATGGCCACGGCGCGTCCGGTGATCGTGAGCCGGGCCGGGGGCATGCCCGAGGTGGTTCAGGACGGAGTGAGCGGCCTGGTGGTACCAAAGGGAGACCACGAGGCCCTGGCGGGGGCCGTTTTGAGCCTGCTGAGGGACCCGGCGCTGGCCGCGGGTCTGGGTGAGCAGGGCCGCCGCGTGGTGGAGCGCGCCTTTACCAAGGAGCTGATGGTGGCGCGCATCCTCTCCCTTTACCGGCGCGTGCTGGACCGGCGGCCCATGAAGGGAGTGGTCGGGTGGACGAAATAAGTCCCTTGCGCATCGTACCACGCGATTTCCAGATCGAAACGGAGGTCCTGAAGGAAGGAGAGATCTTCCTCACGACGCTGCCCACGGGAGAGGTACCCGACGGTAACATGGGCGGCCTGGGCCTCTATTACCGGGACACACGTTACCTGAGCGGACTCGAGATGTACCTGGCGGACGCCAAACCGGTACTACTTTCCTCCACGACCAGGGGCAGCCACTTCAGTCAGATCGAGCTCACCAACCCGGAGATCTACCTGGTCGACGGGCAGTTGATCCCGCTCCAGACCCTGCACCTGCGGCTGCTCCGGGTCATCCGGGAGGCTCTTTTCCAGCGCCTGCGCCTGATCAACTTCAATTTTTTTCCGGTGACCATCACGCTAAAGTTCCTCTTCGCCGCGGATTACGTGGACATTTTCGAGGTACGCGGGATGGCCCGGCAGCGGCGCGGGGAAATCCTCGAGCCCCGGGCTACCAGGAATTCCTTTCAGCTCCGCTACCGCGGATTGGACGGCGTGGTGCGGATCACGGAGGTCTTTTTCGAGCCCGCGCCCACGGAGATACGGGTGGAGCGGGGCCGGGCGACGGTCGCTTTTTGCCTGCACCTGCCGCCCCAGAAGAAGGTGCACCTCACCTGCCAGGTCACTCCCCGTGTGGCCGGTGACGCCGCAGCGCCACGGGAGGGCAATCCGGCGCACCTGGGGGTGGCCTTCTCCACAGTGGCCATCGAGCAGGCCAAGAGCTACCGCAGCTGGACCCGAGATTGCACCTACATCGTAACGGACAACCAGGTGTTCAACCAGGTCCTGGAACGAGCCACCACGGACCTGCGGAGCTTGTTTGCGGTTTATCCGGAGGGAGGGATCCTGGAGGCCGGCGTGCCGTGGTACGCCGCGCCCTTCGGCCGGGACGCCCTGGTCAGCTCCTGGCAGACCCTCATCCTCAATCCGGAGATAGCCAGGAGTTCACTGCGGTTCCTGGCCCGCTTCCAGGGACGCCGGCTCGATCCCTCCCGGGACGAGCAGCCCGGCAAGATCATGCACGAGTTGCGCCGCGGGGAGATGGCGGCCTGCGGTGAGATCGTGCACACACCCTACTACGGTTCGGTGGACTCCACGTTGTGGTTCGTGATTCTCCTTGGGGAGTTATATTGCTGGGACCAGGACCGGACGTTCCTTGAGGAAATGCGTGAAGCCCTCAATGGTTGCCTGACCTGGTGCCGGGAGTACGGGGACCTGGACGGGGACGGTTACATCGAATATCGCCGGGAGGCCGAGGGGGGACTGGACAACCAGGGATGGAAGGACTCCTGGGACGGCGTGGTGGACGCTGAGGGCCGGATACCGGAACCGCCCATCGCCCTGGTGGAGGTGCAGGGCTACCTCTACCTGGCCCTCAGGCACGCCTCCCGTTTGCTGACGGTCCTAGGGGAAGCAGGGCGGGCGGAGGAGGTGGCGGCGTGGGCCGAGCGCCTGCGGGGGCAGTTCCTCAGGGATTTCTGGCTGGGCGAATACCTGGCCTTCGCCCTGGACGGGCGGAAGCGGCCGGTCACGACCGTGGTCTCCAACATGGGGCACTGCCTCTTCACGGGCATCTTGCCGCCGGAGATGGCGCGCAAGGTGGCCGGGCGCCTGTTCCAGCAGGACATGTACTCCGGCTGGGGCATCCGCACCATGGGCAAGCGGGAAAAGGCCTACAACCCCATGAGCTACCACAACGGCTCGGTCTGGCCCCACGATAACACCATAATCGCCTGGGGGCTGCGGCACCACGACCTGCTCCAGTACCTGGAACAGCTGGCCACAGGCCTGTACGAGGCCTCGCTGTATTTTCCCTACAACCGCCTGCCCGAGCTGTTCTGCGGCTTTACCCGGCGTGCCATCGGGGGTCCGGTGCGCTACCCCATCGCCTGCGATCCGCAGGCCTGGGCCGTGAGCAGTGTTTTCCACCTGCTCCAGGCGCTACTGGGCCTGACCTGTTCCCCCGAGGGGCTGCAGATCAAAAAGCCCCTGCTTCCCTCGTGGCTCAAGGAGGTTTACGTCGAGGGACTCCGGGTGGGCAAGGGCCGGGTGGACCTGGAATTTGCGCGCAACCGCGGTCGCACCTACTGTCAGCTCCTGAAGAAAGAAGGGGATTTCCGGGTCATTATCGAGGTCTGATCATCGGGGGGTGAAAGATTGGCGACGGGAAAGCTGGTCGTGGCGTCCAATCGCGGGCCCTACGTGGTGCAGGGCAGATCAAGGGTCCGGTCCGTCAGCGGTCTGGTTTCGGCCCTCGAGCCTTCGGTGCGGGCCAGCGGGGGGGTGTGGGTCGCCTGGAGCGGGGGCCATACCGCCATTGACGGGACGGACGGTACCGAGGCAGGCTACCGCTGGCGCGAGGTGCACCTCTCCGCGGAAGAGGTCGCGGGGTATTACCACGGCTTTGCCAATCGGGTGCTGTGGCCGCTGTGTCACTATTTTCTCGAAAAGTGCGATTTCAGGAAGGGTTACTGGGAGACCTTCGTGCGCGTTAACCGGAAATTCGCCGCCGAGATCCTGGCCGTGGCGGCCGACGACGACGTCATCTGGGTGCACGACTACCACCTGGCCCTGGTGCCGCACTTCCTGCGGTCGGGCCTCACCCGGCAGCGCCTGGGCTTTTTCTGGCACATTCCCTTCCCGCCGCGGGACCTCTTCCAGGTGCTCCCCTGGGCCGGCGAAATCCTGAGGGGCATGCTGGGAAGCGACCTGGTGGGCTTCCACTCGCCGGCTTACGTGGACAATTTCCTGTCCTGCGTCCGGGACCTGCCCGGGGTGCGGGTGGACCGGGAGCGGCACGGGGTGGAATACGGCGGCAGGAGGGTGCTGGTGCAGGCCTTTCCCGCGGGCATCGACTGCGGCTACTTCCGGGCTCTGGCGGACCGGGGCGACGTGGCGCCGGCCGCGGCCCGGCTGCGGCGCATGCTGGGCGTGGAGCGACTGGGCCTGGCCGTGGACCGGCTGGATTACAGCAAGGGCATCCTGGAACGCCTGCACGCCCTGGAGCTGTTCTGGGAGCGGTATCCCGAGTACCGGGGGCGGGTGAGCGTCATCCAGATTGCGGTGCCCAGCCGTACCGAGGTGGAGGCCTACCGGGCCCTCAGGAGGGAGGTCGAGGAAGCGGTCGGGCGCGTCAACGGCCGCTTCAGCGACGGCCACTGGCTGCCCGTTTACTATCTCTGCCGGGCCTTCAGCCAGGAGGAACTGGCCGTCTACTACGCAGCCGTGGACGTGGCCCTGGTCACCCCCCTGCGGGACGGGTTAAACCTGGTGGCCAAGGAGTACGTGGCCACCAGAATCGACGGCCGGGGGGTGCTGGTGCTCAGCCGCTTTGCCGGGGCCGCGGAGGAGCTCAAGGAGGCTCTGCTGGTCAATCCCTACGATCTCGACGACATGGTGGCCAAGATCCACGCCGCCTTTGAGATGCCGGTGGCCGAGCAGGTGCGGCGCATGCAGGCCCTCCAGGAGCGCGTCCGCCGGTACGACATTTCCTGGTGGGTGGGCAGTTTCCTGGGCACCCTCCTGGAGGGTCAGGTCGTACGCCGGCCGCGGGTGCCGACCCGGCTTTCCTGGGCCGTGGGAAGTAAAAGAACGGGCGCCGCGGACCGCGGGCTGGAGGCCCTCGGCTGATGGAGGACCTCCTGGCGTGCGTAGCCGCCGCCGAAAGGGCGTACCTCCTGCTGGATTACGACGGTACTCTGGTTTCGATAGCGAGGCACCCGGACCTGGCCCGGCCCGACCCGGGCCTGATCGAGTTGCTGGCGCGGCTGGCCGGTATGCCGGGGTGGCGGGTGGCGGTGGTGAGCGGGCGCACCGTGGAGGACCTGCGCCGCCTCCTGCCCGTGGCCGGCCTGTATCTGGTGGGGGTCCACGGCGCGGAGCGGGCCGCCCCGGGCGAAGAGGTTGAACGCGTTTGCGACCCCGCCTTCCGGGAAGCCCTGCGGCATCTGGTGGGTGCCGCGGACGAGCTGGCGCGGCCGGAAGAGGGGTTTGTACTGGAGGACAAGGGCGCGGCCCTGGCCCTTCATTACCGGCAAGCGGCCCCCTCCCGGGCCGCAGAGGTGGGCCGCCGTTTCGTGCGTCTCGCGCGGGCCCGCCTCCCGGCGGGCACGTGGCGGCTGCTGGCCGGTAAGAAGGTCCTGGAAATCAGGCCGGCAGGCACGGACAAGGGCCGGGCCGTGGCGGAATTGCTGGCGGGTTACCCGGGGGCCCTGGCCCTTTACTTCGGCGACGACGTGACCGACGAGGACGCCTTCCGGACCGTGCGCCGGCTGGGCGGCATCGGGGTGCTGGTCTCGCCCGTGGCCCGGCCCACCGCGGCCCGCTACCGGCTGGACAACCCC
>Ga0080004_1126418_pt1 | contig 25056 bp, 26 predicted proteins | sample WasSprMetagenome_FD_69207 | JGI IMG/M metagenome (GOLD analysis project Ga0080004, IMG submission 69207) | Sulfidic aquatic microbial communities from Washburn Spring, Yellowstone National Park, USA - WS (SPADES assembly) (version 2) | ecosystem: Environmental > Aquatic > Thermal springs > Hot...
CTTTGCCATTCCATCGTATCCATAATTTCTACATATGCTCTTCCAAAAGTCGCTCAGTATACTCTTTCTTACTATCCAGTCTATTCTTGTTAGGGGGTGTAATAATTTCCGGATAACATACGAAGTATTTAAATCGGAAAAACTTTTATGTGGGAAAGGGGGTGTAGCGTGGGGGTCAAATCTATGGCTGAAGTATATGAGTTATTTTTGATTGGTTTAACATTAATCACAGCCTTCCTTGCTGTTAAGCTTGAAAGATTAATACATTCTGTTGTATCCTTTTTATTTATGAGTATCCTAATGGCTCTTCTCTTCCTTACACTCAGCGCTCCTTATGCAACGGTCTTTCAGCTCTTAATATACGCAGGGGCAGTAGTAATTCTAATCCTGATCACACTACACACAATTAAAAGGTGGTAGAGAATGCCACAAGCTGAAAGGCTTTTTGGTACGCTTATCGCCATATTATTCGTATTATTCCTTTCACCTTTAATTCTTGCGTTAACTTTTATTGCACCACCATCAACTTATCCTTCTTTACCTATGAGTATATTCGAAATATTTTGGGGTTATAGATGGTATGATATACTTTTTCTTGTTCTTGTCATACTCGCCGCAGTTGCTGGTCTATCTTCTTTGTTTCGTGCCGAAAAGTCCGAGGTTCCTATTGAAGAGACAGCTATTGAGGGTTATATCGAGGAGGAGATTGAAGAGGAGGAGTAAATATGAGTGTTCCTGACTTCACTTTATATGCTACAACTGCGATTATTCTTTATATAATAGGACTTTATGGGATAGCTGTGAGAAGGAACATGGTAAGAACTATCATAAGTCTTGAAATCATAACAGCGAGCGTTAATCTAAACTTCTTAGCTTTCACAAAACTAAACCAAGATTTGCTACCTCTAGCCCAGTACTTTGTGGCAATATCCATAGTCATTGGGGCTGCTGTCGCCAGCCTTGCTTTGATGATAACCATCCAAGCATACAGGCATTATGGCTCAGTCGATCTTAAGAAACTGAGTAGGTTGAGGTGGTGAATATGGCAGAATCATGGATAATTTTACAGCCCATAATAATACTTTTTACAGGAGCACTATTAACTCCATTAATAGAATATCTTGGTAGAGCCATAAAGTTTGAGAAGGTAAGGGATACTTTCGCTATTATCATCTTTGGTTTGTCTTTATATAGTCTATTGGGCATTTACGGAGAAGTTCAAAGGCAAGGGCAGTTGACTTACTTCTTAAGTCCCTATGAGCCCCAGATGGGGGGTGTATCTTTCTTTGTGGATCAGTTTAGCGTCTTTATGGCACTCCTATTCTGCCTTTTAGGTCTGTTCGTCTCGATATATTCAGTCAAGTATATGGAAGGTGACACAGGCTTAGATAAGTACTATTCATTACTTATGGCACTAGTTGCAGGCTTAGTTGGGATTTCTTTCGCAGGAGATCTGTTCAATTTATTCATATTCTGGGAAGCTATGAGCCTTTCCTCTTATGCTTTGGTAGCATTTAGGAAGTATCGTTGGGAGCCGATTGAGGCGAGCTTCAAGTACCTTGTCATGAGTACCATTGGCTCCTTGACTGCCCTTTACGCTATGTCAATTCTTTACGGACTGACCGGAACTTTGAATATAGCCCGACTTGCAGCCATAATCCCTACATTGAAGATAGCTCCACAGGTACCATACCTTATTATCGTTGCCATAATAGCAGGCTTTGGCGTAACAGCATCGATAGTACCCTTCCACTTCTGGCTACCAGACGCTCACCCAGCAGCTCCAAGTGGAATAAGTGCAATGTTATCAGGGGTAGTCATAAAGGCAGGAGTTTATGTTATTGTAAGGATCCTTTTCACAATATTCAACCCAATAGCCTTTGAATTCGGTACAACTTTGGTGCTATTTGGTATCATAACTTTGAGTGTAGCCAATCTCATGGCTTTACTTCAAAGGGATATAAAACGCCTTCTTGCCTTCTCCAGCATAGTCAACATAGGATACATAATCTTTGGCTTTGGCATAGGTGCATACGCTATAAATATTTATGGTGCAGGAGGATATAGCATAGCCACTTTAGCAGTAATGGGAGCTATATTTCATATTTTCAATCATGCAATAGGCAAGGGTCTTCTCTTCCTTTGTGCTGGTTGTTTCATACATGAGGCTGGAACTAGAGATTTAGTTGATTTAGAGGGCGCTGGGAAAAAGATGCCCTGGACAGGAACCTCTTTCTCATTAGGATTATTGACATTAGCTGGCGTTCCACCCCTAAGTGGCTTCTGGAGCAAATTATTCATAATTCTCGCTGGTTTCACAAAGTTGGACAATACTTTTATGGTCGTGACTACAAGCTTAGTTGTTCTAAACGCCATCTTCGCAGCAGCTTATTATTTATGGCTTATGCAACGTTTGATGCTAAGGACTCCAAAATCAAGAGTTGAAAAAGCCCATGAGGTGCCAATCATGATGGTATTGCCTGTGGTTATATTAGGCTTAATAACTGTTATAATAGGATTGTGGCCCTTCAATATAATGGACTTTGCTGAAGTGGCCACTAGATCTTTGTTGGGGTTAACAGGGGGTTGATATAATTGGCAATGTCACCTACAATAGGAATAGAAACGATACCTGCTTGGTTATCATGGCTCTTTCCAATGATTGGGGCTTTCCTAACTCCATTATTGGCTAAAATAAGTCCAAAAGTGAGAGATTATGGAGCCGTTCTATTCTCTTTCCTAGCAGCTCTGATGACTATAATGCTAATACCATTTCTCTTCAGTATAGAAGAATTACCTAAGTGGGAAGTCTTGCCTTGGATAGAGTTAGAAGGATTCCCAGTATTATCAAAGATCGAGTTTGGCGTCTTAGTAGATCCACTCAGCATAATAATGGCAAATGTGGTTGCCGTGATAAGCTTCCTGATAATGGTCTATTCTCTTGGTTACATGAAAGGAGAATCAGGTCTTACTAGGTACTGGTTCTTTATGAACTTCTTCATAGGAAATATGCTCTTACTTGTTATGTCAGAGAACCTTGTTCAGACCCTCTTTGGATGGGAAGGGGTAGGGCTTTGCAGTTACGCTTTAATAGGCTTTTGGTATAGAGACGCTAAGGAAGATTATCTTAAGTGTTGGGTTGGCGAACCTCCAGAAGCTTATCCACCCTCACATTGTGGGATGAAGGCTTTCATAACCACTAGAATTGGAGACATCAGCCTTTTGATAGGTATCGTTATAATAGTAGCCTTTACTGGTACGCTAAGCTTCATGGAGTTAATAGAAAAGGTTGAGCATTTACCTCGTGAATTTATGTGGGTCTTAGTTCCTGCTACAATTTTGCTCTTTGGCGGTCCTATAGGCAAATCGGCTCAACTACCCCTTATGGAATGGTTACCAGATGCCATGGCAGGCCCGACTACTGTTAGCGCTTTAATACATGCAGCGACCATGGTTAAAGCAGGCGTATACCTTGTAGGTAGGATATTTCCTATAATGTATGTAGCTTCAAAATTCTATCCAGAGATGGTTTCATTCTTTTACGTTGTTGCATGGATAGGCGTTATAACAGCCTTTGTAGCTGGTACTCAGGCTATGGTATCCAATGAGATAAAAAAGGTTCTTGCTTACTCTACAGTCAGTCAGCTTGGATACATGATGCTGGCTTTAGGTGTTGCTGGGACTACCTTTGAATTCTACATAGGATATACAGCTGGTGTATTTCATCTTATGAGCCATGCTATATTTAAGGCAGCCTTATTCTTAACCGCAGGAGCTGTGATTCATGCCGTTGAATCAAGGTTTCTGCACCATATGGGTGGGATAAAGAAAGAGATGCCCATAACATTTTGGAGCATGACCATAACCGCCTTTTCACTTATGGGCGTTCCAATTCTATTTAGTGGCTTCTGGAGCAAAGATCTTGTGTTAGAATCAACTCTGTTGGCTGATCAACCGATTATGTTCACATTAGCTGCCATAACTGCTGCCATAACTGCTTTCTATAGCATTAGAATGCTATCTCTAACCTTCTTGGGCGAAAAGAGCGAGCATATTCATGAACTTGAGCATGAAGGACACCATGTTCATGAAGCTCCAAAAGTTATGTGGGTGCCATATTCTATTTTAGCTGCTGCGACTTTAGCTTTTGGCATTGCTAGCATTACATTACTACCATTCGGTGGTTTTGGAGGCTGGCTTGAGCATACATTCGAAAGCTACTTGAGCAAACTGCCAGGAATAGAGCACTCCTCCACTTTATTAGCAGTTGAGGCAGCAATGCCAAAAGATCTTGCCTTTATGATAACTATAGGAGCGTCTTTGACTGTTCTTATAATAGGTGCCTTTGTCGCTTATAAACTATATGTCCAAAGAGCCATAGATCCAGTCAAACTGGTTGGATCTAAAGGAGCTCTAAAGTCCTTATGGAACTTCTTATTCAGAAGGTGGTACATAAACGCCTTCTTTTATAAAGTATTTATATATCCAACTATATCCTTCAGCAACTGGGCTTTGAAGTATATCGAATTAGGCGGAATAGACAAGTTCAACTATGTATTGGCAAATGCTGCCAAAGGCTTTTCCAATCGTTTCAGAAAAACACACACAGGTTTCTTGAATTATAACGTCATAGGAATGATAATCGGATTTATTCTTCTCTTAATGATAGTCTATATGGTTGTGGTGTGATGGTATGATATTGGAAGATAAAAGCTTCATATTGTTCCAGGCGATAATTATACCAGCAGCCTTCTCTGTTATAGCTTTAGCGCTTGGCAAGCGCTTTAAAGAAAGGACTGGCTGGTTATCAACCATAATCTTGCTTTACTCCTCTATTCTTATAGGATACATTCAATTAAGGCTCTTTTTAGAGCCAGAGTTAGAGGCTGTAGAAGCATCCTATCCGTGGCTTCCTGATATCGGAGGGATAAGCCTTGGCAACTTCACTTTGAGGGCTGATGGTCTAAGTACGCCTATAGCTCTTACCATAGCCATACTTTGCACAGTAATATCAATATACTCGATAAAATATATGGAGCATGAGCATGCTCTAGGTCAATACTTCGCACTATATCTTCTATATGCATCCGGTATGATAGGCACTGTCCTTGTAACAAACCTTGCTGCCTTCTTCCTTTTCTTTGAACTTATGTTGATACCATCTTGGGCTCTAATAGGGGTCTGGGGTACAGGGCTGAAAGAAAGAATAGCTTTCAAGTATTTTATGTTCACGGAAGCTGGAGCGCTTTCTTTGCTTGCTGGTATAGTTGCAACCGGTTTCATAGCAAAAACCTTTGAAATATTCAAAGTATCCCAAGGCTTGATAGGCGTGGATTTGGGGGTTCAAATCGCTATAGTTGTAGCCATGCTATTGGGCTTGTTTGTCAAGATGGCCATATTCCCACTTCATACATGGCTTCCGGATGCTCATGCCGAAGCTCCAACACCGATAAGTGCTTTACTTTCACCTGCCATGATAGGGATAGGTGGATATGCTGCCATAAGAATAGTCTACACAGGATTTCCAGCAATCATCAAAGCCCAAACACCACAATTCATGCTCATACTCTCAGTTCTAGCGTTGATTACCATGACATATGGAGGATATATGGCCCTGGCTCAAGACGATATAAAGAGGCTTCTTGCATTCTCAAGCATAAGCCAGATGGGTTATATGTTATTTGGAATAGCATCAGTCTCAACAATAGGCTTGGTTGGTGCAGTCTTGCTTTATGTTAGTCATGGTCTAGGAAAGGCAGTCCTCTTCTTGGTCTCAGGAGTTTTGATACATGAGTTTAAGACTAGGAGTATAAAGGAGTTAGGTGGGCTTGCAGCAAAGATGCCTTATACCGCTATAGCTACGCTGATAGGCTTTCTTGGTTTGATGGGCTTTCCTTACATAATAGGATTCTGGGCTGAGCTGTATATATTCACAGGTTCCATGTATACGGCTCTTCAGGGCTTCAGCCATCTTATAGAACCAAATTCAATTCGAGTACTGATAACAGCTTTGGCCATAATTGCATCTATATTGACTGCCAGCTATGGTTTATGGACTGTTAGGAGAGTCTTTTATGGCCAGCCTACAGAAAAGACCATGCATGCAAAAGAAGGGTCTATGATAATGATCATACCTATAATGATCCTTGCTGCTTTGGCTTTAATATTGGGCATATACCCAGGACTAATTGCATCCAGTACATCAAAATACATATCAGAGCTCCTTGGAAGTATAGGTTGATTTAGAATTAGGTTAGCCTTTAATTCATCACATCTCGCTTTTTATAAAAGCCGGGGGCAGGATTTGAACCTGCATAAAGCGGGTCTTTGTTTTTTGCATTTTATCTGCAGCCCACCGCCTAACCACTCGGCCACCCCGGCTCTCAAATTTTAGTTTGACAGAATTTTGACGTGAAATAAGCCTGCTATAAACTTTGTGCTAAGGGCTCAAAGTGAGCTATCAGTTTTATATGCATGAGATTCTTACAGATTTAAAGTTGAGGACATACATCACATTCATTAGGGAGGACTACAATATCTTTGTGTAAATTACAGATTACATTATGGGTTCTGAGGGATTTACACATCTTACAAAAGTATGGTAGAATATCCACAGGAGCGATCTTACCACTATCTATTTTTCTTGCTACTTCCCTTGCCATGTCCTTCATCAAGGGTATGCTCTCAAACTGGTCCATCTTCTTGTTCCCTCTTTTTGATGATATGTAATGACTTATAGCAGCTTGGGTAGTTCCTAGACGCTTCGCCACAACGACTTGGGAGAGATGGTATTCGTTGATGAGAACTTTTGCTACATAGGATCGGAAGGCTGGCAGCATATATTTGACTACGACCTCACATGGCGTTCGCATCTATCTCTCACGCTTCAATCAAAAAATCCCATTTATATGTTTATTTCTTATAAATATATAATCTCCTGGTAATATATTGATTAAAGGAAAGATGATCGATTGATTATAGAATCAAGAAAATTTGAAAGACATCCCCTATCAGAAGTCATCGAGAAGCTTAGGCATGCCTATCTCGATCTAGGCTTCAAAGAGGTCTATAACCCTATCTTCATTGAGGAAAAAGAGATTTATAAGCAGTGGGGCAGCGAGGCTCCAACCATACTGGATAGATGCTTTTATCTTGCAACTCTTCCTAGACCTGATATAGGGATCAGCCAAGATAAACTTGCTTATCTTAAAAAAATTGGGTTCAATTTTGAACAAGAGAAGAAGTTAGCATTACAAAGTATCTTCCATAATTATAAAAAAGGAGTGTTAAATGGAGAAGATTTAATCCCTAAGATTGCTGAGGTTCTATCAATTGATGAAGATAAAGCTTCCACAATCCTAAGCGCTTTTCCTGAGCTAAAACAAAAAAGAGCCAATGCTACCAGTCTTACCCTTAGAAGTCATATGACATCAGGATGGTTTTTAACCCTAAAAGAATTTAGAAATGAAAAACTTCCAGTAAAGCTTTTTTCTATAGGCTTGTGCTTCCGCAGGGAACAGACTTTAGACGCGACTCATCTTAGGAGCTACCACTCAGCTTCAAGTGTTATAATGAATAAAGAATTAAGCTTGGAAGATGCAAAGAGCGTTGCTGAAGGATTGTTAAAGCCTTTTGGAATAGAAGAGATAAAGTATGTAAAGAAGAAAAGAAGTGCAAGCTATTATGAGAAGGATACTGAAACTGAAGTTTTTGTAAGAGCGAAAAGCGAAAGAGAATGGGTCGAAATCATAGACTTTGGAATTTATAGCGATAATGTTCTCGAAAAGTATAGAATTTTCCATCCAGTCTTAAACCTAGGTCTTGGTGTAGAGAGGCTTGCAATGACCATCTATGGCTTTTCAGACATCCGTAAATTAGTCTATCCACAATTCTATGCTAAGTTGGAGCTATCTGATTTAGAAATTGCATCTTCAATTACTATAGACAAGACTCCTAGAACTGAGGCTGGAAAAAGAATACAAGCTGCCATCATTGAAGCATGTGAAAAGTATGGAGATAATCCTAGTCCTTTTGAGTGTATTGTTTATGATGGTGAAATCCTTGGAAAGAGGGTAATAGTGAAGCTCTTTCAAAGTGAGGAAGGGAAGAAGCTTTTAGGACGGGCAGCCTTCAACGAGATAATGGTTTATGATGGGAATATATTAGGAATTCCGAAAGAGGATAATGACATTCCAAAAATAGAATTGATAAAGGAAGCAAGGGAGCGTGGAGTACCAGTAGGTATTAGATATATAGATTCTTTAGCCGCGTTTGCAGCTAATAGCATAGAAGAAGCTGTAGAATCAGGTAGAAAGGATTTTATTATGAAGAAGGCCATGGTCAGCACATCAGGAGAACTCAACATTAAAGTGGGAGAAGATGCATTAAGATTTATCACAAGCAGGAACAAAAGAATTGATCTAAGAGGACCTGTCTTTATGATGATGAAAGCTCAAATAGAATGATTTTTAGTAAAACTCATAAGAGCAAACTTTATACTTATCTTTAGACCGTAAAGTGTAAATACGCTGAAATTTACAAGATTATGCACGATGGAGTTGTTTCTACGTGAAGAATGAAGACTCTCTAACCCTTAGCACTCTTATGGGAAGGATGAAGAATTACTATTCTCAAATAGAAGAAGCTATAGGGGCAGAGCTAAATCGTTATAAAGAATCAAATTTTTACGATTCTTTACGCTACGCTTTAGAAGGAGGAAAAAGGATAAGGCCAATAATTCTTTTACTCTCAGCAGAGAGTATAGGAAGAATTAATGACGATCCCTTACCTGTTGCAGTAGCTATAGAGTTATTGCATACAGAATCTATAATTCATGATGATATATTGGATAATGAGATTTTAAGGCGCAATAAACCTGCCTTTTATATCAAGTATGGTTTAGGCGCATCTCTTTTAACTGCTGATTTTGTCTTCGGGATAATACTCGATATAGCCTCAAGATATAAGGATAAGAGGATAGCAAAAGAGTTATCATCAGTAGCCCTCAGCATGTGTGAAGGCGAATTCAGAGAATTAAATATTGACCCAAAGGCTTATCCATTAAGCTGGGGCGAATACATAAGGTTGATTTCTCAAAAGACTGCCTCACTTTTCGAAGTTTCTGCAAAGATAGGCGGGATAGTAGGTGGAGGTAATGAAGATGAAATTGAAACTTTATCTAAGTATGGTCGCTTTCTTGGTATGGCTTATCAGATACAGGATGATATTCAGGATTGGGGTAAAGAAGAAAAGGTAGTTAATGCGCTGAACATTGGGCAAAATGACAAACTATCTTATTTGAGAAATATGTCTGAGCTCTACGCTATAGAAGCCAAGCAAAGATTAAAATCCTTAAAAGACACGGAAGCAAAGAGATATTTAATCGATCTTACAGACTTTATGATCTTGCGCCATTTTAAAAGCTAAAGATATGCTAATTTTTATCATCCTCGTGTTTTGCTTTTCTAACATAAAAATCATCCTTTATCTTTTTTCCTGTCTTCTTTTCCCACTCATCAATTGGTATACCAAAATCTTTCTGAATCTTGTCTCTGTACCATTCAGGGATGACATTAAAGGCACAAAATGGTATTATTAATCCGTTTGGAACTAAATAATGAATCCCGCATTTTCTAACCCTTTCTATATCATAATTGTATTTGTCCATAAAGTGCATCATGCCTATAAAAAGTGTCCTATGGTGAAACTCTCCTAAAGCCTCATAATTGTGCCTTATGAGAACATTGAATATTATCTTTGACAGATTCAATCCTTTAGGTTGCTTGCCTTTATCTATGAACTTGCCAAGCTTTGATAGAACTTTCACAGCCACCCAATATCTATTCTTTCCTCTTTTTATTTCGTCAGTTTTTTCATTTAGATATTCAAACAATCCATTTACATCTATGAACCTAGTTATAGGAATTAATCTATCACCTTCCTTGAAGACATAAGTAGCTGCTCCACAAGCAAAATGAACAGAGAGCTCATACTGGGCTCTCCCTGTTAAAGCTTCTACAAATCTTGTTATAGGACCTGTGCAAGGTACTGGATAAAAGTCATCCTTACTGATCTCACCGTTGGTCTGTTCCTCTATCCTCTGAATTACATCCGGGATAGTTATTCTATACTTATCCCGTTCAGCTCTTGTTAGCCTGCCAGTTAGGGATACAGGCTGAAAGTTCACACCTCTTATTATGTCTATGTTCTTCGATGCAAAATTAATTATTCCACCAACTTCATGATCGTTGATGCTTTTTATTATAGTCGGGACTAAGACTATACCAAGTCCTGCACTTCTACAATTTTCCAGTATGCTGGGAATTTCCCAATAATTCTTAAAGTTCGTTTTTGGCGTTAGGCCATCAAAGCTAAGATAAACTGTATTAGTTCCAGCCTCCCTAACCCTTTTTGCTAAAGAAGGGTCCGTTGCAAGCCTTATGCCATCAGTGTTTAACTGGACATGATCTATTCCCTCTTCTTTTATGATCTTTATTATTTCTATCAAATCCTCCCTAAGACATGGTTCTCCTCCTGTCAGCTGAACTGCATTCCCAGGGACTGGTCTTTCATTCCTTAAATTTCTTGCCATTTTTCTTATTTGCTCCAGGCTTGGTTCATAGACATAGCCTGCTCTCTCAGCATAAAAGAAGCAGTACCAACAAGATAAGTCACACCTATTCGTGACAACTATATTTGCCAAAGTTGTATGAGTAAGATGATCTTTACAAAGACCACAATCAGAAGGACAGTTTACGGCTTCTTTTTTTATGCTTGGATTCTCTATTCCCCTACCTTCCAAGTTGAATTTGCTAGCCCTGAGATACATTTCATAAGAACCCCAGTATAACTCCTCAGTTCTACCATGATTTCTGCACTCTCTTTTAATCCAAACCTTTCCATCTTTCTCAAATATCTCTGCTGAAAGAACCTCATTGCATTCAGGACATATACTTTGAGTCTCTTTAATAATGGTCATATTCCCATTCAAGGGTAATGAGAATACGATATAAAGTTTATTTGCCTTTTCTCAAATAAGATTTTTGATCGTTGAGTCAATATTGTGATGTATAAAGTTATTTGAGTGATGTCGACTTATCAGATGACAAGTAATAAGTAATACTATATCCGAAAAGCAAAAGAAGCTCTTTCTTAGGAACCCAAGCTTACAAAAGGAGCAAGGGGCAAGCTAGCTAAATTAAAGACTCCCTTCGATATATAGAGTTCTGGGCAATTTAGAGAAGAAAGGTTAGATAGAGGTTGAGCATAGCAGATATTACCTGATGCCTCCATCTTTTGGCTGAGAATCAGAATCAAGAGTAAAATAAGAATTAATAAGCATCAAATTCTAGACGAACTTCAGCCTCTTTATGTGGGAGAAGTTACACAAAGATGATAAATTAGATCTGGCTATCTGGTTAGATCGTATAGAGCTTGCCAAATTCGCAAAGAATTACTTTGAATACTTATGGAATTCATTAGAAAGGATTACAAATCCTTAGTCGATCAAAAAATCAATTTTGATTAGAACCAAAGATGACCTTGTACTCCCTTAAGAAACTTTCAGGAGAGTCTGAAGCATGTATGACGTTTTCTGTTATACTCTTTGCGAAGTCACCACGTATCGTGCCTTTTGGAGCTTCTTTAGGGTTTGTTGGCCCTATCATCTTCCTCACCGTCTCAACAGCACTTTCCCCTTCAATCAAGGCTGCTACTATTGGACCAGACGTAATAAATGAGATTAAATCATTAAAAAAAGGCTTGCCTGCATGAACATCGTAGAATCTCTTTGCATCTTCCTCAGATAGTTTTATCATCTTTAACTTTACAATTTTGAAACCTTTGTCTTCAAACTTTGAGAGAATAGTCCCTATAAGTCCCCTTTTAACAGCGTCTGGCTTGATAAGGATTAACGTTCTATCCCTCATCAGCCTCTCCCTTTCTTATAAAAGATAGTCCACTTCAACTTACGAGGATCTTTCCTTAGCTTTAATGCGTTTTTTCTACACTTTGATGAGCAGTACCAGTATGTTGATCCATCGTTCCTGACAAGCATTATGCCATAACCTAAGGATATATCCTTGCCACAAAAGTTGCACTTTTTCTGAGTGAACATAAACCAACGCCTACTTTATTTTCTTAGCCTCTCTTTCTGTCTCTCTAAGCATCAATATATCTCCTAGTCTGACAGGACCTTTAACGTTTCTAGTCAGTATTCTGCCTTTGTCTTTTCCCTCCATTATCCTTACCCTGACTTGTGTGATTTCTCCTGCTACTCCAGTCCTTCCTACTATCTGTAAGACTTCAGCTGGTGTAAATTGTTCTTCACTCGATTGACTCATAAAGATCACCTTTACCATTTATGCAAACTAGGATAATATAAGTATTCATATCATATTAGTATCCCAAGATAAGGTTTTACCTATTTATCAAGTTCGTTAATCTTGCTTTATTTTAACAGTATCTGAGTATGGCTTATGCTTGCTATCGATATGCTAGTTAGAGTATCCAGTATTAAGAGGAATAATGTGGATTAAAATCTAGCAGCATCGATCTACTTCTTATACGAAGCTGTCAGGCTAAGCGTAAGTTTCTTTCCATATCTTCGGGCTCTCTCCAAATGGGGCCTTAAGCGGAAATCCAAGCTCTGCTAAGCTTAAAGGCTATCTTTTGTCAACTTCTCAAGCTTTAGTTTCAAATCTTCTCTTAACGGCGATTAAGCGAAGGGTAGAGTAATGTTTTAATTATATGTTACTTTTAGTCTCTATTTATGATGGTCGATTTTGGTTTTTGTATCAAAGGATGGTGGAACCTTTCCTAAGTGTAAGGTTGTCGGAATTCAGAACTAGGAATATTTGCAGCATTTACTTAGGAAGCTTCTTGAAGAAAATGTAGATGTCATTATGCCAGTAAGGGAGGGAGAAGAACCTTCCAAGTTTGTCTATCTTACGAAGGAGTATGGCGTGCCCTCCGGTTCGATCGATTTGCTTGGCATAGATGATGGTTACATTTACATAATAGAAACTAAGCTTTACAGAAGTTCTGGCAGGAGAAAAGCTTTGGCTCAAGTCATAGAATATGCATCGGTTTTGTGGGTTGAATACTCACGCAACCCTGATGGTTTTATTGCAAAGTTAACAGAAAAAGAGCCTAGCATCACCATTGAAAAGCAAGTTTTGGAAAATATTAAAGAAAGTATAACAGGTGGTAACTTTAGGCTTATAATAGCCATGGACCGCATTGACGAATATACTGAGAATATGATTAACTTTTTAAATGAAATGTCTGAGTTCGATGTCTACGGTTTAAGCTTGGAAATTTATAAGTCAGATGATGGTTTTGAAGTTGTCGTTCCAAAACTTTACCCTGAGCGCATAATTTTGGGAGCTAAAAGAAAATGGAATTGGAATTTATTTCTAGAGGACGCAAAAGAAAGGATTCCTGAATACATTAAAACCCTAGAAGAAATTCACAAATTTTTAGAGGAAATAACAAGGGGAAAGACGGTTTAAGATGAGGTGCTAGTAAGAAATTCGGCTCCTTTAGAATTTACATGACAACTTGTTTGATGGGAAAGACATAATTGCAGTAGCCCCAAATGAATTTCTAACCATCAATTTTGCGAACTTATACCCACAAGAACTTTCAGACGAAAACTCAAAGAAGATCGTAAAAATTGTAGATAAATTCGCCGAGCAACTCTACAAGAGGATTGTTCAAAGAGAAAATTAGCCAAGAGAACTACCGAGAGGCGGGAAAACAGTATTCATCAATAAAAGTGGAACAACGGGCAAATAAAATAAACGAACTTAAAGAAATCATCAAAGAATTAATAAGTAGTATGGAAACCTCCATAACAATAAAATACTTTAAAGGAAATTGATGTTTTCGTCTCCAATAAACATAGGCATAAATATTTGGCTGTAAAAAATAACCCATGTGTTTGCTGGTGGCTTCTCTATGACCTTAAGCTTTTTTCTTTGACTACTCCAACTTGGGGAGCAGATCATGTTTGAAAAATCTTGGTTCTGCACTAGAGCCAGATAATATGCACGAAAAGCTTATATATTGAAGTAAACCTCTTATAAATACCTTTTGGTGAACTATTTGGTTTATGACAAGAAACTTTCTGATCTTAAACAGACTTTAATGGACAAGTGCCCTAAGTGTGGAAAAGGACCTATGATAATGGATTCTACAAGCGGTGAACTATTTTGTAGCAACTGTGGCTTTGTAGTTAAAGAGAAGATAGAAGAAATCGGTCCAGAATGGCGTGCCTTTTCTAAAGAGGAAAAGGAGGACAGAAGTCGCACAGGAATACCATCGTCTCTTGCCATGCATGATATGGGCTTAGCTACAGTCATTGGTAGCAAGGATATAGATGCTTCAGGGAAGTCCCTTCCTGCTTTTATGAGATCTACAATAGAACGCCTTCGCACCTGGGATAGCAGAAGCCAGGTTCACGAGCCTGCAGATAGGAACTTGAGACAGGCTTTTAGTGAATTAGATAGGCTTGCTGACAAGCTAAATGTAAGTGATGCAGTTATAGAAAGAGCTGCTTACATATACCGTAAGGCATTAGAAAAGGGATTAGTAAGAGGAAGATCGATATCTGCATTGATCGCCGCAGCCTTATATGCGGCATGCCGTGACATGGAAATTCCTAGAACTCTTAAAGATCTGAGCACTGCAAGTAACATCAGGAAGAAGGACATAGCTAGGTGCTATCGCTTGCTTCTAAGAGAGATGAATCTTAAGATGCCTGTAGTAGATCCAATCAAATGTGTCTCAAGGATTACGAGCAAGGCAAAACTATCAGAAAAGACCAAAAGAAGGGCTTTAGAGATACTGAAGAAGGCTGAAGAATTGAAGACATCAGCAGGCAAAGATCCTATGGGTCTAGCTGCAGCGGCACTTTATGTTGCATGCGTTTTAGAAGGAGAGAATAAAACTCAAAAGGATATAGCTGAAGCAGCAGGAGTAACAGAAGTCACTATCCGTAATCGATATAAAGGATTAAAGTCAGCCTTGAAACTCTAAAATTCTTTAATATCACACTGGATTTTGTTCTTTTATAATTACAAATCACCAGAATTACATAAAATTTATGTCTAATGGATTCGTCTTCTGGGATTGTCAAGATAAGCCCGGCTTGATTTCTAGGTTGTAGAGTTTGATGAATATGTGTATGAATGTTGTTGCTGATTGTATGGTTGCTTTGATGGGAAAGTTGTTGTAAAATGCTTTGAGCCTTCTCTTCAGCTTAGCGAAACCAAGATTCTATGGTGTTCCTCTTGTTACTTGCTCGTATTCCAATCCTAGCTTCTCTAATGCATCTACATACCAAGGTCCGTGGTCAACTAATATGAGTGGCTTATTCTCACAGTATTGAAGGACTTGTTTGAGGAAGATTTCAGCGTCTAATGAACTTCTCATGTATGAACTCTCACAGCAAGTACCTCTCTCATGTCAACATCTCTTGCCATCCATACATAGACCGTTCTCCTTGAATCTTCGTCTCATCTATCGCTATGATCCTCCTAGGCTTCCTTTCAGGCTCCTTCAAAACCCTCCTTAAGGCGGGTACCATTGCCTAACAGCTTCATATGGAAAGTTCCTCTACTTCGATATACCCCTTAGAGAGGGACTGAATAGTACATAAGTGCTGAAAGGACCTTATCCTCAAGAGGTACTTTATTCCTCTTAAAGACACCAGCCTCCCTCACCCACTCATAGCATAGGAGAAAGAAAAACAGAATAAGAAGCCTAAAGGTCAAACAGACCAAACAAAATAGAGAAGGTTATCTTGACAATCTCTCGTCTTACTAAACAAATTTTTATAACCCTAAAACTAAATAATTAGAGGTAAGCATTGCCCAAAAAGAAGAACTATATTTTTCTTGAGCATATGGTTGATGCACTTATAGAAGCCCATGGTAAGAATTTAGAAGAGGCTTTTGAGAGTGCTGGCACGGCTTTAATAGACACTATGGTTCATATAGAAAAAGTTGATGAAAAGATCGAAGATCATATAAAAGTGAACGGCTGGGATTTAAAGAGCCTTTTGTACAACTGGTTGGAAGAGATACTAATAAAAGTTACATCTGAAGGAAGGGTGTATTCATCCTTTAGAGTTAAGATAAGTAAGAAGGAAGGAAATTATGAATTAGAAGCTATAGCAAAGGGAGAGGATTTAGACATTATTAAACACGAACCCAAGACTGAAGTCAAAGCTGTAACATATCATATGATGGATATAAAGCAGAATGAAAGAGGAGCTACACTCCGTTTCCTTTTGGACTTGTAATCCTTAAATAAGAATTTTTCATCTATATTATTATGAATGATCCTGAGCTTAAGAAGATTTTTGAAGAAAAAGCCAAACTCATAAAGGAAAGAATTGAAAAGCAAATGGAAATTAAAGAACCTCTTGACCTCTCATCAGAAAATTTCGAGAAGGTGATAAACTCAAGCAAACCTGTAATAGTGGACTTTTGGGCCAAATGGTGCACTCCATGTAGATATATGCTACCTGTGTTTGAGAAGTTAGCGACAAAGTATAGTGATAAGATGATCTTTGGCAGGCTAAACGTTGATGATTATGGCGAGATAGCCAATAAGTATCAAATATTCTCCATACCTACTTTCATGATATTTTTAAAGGGTAAACCTGTCGATATAGTAGTAGGCGCAGTTGGAGAAAAAAGTCTTGAGAAAACTATAACAAAGTACTTAAAGTGATCAGAAAAATAAAGATTATAGCAAAAGCTTAAGTAAAGAAACCTATTCCTATCTCCATTTTTGTATGTGTAATTTTAACCATAAAAGACAAAACGTTCCATTCAAAGCATGGACAAGTGGTTATTTATGCCAATAATTTGCACCAAGTGCCAATCAGCAAGTGCTGAGATACAAATTCCATATGCTAGGCTTAACCTTTGCCCAAGCTGTTTTATGGATTTCTACAAAACTAGGGTGAGAAAAACTGTTGAAGAATTTAAAATGTTTCGTGAAGACGATACTGTTGGTGTTGCAGCTTCTGGCGGAAAGGATAGTGGTGCACTTTTATATGCTCTACGACAAGCTTATCCAAAACTGGTACTTAAAGCCTTGCACATAAACTTGGGTATATCAGAATACTCTACTCACTGCCAAAAAAAGGTTGAAAAATTAGCAGACATGTTGAACGTTGAACTGCATATTTTCAACATCCAGAAAGAGTTGGGTATAACGATAAAAGACTTTAAGAAAACAACCTTCAAAAGGAAGCTTTGCTCTGCTTGTGGAACAATAAAACGCCACATTTTTGAAGATTTAGCTTTAAGAGCCCATGTAAAGGTTTTAGCAACGGGGCACAATCTCGATGATATTGTCGGTATAATGTTTGACAATTTCCTTCATGGACAATGGGAACAGCTTGTCAGACTTAAACCGGTTCTGCCTCCGTTAGCTGATGGTATGGCTTCAAAGGTTAAGCCCCTCATTAAGTGTCCAGAAAACGAGAATCTGCTTTACTGTCTCTACAGCGATATACCGTTCCGCGAAATGAGCTGTCCCTTCGCAGCTGGAACTAGTGTGCGGAAAAGAGCTAAGGTTTTGGAGATTTTATCAAAGGATAATCCACACTTTAAGCATCAATTGCTAAACAGATTTATGGAAATAATGCCACTACTCGAAAGTGTCGCCCAAAAGGTAGTATTCACTAAGTGCAAGATTTGCGGTTTTCCTTCATCAAGTGAAGTTTGTGCTTACTGTAGACGCCTGGCCGTGGTTAAGGAAGTCTTAGCAAGACTTAAGTCCTAAGAAATGTATGAAAATTTTGGAAAAATGCTCCAAAAACCAAGCTGTAACGACTTAAGAAAGTTTAGGAAGCTCAAGCTTTCGAAACTCTACAGCTTAAGTTAACATATTATATGACCAGCCTCAAAAACAAAAAGTTAAGGATAAGAATTTAGATTCACACTTGAATTGAAGAAGACCTTAAATATTTTTAAAAGTTTCGCGCTAACTATCTTCCGCTTTTTTGGAACTCTTTTAGACTCAACTTTAACCACTCCTTACCAAAATTCCCAAACTGATGATGACTCCAGTTATCTATTCTAGCCGTTATACAACGTTTCGATTTTATTTTGCAGCAAATTCTTCTGATATTTTCTTGTACATTTCCAGTTCTCTTTGTGAGATCGGCTTAACTTTTTTTAGCGCTTCTTCAAAATGGCGCTTATATAATCTTATGTCTTTAATGTTTTTCTCGGCGTCTTCTGGGCTTTTGTTTCCAATTATATGTTCTCTGATAGTTAGCATGACAGCCATGTTGCAAACGGTCGCTAGGTCAGCGCCGGTATATCCCTCTGTTCTCTTTGCGAGCTCTTCTATATTCACATCATCAGCTAGGGGCTTTTTCTTAAGATGAATTTTAAGAATCTCCTTCCTAGCTTCTAAGTCTGGCGGCGGTATATATAAAAATTTGTCAAATCTTCCAGGCCTTAAAAGTGCTGGATCAATAATATCTGGTCTGTTTGTGGCAGCTATCACTATCACGCCTCTAAGCTCTTCAAGCCCATCCATTTCAGTCAAAAGCTGGCTTATTATGCGTTCAGTTACATGAGAGTCACCGTAACCTCCGCCCCTCACAGGTGCGAGAGAGTCAATTTCATCAAAGAATATTATGCTTGGCGCTGCCTGCTTGGCTTTTCTGAAAATTTCTCTTACAGCCCTTTCTGACTCACCAACCCATTTGGACAGGAGTTCGGGGCCTTTAACGCTTATGAAGTTGGCTTCACTTTCGTTAGCAACAGCCTTTGCTAACAAAGTTTTTCCAGTACCTGGTGGTCCGTATAGAAGCACTCCCTTAGGTGGTTTAGCATCCAAGTGTTCAAAGAATTCAGGATACTTTAATGGCCACTCAACTGCTTCTTGAAGTTCGAGTTTAACGTCTGCTAACCCGCCAATATCCTCCCACTTTACATTTGGAACTTCAACAAGTACCTCCCGCATGGCCGAAGGCTCAACATCTTTTAAGGCTTCCATAAAATCATTCATGGTAACTATTATCTTATTCAAGATTTCAGCTGGAATTGTTTCTTTCTCAAAGTCTATCTGGGGAAGTATCCTGCGTAGCGCCCGCATGGCTGCCTCCTTGCAAAGAACTTCCAAATCTGCACCAACAAAGCCATGAGTGACGCTAGCTATCTTTTCCAAATCAACATCTTCGGCTAAAGGCATACTTCGTGTGTGAATTTGAAGTATTTCTAGACGGCCTTGCTTGTTTGGCACACCAATCTCGATTTCCCTGTCAAACCTTCCAGGTCTTCGTAGAGCAGGGTCTATAGCATTTGGCCTGTTTGTGGCACCTATTACAACTATTCTACCGCGAGGCTTTAAGCCATCCATTAGTGCTAAAAGCTGTGAGACAACTCTTTTCTCAACTTCTCCTGTTACTTCTTCTCGTTTGGGCGCAATGGCATCTATCTCGTCAATAAATATTATGCTTGGTGCGTTTTCCTCTGCTTGCCTAAAGATTTCCCTTAGACGCTCTTCGCTTTCACCGTAAAACTTACTCATTATTTCTGGCCCACTTATACTGAAAAAGGTCGCGTTTGTTTCGTTAGCAACAGCCTTTGCTAACAAAGTTTTTCCAGTACCTGGTGGTCCGTATAGAAGCACTCCCTTAGGCGCTTCAACTCCTAGTCTTTCAAAAAGCTCCGGATATTTTAGTGGAAGTTCCACCATCTCTCTAATTTTCCTAATTTCTTCTTGTAGACCACCGATATCTTCATAGGTTATTTTTGGGACTTCCCGAACCATAGCTGCTGGTTTTTCGCCTATAGCAACTTCCGTGTCCGCAGTTATTATAACTGCAGGAGCTGGAGGTTGAATGTTTGTAACCGTCAAGTCCACCTTTCTGCCCATAATTCCAATTGGGATGTAGTCTCCTCTTGTAACAACTCGCCCCTCTAAAATCTGGGATAGGTAATCTTCAGCCCCTTCGATGCGCAATGGTTCAGTTGGTGTAAGTATTACTTTCGTTGCTTTTTTTGCTTCAACCTTTTGCACAGTTACTTTTTCATCAATGCTTACACCAGCATTATTCCTTATATAGCCATCTATGCGGATTATCCCCTTGCCAGCATCCTCAACATATCCAGGCCAACAAATAGCAACAGTTTTACGTTTGCCAGAAATTTCAACAATATCACCTGACGTTAAACCTAACTTCTTCATGACCTCAGGATCAAGCCTGGCAATACCTCTACCGACATCACGGCTACGAGCTTCAGCGACCCGCAAACTTGCGGCGTCGGAACCTGGCATTTTTGCCTCTTCCTCTTTTATTTAACTCCTTTGGTACATTTAAAGCGCATAAGATTTAACTGTATCGGTCCTTCTAATCAAAGGGTTTATATTTTCCTTTGCTTTTTTAAACCTTTAAATAAGTCATCTATTTATATTAAAATGATTAGCAAAATGGCTTTTGAAGAGGATTTTCCCGAATGGTTCAGGAGGAGGCGCTTCCCCTTCTTTGGAAGTTGGTTCTTTGAAGATTTTGAGAGAATGTTCCGTGAAATGGAAAAGATGATGGAGGAAGAATTCAAAGAGTTTACAGCACGAATCCCAAGAGACTATGTTAGGGAGCGTAAACTACCAGATGGCACAATGATAAAGGAATGGGGGCCATTAGTTTATGGCTATAGCATAAAAATTGGACCAGACGGTAAGCCGGAAATCCACGAGTTTGGAAATGTCAAGCCAACACGCCTTGGACCAAGAGTCAGGGAGGAACGCGAACCGCTAGTGGATATCGTTGAGACAGACAATGAGATCCACGTTGTAGCAGAACTACCAGGTGTAGAAAAAGATGATATCAAACTACACGGGACAGAGGATACGCTAACAATAAGCGTTGACACTCCGCAAAGGAAATATTATAAAGAGTTGACTTTGCCTGCAAAAGTTAACGTAAAAGAAGCAAAAACCCAATACAAAAATGGAGTTTTAGAAGTTAAACTTCCAAGGATAAAAGAAGAAAAGAAACCAAAAGGCGAACCCATCAAAATAGAATAAACAGTTCCATTTTTGATGCAAGCACAAAAGAGTATCTACTCCACCTTTTTTCTTTGGATTTTGTCTATCAAGAAGGCTTAAATTTTAATTTGGAAGTGAATAACCTAACCATATCGGTGCTTATGTTTGAGTAGAAAAATTATTTTCTGGTCTTTCAGTCATGGTTTACTCTTGTTTTTGTTTTTACTTCTTGTCTTTATTACAAGTTTACTTTTTATAGGCGCTGTTGGAATGGCCTTCAAGCGAGTCGGCTTTAGTTCTCAGTTGACAATCCTTATTCTTGTTCTAACATTCACCGGAAGTTATATAAATATACCATTATTTAAAATTAAAACGCTTTTTCCTGTGCTTAAGGATGAGTGTTTCAGCTTTTTTGGAATAGTTTTCAGAGTACCACGAATCAAGTATGAGGAATTTTCAACAGTACTTGCCTTAAATGTTGGTGGTGCTTTAATCCCAACACTCGTTTCCGTTTATCTTTTATGGAAACTACCTTCAATAATCCATTATGCGCTTATAGGAACAGTAGTAGTAGCATCGGTTACACATTTTGTTGCTAAGCCTGTAAAAGGTTTAGGAATAGTTGCACCAGCCTTTGTTCCACCGTTGACAGCAGCTTTAGTGGCTTACCTTTTGCCTTCAGGGGCACCAGCAATAATAGCCTATACTTCTGGAGTGCTCGGTACCCTGATCGGCGCAGACATATCAAACTTGCATAAAATTCCGAAGATAGGAGCTAGAATAGCAAGCATCGGTGGGGCTGGAACCTTTGATGGCATCTTCTTAAGCGGAATAATCTCTGTTCTTATTATCTAAAGCAACTATTGACGCTATCATGCTTTCTCCTTAAGCCATCTATAAAATGGTTTTTAAAGGCATACTTAGCCCTTCTGATATTTGCTTGACATTGTAGCTTTTTCCTTAATCTCCTTTCAGCTCTTCTAAATCTCGCTTTATCCCGAAAATTACACGGTTTCCGTCCTAAACAGTCAAAAAGCCAACATAAAGGCTTAGTCTGCGTTTTATGCCAATACTATATTTCTTCTTAGCAAAGGTTGCAAAAGAATCAGGGATAAAGGTCATAATGAACGAGTGCATTATGGTAGAATTAAAAGAAAATTCTTTAGATTCGCTCATTAAACAACAAAAAATAAAAAGGTCTATTGAATAATTAGTATCGATCACTTTATGCCAAAAGAGATAAAGATTGTTGAAAATGAAGGCATCAAAGTAGATTCACCAGTCGTTATAGAAGGCTTTCCAGATGTAGGCTTGGTTGGAACTATAGCTGCATCACATATAGTAGATCAATTGGGCTTAAATGAGATTGCTTACATAGAATCTTCAGTTTTTCCTCCTGTAATGGTACTTCATAAAGGTATTCTTACAGAGCCTGCGAGAATATTTGGTAATGAGAAGATTCTCCTAGTTACATCAGAGATAGCCATACCACCCTATGTAATCTATGATCTTGCAAAAGCACTTGCAGATTGGTTCAAAAAGAAAGGGGCGAAGCTTGTCATATCTTTGACTGGTATTCCTGTGCAAGAAAGGATGGAAATAGAAAATCCTATGGTTTTTGGAGTTGGTAATAGTGATGATGCTTTAAGCATAATAAAGAAAAATAATATAGAAACCATGGAAGAAGGTTTTATAGCAGGCATATATGCTTTACTATTAAAAGAGTGCCTAAAAAGAAACATACCTGCTATAGCAATTCTTGCCCAGTCTTTCTTAAATTATCCTGACCCAGGTGCTGCAGCGTCTGCAATATCTTCTCTCAACAAAATTTTAAATATGAATATAGATGTTAAACCCTTGCTCGAGAGGGCTGATGAGATAAGAGTCAAAGCTAGAGACCTTATGAGACAGACTCAAGGTGCTATGGGGGCTATGAAGAAACCATTGGAAACAGAAATACCTTTAATGTATCATTAAGACGAATAGGCATGGAGGAGAGAAGAATGTCTGACTGGTTTGATGAATTCTTTGAACAAGCCTATAACGAACTGATGCGCCCTTCCTGGGATGCTTTTGATAAATGCTTGGTGCCACTCATCAACATCGAAGATAGAGAAGAAGAGATAGTAGTTACTGTTGATCTTCCATTTGTTGAGAGTAAAGATGATATAGAATTGAATGTAACAGAAGACAGCTTAGAAATTACCGCAAAGATGAGAGAGGCCATAAGATGGGAGAGATGGGGGGCGAGTCAAAGGTATCTTGAATTCAGAACCTTTAGAAAGTCCATAAGGCTCCCAGAAAAAGTTGATCCTGAGGGTTCTAGAGCTATATTTAAAAACGGAATATTGAAAGTCTCCATTCCTAAAGTAAGAAAAAGGTATACGATAAAGATATTATGATCTGGTCAAAAAAGAAGAACTGGAGGTTTTTCAGCATCCCAAACTCTATAAGATTTGTCAGAGCTTCCCTTACAGATATGGTCGTAAATGAGCTTATCGAGAAGAGTAATAAACTGGGTATAGTTATCTTCACGGAAGGAAAAAATTTAAGGTCCATTGAAAAAGACGCTTACAACTATCTCAATTCAGGTGTAGAGGATGTTATAGGAATGAATTTATCCAATATGATTGTATTAAATAAATCTCGTCTCATATGAGATGTGTTAGAATTTATCCCTTTATTGGATTACATTATAGGAGCAGAAGGCTTTGATGATGCACTACTACCAAAAATAAGCATCGGTGAGAAGACACCCCACTCTTTAGTATCGTGGAATATTGGAGAACCCTTAGACACTATATTAAGTAAAATCGAGAGTTTACCTTCCATCAGAGTCAATCTTACAATAGATGATAAAAGGATAACCCTTAAACCATACATTCAAAGTGTTATAATAGCTATGATGAAGGGTTTTATCTCAACATTGAAGGGTTATGAGCAAAAGGCTAGAAGAGTATCGCTAAAGATGGATTTGAAAGAAGATTTTGGTAAATAATTATAAGATTCGCGATAAACTTAAATAATCATTTTGACCTTTAAGTATTTGGCGTATTTACGGCGGCGTTAGGGTTAAGCTTATGGGCTGAGCCCTTTGCGATGCGACCTTAACCTCCAAATACGCTGATATCGATGGAGATTCAACCTTAAAATTGAATCTGACATGGGCCGTGTGCCCTCGCATAAGCCAACCGTACTCCTGACTCCGGTTGATCCTGCCGGACCCGACTGCTATCGGAGTGGGACTAAGCCATGCGAGTCGTACGCCTCTTGACTGCAAGAGGCGTGGCGAACGGCTCAGTAACACGTAGCTAACTTAACCTAGAGACGTGGATAACCCCGGGAAACTGGGACTAATCCACGATAGATCAAAGCTCCTGGAATGGGCTTTGGTCGAAAGGGATAGGCAAGCATGTTTTGCCTATTCGCTCTAGGATAGGGCTGCGGCCGATCAGGTTGTTGGTGGGGTAATGGCCCACCAAGCCTATAACCGGTACGGGCTTTGAGAGAAGGAGCCCGGAGATGGACACTGAGACAAGGGTCCAGGCCCTACGGGGCGCAGCAGGCGCGAAACCTTCGCAATACGCGAAAGCGTGACGAGGTCACTCCGAGTGCCACTCGCTGAGAGTGGCTTTTCCCAAGTCTAAAAAGCTTGGGGAATAAGGGGAGGGTAAGTCTGGTGTCAGCCGCCGCGGTAATACCAGCTCCCCGAGTGGTCGGGACGTTTATTGGGCCTAAAGCATCCGTAGCCGGTCCTGTAGGTCTTCTGTCAAATCCAACGGCTCAACCGTTGGGCTGCAGAAGATACCGCAGGACTAGGAGGCGGGAGAGGCGGACGGTACTCCATGGGTAGGGGTAAAATCCTTTGATCCATGGAAGACCACCAGTGGCGAAGGCGGTCCGCCAGAACGCGCTCGACGGTGAGGGATGAAAGCTGGGGGAGCGAACCGGATTAGATACCCGGGTAGTCCCAGCCGTAAACGATGCGAGCTAGGTGATGGAGTGGCCGAGTGCCATTCCAGTGCCGCAGGG
>Ga0080004_1067652_pt1 | contig 25055 bp, 31 predicted proteins | sample WasSprMetagenome_FD_69207 | JGI IMG/M metagenome (GOLD analysis project Ga0080004, IMG submission 69207) | Sulfidic aquatic microbial communities from Washburn Spring, Yellowstone National Park, USA - WS (SPADES assembly) (version 2) | ecosystem: Environmental > Aquatic > Thermal springs > Hot...
AGAGAGAGGGTGAGGCTTGCTTTAGCAATTATTCAAATAGAGGACAGGACTGCAGCGAGCTACGTTATCATAAGACCTAGGGGTACAACACCACTAATAGGTGTTGTAGCCTTGGAGCAAATGGGCTATAGAGTGGACCTGGTGACGGGAAAGCTGGTTAAGGGACTACCACTAATGCTCTAATGAGAAAGTTCTACTAGGTGTCTTTTTCGAGATACGGTTGCACTAATAAGTGGTCTAGGCGTAAGTACATAGATTAGAATTGTTAAAGCCTTGATGAGAACTTCTATTATAAGGTTTTATACCATGTTTAAATATCTCCCCTTTTCATTAAACACTTTGAGGTGCTTACATGAATTTAAAGGGTCTTGTTCTCGCTGCTGGCGAGGGTTCTAGGTTAAGGCCGTTCACTTTTTCTAAGCCTAAACACCTTATCCCCCTACTTGGTAAGCCGTTGATACGCTATGCGATCGACGATCTTGTCAGCGCTGGCGTTAGAGATATTGGTGTTGTTGTGGGGTACTTCGGTGATCTAATTAAGGAGGCTCTAGGTGACGGAAGCCCCCTTAACGCTAGGTTCACATACATTGGTCAGGAGAAGAGGCTTGGAATAGCACACGCTATCCACCTAGCTATTGAGCGTGGATTCGTAGATAAGCCATTCGTTGTTTACTTAGGAGACAACATCCTGTCACACGGCATTGGGAAACATTTGAAGAGGTTTGTTGAGAGCGACACTGACGTCTACATACTTCTCTCCAAGGTTAAGGACCCATCGAGATTTGGCGTTGCAGTTGTTAAGAATGGGAGAGTTGTTAGGCTTGTTGAGAAGCCTAAAGAGTTTGTATCCGACTTGGCTGTTGTTGGTGTTTACTTCTTTAGGGATCCAGATCTTGTGGAGAAGGCTTTTAAGACGCTGAAGCCTTCTTGGAGAGGTGAGTACGAGATCACGGAGCTTATCCAGTGGTTCATAGACAACGGTTATAGGGTTGACTACAGCATTGTATCTGGTTGATGGAAAGATGTAGGTACATACGAAGGCTTGTTAGAAGCTCTATACTTACTGCTAGACAATGTTGTTGAGAGGATTGAGGGTGAAGTTAAAGGCGAGATTGTTGGCAGGGTTGTTATTGAGAAGGGAGCTGTTGTAGAGGGAAAGGCTTACGGACCTGCCTACATAGGTAGAAACACCTATATAGGTAGAGATGCTGTTGTTGAGCACTTCTCGTCTGTTGAGCAGGGATCGAAAATACTGTCAGGCTCGATGACAAGATCGTTAGTGTTAGATAACGCTCTTATTGATATTAATGGGCTTAGACTTATCGATAGTGTTGTAGGGTCTAACACGATTATTAAAAGTTCTAGGGAGTTGAGAGGTGAGGCAAGAATTGTTATATCAGATTATAGTCAGGTGTACCTATAAATTAACCCTGCCTCAGGGCAGAATGCTGTGGGTGATCATGAGTTGAAAGTTCTTGTAACAGGTGGTGCTGGATACATAGGCTCGGTGTTTGTTAGGGAGCTAATTAAGAGGGGGTACAATGTTACAGTACTAGACCTCATGCTTTTCGGCGATTCAAGCCTTAGGGATATTGTTAGGGAGAAAGGAGTTAGCGTAGTAAAAGCTGATGTGAGGAGCTACGATCCATCGATTCTTAGAGGTCAAGATGCTGTAGTCGATTTAGCAGCTATTTCTCAGCCTGATCCCCAAGGTTTTATAGACGAGAAGCTTTTCTACGAAATAAACTACTACGCACCTGTTAGAACAGTTAATCTCGCTGCTAAACATGGTGTAGAGAAGTATATATTCGCATCTACCTGTAGTGTTTACGGTTTCCAAGAAAGAGTTGTTGATGAGAGCTCACCTCCAAACCCATTGGAGCTGTATGCGAAGACTAAGTACATGGCTGAGAAGGGTATTCTAAGCGTTAAAGGCGTTACAAGAACTATTCTACGCCTAGCAACGGTCTACGGCTTATCACCTAAGATGAGGTTTGACCTTGTAGTCAACGCGATGACTCTTACCCTATTTAAGGAGGGTAGGATTAGGGTTGGCAAACCCGGAGAGCAGAAGAGGCCGGTTGTCCACGTGGCCGACGTCGCTGAAGCTATTGTAAAGGTCTTAGAAGCGCCAAAAGACGTTGTTGACGGTGAGATATTTAATGTTGGTTCTAATGACTAGAACTATAGAATCATAGACCTAGCATACGAGATATTCAAAGCTCTTGAAAGAGAGCCTAATATAGAGTTTTATGGGGAGCCTGATACCCGCTCCTATATAGTGGATTTTACAAAGATTAGCAGGGTTCTGGGGTTTAAGTGCAGGTACAGAGTTGCTGATGGTGCTAGAGAAGTATACAGAGCTCTTGAGGAAGGCACTGTAAGGGATGAACCATGGACAAAAGTAATCTCTTGGTGGAAAAACTGCAGGATGAAGGGATCGTGAAACCGCTAGGTGTCTCAATTTGAGGGTTTTAATAACGGGAGGTTCTAGCACGCCTGGTTACAGAATTGTTGAAGAGCTTGCTAAGGCTGGGTATAAAGTTTATGCTCATTACAACGAGCATGAGATACCGGATATAGATAATATAGATAATGTAGTCAAGGTTAAAGCAGATTTCAGGAACCTGGAGAGGGTAGCGCAACTTGTTAAAGAGAGTAAACCCGATATCGTGATACACACAGCAGCTATAGGCGATGTTGATAGATGTGAGGTTGATAAAGAGCTTGCTTGGAGAGTTAATGTGGAGGCTACCCTAGCTCTAGTCAAGGAGTCTTCAAAAATGGGGGTATACTTCCTCTACCTATCAACAGACTACGTATTTGATGGTGAGAGAGGGCTTTATCGCGAAGATGACGCGCCAAACCCTGTAAACTACTATGGTCTTACAAAACTTGGAGCAGAGAATGTTGTTAGAGGCGGATTAGACAAATATGTGATTATTAGAACAAGCCACATATATGGATTTGGAATGGGTCGCAAAAACTTTGCGAGAGCGGTTGTAGAGTCTCTCAGCCAAGGACAGAAAGTGAGGGCTTTAGTCGACCAATGGCTTTCACCAACACTAAACACATTACTAGCAAAAGCTGTTAGGGAGATTATTGAGAAGGACTATACAGGAGTTATTCACATAGCTGGCGAGAGAATTAGTAGATATGACTTCGCAAAAGCTATAGCTAGGAGGTTTGGATTTGACGAGAACCTGATAGAGCCTATAACAATGAGAGACATGCAATTCAAAGCTAAGAGACCTAAAGACTCAAGCCTCGACACGTCAAGAGCCAGATCAATTCTAAAGACAGATTTCTATACACTTAAAAACTCACTCGAGGTCTTTTACAGAGAGTGGCTAGAGCTAAGAGGTAAGAGTTAACATGCCGTTCAAGAGCTTTAGAAAGCTTGAGATACCTGGTGTGATCCTCGTAGAGTTCGTTAGGTTCCCCGATGAGAGGGGTTTCTTTGCTGAGCTTTATAAGAGGACAGATTTTCTAGCCAATGGAATTCCCTACGACTTTGTTCAGGTGAATTTGAGTTTCTCTAGGAGGGGTGTTGTTAGAGGTCTTCACTACCAGCTTAAACCCATGGAGCAGGGCAAATTAGTCTACGTTATAAGCGGTAGAGTCTACGACGTAGCTGTAGACATTAGGAGGGGGTCTCCATGGTATGGAAGACACGTTGGAGTTACACTAGAGCCTGGCTACGCTCTATGGATACCACCGGGCTTCGCGCATGGATTTCAAGCCCTCGAAGACGCGTACTTCCTCTATCTAGTGACAAAAGAATATTCTCCATAACACGAGAGGTGCATTAAATGGGATGATCCAGAAATAGGGATTCAATGGCCGATGAAAGAAGATGTGATACTAAGTGAGAGAGATAAGAAGTGTCCACCACTAAGAGAAGCGGAAACAAACTTCGAGTACTGAAGAAGCTTAAAGTGATTTTACTAACAACTTTTCAAGCTGTTGTGACTAAGCTTAAACCCCTTCTTCAACTCCTTAACTCTCCTATACACGTCTTCCCAGGATTCAACCTCTCCTAACCTCGGTGGTTCCTACTCCTCGCAAATTCATATAGGTGTATTTAGTAATTTATTAGTGAGAGGGTGTCTCTACGAGTTTTGGGCTTGCGAGGGAGGTTCTTAACTATGCGAAGGAGGGGTTTGAGAATGCTTTGAAGTTAAATGACTTCTTCCTCTACAGGAATGCTGCTGATAAGGTCTTTCTAGCCTTGGTCATAGCGGTAGACGCTTACATTAAGGTGGTTGAAGGTGTTGAACCAAGTAGTCATAGTGAGAGGAGGGTGTTGAGGAAGATGGGTAGGGAGGACCTTAGATCTCTATACAGCGATCTGATGAAGACACTACATGATGAGGCATTCTACGAGGGTGTTTACCAACCTGATGAGGTAGAATACGCGTTGAAGAAAGTCGAGGAGATACTATCAAAGCTGGAGGAAGAGGTTAGAAGAGGACAGAACCAACCTCCCCACCCTAAAGTGTGAATATTCCTGAAGAAGTGATGTTGAAGTCCTCCTAACACCCCTAACAAACTACTTGTCCGGAGAAGCTGTTTCCGTTAATAAGGTGATTAGGTTGTTTAAGTTTTTCAGGATTGTGGAGAGGTTCGTAAACTCTGTTAGGTAGTTAGTAGCTACGTGGTGGATGTTGAGTCCTAAGACCTGTGGTTGAACCGCAGTATACGGCTCGGCACCGTACCGTGATGAACTTGAGGATGATCTTGAAACTCCAAATACTATAAACAACTACTCTCGAGTGAACAGTAGAGTCTGAGTACTATGTTCAATAAGTGGGGAGGGTTTGCATGGTATTGACTGGAGTAATTCTTATAGTGTTGGTTATGGAATTTAAAGGATAGACTAAACCTCTACTTAGTGTTGATGAGTTTAAGTTAGGTCGTTAATGTTTTTAAGTAGAATAATTCACTTACTTAACCTGGACTTACAGTCTTATCTCTGCTTAAGTTTCTCTAAGATATTATCTATAAGGTCTATATACTCCTTAGCTCTCTCTATTAGTGGTTTATGTTCTTCTTCTTCATATGTTAGTCCGTAGAAACAGTCCCCATGGAGACCTTTCCTAACATCTATGAAGTATGAAGCCCACTTAGATGCTTCTTCCTCATTAAGACCTGCCTTCATAAATGCTTCCTTAACGAATGATCTCCATGAAACCCCCTTTGGAGGTGTAGCCTCCTTTAGAACAGCCATGGTTAAAGCTATTGTGGAGTGCTTAACAGCTGCCCAAACCTTCTCAGCGGCATCGAAGGGATCTCCGCGCTCAAGAAGCTTATAAGCCTCAACAAGATACTGCCTAGCCATAGCTAAATGATCTACAGCATCACTCATAATCCACACCTCTACCAAGAGCCGATACTATACGATGCTTTTAAGCCTTTCTCAACCCCTCATTAAATAGTTAATAAGAATTTTCCTTAGGAAATCAATGTTTCAGGAGGTGACATAATTAACACAGTTCTAGAGTTGCTAGGGTCCCTGGAGTACCACGTCCATGCTTACTGCTATAATATGTAACCCTGCCACAGTCTTCCAAGACCTGTCCCAATTTGCTAAGGTAGAGTAAGGCTTTTTACGGTGGTACTGTAAACGGTAAGGGTTTTAAGAACTGTTAGAGCTCCTAGATGTTGAGGTAGGCTAAGAGTAGGGCGTCTAGGTCGGGGCTGTTACTGTGAACATGGTCACGAGTAGGAGTATGCCTGTTAAAGCTCTCGTCGATACTGGGCTACAGATACCTTGAGTGATTAGAAAGTTTACCCCACCCCTCCTACTTGTCTAGTAAACCTTAGTGGTAGTCCATGATGAAACGTAAGGTTTATTACCTTTATGGGTAGTCTACTCTTGTAGTGGTGTATTGTGGGGACTTACGTGACCGTATCTGTTAAGGTTAGGAGGGATCTTGTTGAGAGGGCTAGAGCTCTAGGTGTAAACGTAGCGGAGGTTGTTAGGAGGGCTGTTGAGGAGGAGGTTAAGAGGAGGGAGCTAGAGCTTATTAGGAGGAGGCTTGAAGACGTCAAGGACTTTCTAGACCTTATAGACATTGATAGGGTTGTGAAGAATGTTAGAGAGGATAGGGAGGGTAGGTGAATTCTATTGAGGTGTCTCTTTGATGCGTCATCCTTCATTAAAGCCCTTAAACTCGGTAAACCTGAAGTACTCGTAGATAACTCCATCCAATGGCTTACAATCTATGAGGTTGTAAATGCCTTATGGAGAGAGGCATACCTACTCAAATTCACCTCCATAGACAAAGTCCTTCAACTAGTTGATATAGTTGTAGATGTGATTAGATATATGAGGATTCTGAACATTTCAAATTTAGAGAAAGAGGTGTTAAGGATGTCCGTAGAACTCGGTTTAACAGCATACGACGCCTCATATATAGTCCTAGCCCAGAAATACGGGTTAACACTAGTGACAGAAGATAGAAAGCTAATGAGTAAGGCACAGAAATACATTAACATAACATCACTAGACACTCTACTCAGCCACGACCCGATTAACGAGTAAAACGTTGTGAACTCCACTCTTCTTCAAAACCTAGATAATTGTGTAGACCCCTACATTCCTTTACATGGCTGAGAACCTCAACATTAAGGAGAAGACCATAGTAGCAGGTTCCAAAAGCTTTATGCTATTTACCACGTTATATTGAGGAAGAGATCTACGAAAAACATTAATGTTACTAAGAAAGTCCTCGAAGATCTCTGTGAAAACTTATATCACGGCTTAGAAAGTCTAGTTCTAGAGAGTAATGAGTTGTGGGCATGGCTCCTAGTCCTGTTGGTGTTGGAAGGATCAAGCTTTCCGATGGAGCTGTCCTGAAGCTTAAGATCCTGGTTGTTGATGTTAGGGAGTCCGGGTTTTCACCTTTCGGTGGTGTGAACTTCGATGTCAAGATTATTGGTGGGGTAGCTGTTGAGAGCGTCCCCGAGGAGGTTAAGAAGCTTGCCGTAGATAAGCCTCTGGTTCCTTCAGAACCTCCAAAAGATGGTTGGGAGTTACTAGATATCGTTGAACAACAACCTGCAGAAGCCTGGGAGGTTGTACAGAGCTCTAGGGGAGAGTTCGTGGTTAGGGTTGTTGCGGAGGCTGTTATGACCTCTAGGAATACACTGTACAGGTCTCCCTTCAACGAGCCCGTCTACTGGGTCTCATGGATATATAAGGTGTCTTGGAAACCAAAGAAGTAGGTAGGTTCAGACCCATGTACTTACATAAGCCTAGTGAAGAGTCGGATTTAACGCTATTAACTACTCAACCGTATAGTACTTCTAGCTCTACTTTAGTTAAAGGGTCTGAAACACTTGTTATCTCTATATTAACACGACACGGCAGTATTGAGAGTGTTAAACACTACGAACATTCTTATGGGATGATGAAGGTCGATCACGCCATCACAGCGTCTTCAGAATCTCTCCACGAGTTCCCGGAGCTGGTTCCCTTAGCGGAAAAACTTGTTGAGGGGAAGCCCTTAGATGAAGTTGATAAGAGTAATTTGAGTGAGTTGGTGGAAGCTACTGGTTGGAGTGATGATGATGTTGTCGATGATTTGAAGAATGTGTGGAGAAATCCTAGTGAGAGGGTTGATAGGTATAAGAACATGTTTGAGAAGTACTATAGCGAAGCCCTAGAACTAGTTAATAAAGATCCTCAACAATCTGCTGAAAAGCTTTGGGGGGCTATAACAGCTCTGATGAAACTTCATGCATCACTGAAAGGTGCTTTCATCGCTCATTGGGATCATAATAAGCTCTACAATTATGTCACTTACAATGTTGAGGAGAGGTATAGGAAGCTCTTCTACGATCTTCTAAAAACTGGTGAGGTACTTCACAGATACTTCTATGAAGGAGGCTTAAATAGGGATACATTCAACATTTTCTGGACTGAGGCTTTAAAGCTCCTAGACCAAGCAAAGCAGGTAGTCTACAAGTTCTATAACAAAGTAGTGCAGAGGAAGGAGTAAGGGTTACTTGCTGAAAGCGCTTCCAATACTAACCCTATCCCTCTTCACAAGCTCATTCCTTAACCCGCCCATGTAGGTCTAGGGTCTGTTTCTGGCTGGTGCTTAAGTTTCTTTAAGATATTATCTATGAGGTCTATATATTCCTTAGTCCTCTCTATTATTAGTTTATGTTCTTCTTCATATGTTAGTCCGTAGAAACAGCCTCCATGTAGGCCTTTCCTAACACCTATGAAGTATGTACCTTCATGAACACCTCCTTAACGAACGAACTCCACGAAACCCTTTGGAGGTGTAGCTTCCTTTAAAACAGCCATGGTTAAGACTGTCGTAGCATGCTTGACAGTCACCCAGATCTTCTCAGCAGCATCGAAGGGGTCTCCACGCTCAAGAAGCTTATAAGCTTCATTAAGATGTCTGGACATAGCTAGATGATCTACAACACCGTTCACAATCCACACCTCTACCAAGAGCCAATGCTATACGATGTATTTTAAGCTTTCCTCAATCCCATCAAATACGTTAACGAGCATTTTCATTGAGGAAATCAATGTTTTAGGAGGTAGCATAGTTAACACGGTTCTAGGGTTACAAGATATGTTGTTAGACACGGTCTTTTAGCATCTAAATACATGAGGAAGGTCTCATGGAAGCTAGTAGTAAAGGTCATGTCTAGAGAGGTAGTTAGGTTTATACAGGGCTGGTTTGGAGGGCTAGAGATATCTGAAGCTAGGTACGAGGACCTTCTAAGCGGAACTGACGTTTTAATAGTAATTAAATATATACGTGGATGGTTTTAACCAGGGTCAAGTACTGAATAATCTAGATGATGAGGATAAGTCATGTGTGGTGGTGCTAGAGATTTATAGATGTCTATGACATCTATGTCTGGGAGGTGGTTCATGCCCTCTGGAGAAGGTGTTAAAGATTTCCTGAGGATGGTCTACGAGTTTCTCTCCGAGCTCCCTAATATCATCGTTTCAGAAGATGTATGTTCTGTAGTTGTCTTCGGCTCAGCTGCGAGACCCTCAGATTTCGTGCCAGGCGTCAGCGATGTAGATGTCTTGGTTTTAGTCAAAAAGACTCCGAAGAGACGTGTATACAATCTAGACTTTATGGATACCAAGGTTCACGTAGAGCTCTTCACCCCTGAGGAGCTGGATCAAATGATCGGGAGTGGGTCTCTTCTAGGCTTCATGCTCAAATACTCAGTCGTACTGCTAGATCGAGGCTGTCTACCTACGGTAAGATCTAGGCCTAGAATAACTGAGTACACCATAAAAACTTTGAGAAGATCTGTCTTAGTGGCTCTGGGACTAGCAGTAGAAAACTACTACATAGAGATGTTCAGGGAATCAGCTTCACACCTATATCACTCGATAAGACATCTAATCAGATATCTTTATTCACTCTCAGGAGATGTAGAAGGCTTCCCAGTATCAGATGAAGAACTCCTATTACGAAGCCCGGAGGATGTAAGGGGCCTCCTCAAAAAGCTGATCGAGATGAGAAGGAGGGAGATCGATGCGAACGAGCTTAGAGAAGCCGTCGAAGAAACGATAGAACTGATAACGAAGAAGCTGGGCTTGAAAAAGACAGGGATCGACGCACTAGGGAGGCTACCCGGCAAGCCATTTACGGTGGTCGCATGTGAAAACAATGACTGGCTAGTATTTCACGTCGAAATAACAGACGAAATAGGCCTAAAGAAACTTAAACTGAGAGGAACAGATGTCGTAGAGATAGAGAATATCCTATGTGATTAAAAGATCAAGCGCACGAACTCTGGATCATAGTATATGATAAGATGTTCAGCCATAGAACCCGAGGATGACCTCGAAAACCCAAATACCATAAATAACCACTCTTAGTGAATAGTAAAGTCTAAGTACCGTGTTCAACAAGTAGAGGGGAGGTTAACTACTGGGGATGACTATTAGGGTGGTTTTGACTTCTAATCTTTTTCTCTACACTACTTTCTTATCTTTGTACTCCCAGCTTCTCTGTCTAGAGTGCAACTGCTTCTCTACCTATGAGTTCTATTAGCCTGTTAATGCAATCAGTAGTCTTGCAGAACACTCCAACATTTCCAATACGTACTTTATTTAACCTCTTCTTCAACACCATGTACCCAGCCACTATCTCGTCGAGAGTTGGAGACCTCAAATGTAATAACTTGAACTCTGGGAAGAAAGCTAACAACATGACTGGTATGTCCTTATCCACCTCTACGAGGAGTTCTGCAAACTTCTCTAACTGGTCTACTTCGACGAGGCCTGGTATGTATAGGAGTACCACCTCTAATACAATCCCCATATCATGTATTATAGCTGGTAGTTCGAGGACCCACTTATTAGTAGTACCACAGAGGTATCTATAGGTCTCTTCGTAGTAAGCCTTCATATCTAACCATATCGAGTCTAAGCCGGCTTCGTAGAGAGTCTCAAGATTCTTCGGTGTTAACCCATACCCATTAGTCTCTATATGGACCCACATATCAGGAGCTTCCCTCTTAATCAACTTAAACACCTTAACGTAGAATGCTGGTTGACAGTAGAGGTCACCACCAGTGAATGAGACTATATTCCTAGCTGGTCCATAACCCTGTGGAGACCACATAACCTTATCTAACGTAAGCTTCCCCGGACAGTAAAGCCCTTTAGACCCTGTCAAGATACACATACCACAGTGAGCACAGAGGTCTGAAGCATGCCACATAGTCGCTCTCTCCCTCGACTCCCAAACAGTTACTCTCTCACGATACTTCAAGACCTCCTTAACCAGCTCTTCAGGACTATACCAATACCCTCTCGCTATCTGAGCGAAGTACCAGCTATGACATTTCAAGCAATTATGGTTACAACTACTCTGATAGATCGAGAGGTAGTCCTCAGGTCTAGAAAGTACTATATCGTATATGAGTCTGTAAACCTCACCTCCTCGAACTCTCAACCCAGCTCTACATGGTAGTGTTAAGGCATTACCGACCTCTGTAAGACAACCACATGATTCATACCCTTGAGCTTTCAGCATACAACTCAACATCTCTAACTCCCAACATATATTAACTCTACACCACCTTACATATCTAAGGGTTCTACAGATGCTTAAGCCTATCCAGAGCAGAGAGGAGACCCATTATTTAACTTATTGTCCTACTTTCTACTCCTAACTGTTTAGATTTGCTGAGTAATTCTCTATCTTCAGTTATCAACACCCCTCCTAACTTCTTAGCTATATATAGGTATGCTACATCATAAACTGTAAGTCCGAGTTGACATGCTATCTCGTATATTCCTCGCATCTCTCTAACATCTACATTTAATACCTTAATCTTACTCAAGATCTTCTCAGCATAGTTGACAACCCTAGACACCTCTTCATCTCTAAGTAGACCTCTTCTACTTAAGACTAGGATAGCGTTGAATGTCTCGTACTTCGCTAGGTCTATAGTGGTAGGGTTTTGTGGAGGTTTTAAACCACGGGTTAAGCACATCTTAACAATGCTAGATACGTCTAAAACGTGAATCTGTGTGGCCGTAGCCTCACACCTCTCTCGATAATCTGATACTCCTCATTAACTCACCGAAGTCTATAGACTTAGCCTTCTCAGCTATACCCCTCCATAATCTAACATCTGATAAAACCTCATTATACCAAGCCTTAAACCACTCCTCAAATTCCTCAATATCCTCAAACTTTAATGCGAAATCCACTAGCACTTCTTTAACTTCCTGAAGTAACTCCTCGATCTTACGCTTCTCCTCAGCAAAAGACGTAAGCTCTACCTCTCCAACCTTATGCTTACTGATATACTGTTCTAGCAGTCTCTCGAACTCGTCGAGATCAACCCTTCCATCCCTCACACATTGGTTAATCACGGCATCAACTAGTGAGTAGAAGTCCTGGATTGGTAGGTCAGGCTTTAACCGTCTTACTACACTTAACCCTCTCTTAACAACATTAATCATATCAATGGATTTCAGATTATACTTCCCCCGGAGCATCCTCAAAAAATCCTGATATCCTGGCAAGGTACTGAGCTTAGCTGGACTAACACCTGACACTACGGGAAGATGTGACATGTCCCATCCACATTTCGTGTACGACGTCAAAGCTTAAAACGTTCCGATCAAACACGACATAACATGATGACCTATCTCCACGGACGTCTCCTTCTGTCAACGACCTGTCGGAATAGAAGGAGGCGTCGAGTATCTATCATGTGATCTCAGATAGTGAGTTTGAGATGACATACCCGTCTACCTTGAGAAGATAGATATCAAGAGCAGTATGTCTACGTTGATGCTGTTTCCATAACCCTATTGATGATACGGAGCTTGTTTAGGGGCTAGATTAGAGGATGTTAGGGGAATAATCCCTAGATCACTAATCGATTATGAGTACCACCTCTCCTGCACTACCTGAGGATATCGTTGAGGAGCATTAATGTTGAGTACTACTAAGATGATTTTAAATATTGATACGCAAAGTTTAGTACATGAGGTTGGGACTATATGAGGATTCTAGCTCTAGCTCATGGTCTATGGTTTGGTGGGGCTCAAATATCTACATTGGAGTTCCTGGAGGGCTTCAGGGGAAGGCTCGACTTGAAACTCCTAGTTTGTAGCGAGGCCGATGAAAACTTCACCTCTAATGCTACTTCAATGGGGATAGGAGTATATCATGCTCCCTGCAGGGTTAGTAGTGACTACCCCATAATGGACGTGAACAACGCCAAGGATCTCATTAAATGGGCTGATATCGCTTGGATCACTGATGTGGAGTACTTGTCTGCGCTACTCATCAAGCAGATTAGGAACATTCCTGTAATCGCACATGTTCGCTCCTATGCACTGATTTGTCCGTGGTGGAATGTACTATATGGCTTTAGAGAGCCTTGCCTTGAGAAGTGTTCTGCTTGGAGGTTTACTAGGTGTAAGCAAGGGATAAACCTCGAGCTTGCAAAGATAGGTTTGCTTAGTAGTGTTAGGGTTAGGCTCTACTGGTTACTAGACTTCGTTAAGGGTCCTCTCGATTTCTTTAGGTGGTCTAGGGTAATGAATGGCGTTGCAGAGTCTATTGATGGATTTATAGCCGTTTCTAAAGCCTTGTGGGAGATTCACGTACGTCATCTACTCAGCCTTAGTAGCAAGCCGTTTAGCATCGTCTATAATCCTGTTACTGAGCCTCTAAAGCATGTTAAGTCAGATCCTCACGAGCCTTATGGTGACTATGTCCTGTATGCTTCTGGGTCTAACCCTGATAAAGGTCCTCATCTATTGTTGGAGGCTTGGCGAGAGGTTTCTAGAGAGTTTAGGGATTTGAAGCTGTATATGGTTGGGTGTAAGGGTTCTTGGGTTGAGAGACTAGCTAAAAGGATGAGTTTAAATAATGTTATTCTCTTCGGTAAGCTTCCTTCGGATGAGTACTACAGGCTCATGTATAGGGCTAGGGCTGTTGTCATGCCTTCTATCTGGCCTGAGCCATTTGGTAGGATACCTGTTGAGGCTAATAGGCTTGGGGTTCCAGCTGTTGTTAGCTCTGCTGGTGGTCTGCCAGAAACTATTGTTAATGGTGTTACAGGCTACATCTTCATAGCTGATGATGCTGACGATCTTGCCAAGAAAGTTATGAAAGTCTTAGAGAGGGATTTCAATAGAGAGGAGATTATTAGGCATAGCTACGAGAAAATTAATCCGCAGCGAGAAGTGGAAAGACTAATCAAGTTCTTTGAGAGCGTGGTTAATTATGAAAGGCGTGTATAGGGAACACCTTCTCGAAAGCTTAACGTACTACATGAAATCTATCCTATTTACAAGACCTGTGAGGAGAATAATTATTCGCTTCATTAGAAGGGTTTTAATGCGTAAATATCACGAGTTTAAGCCATGGAGTGTATTTATTGTTCTTAACCGTGATGTAGGACGATACTAATACATGGTTCAATTACATATATGCTTGGAAGTATGAAGAAGAACCTTCAAGTCTATTTAAGTGTTTGTTGAAGATGTTGAGACATGATGTTTTTGTTGATGTTAGGGCTTATGTTGGTTTCTACACCGTTTTGGCTACTAGACATGGTTAGAGGGTTGTTGCTTTCGAGCCTAACCCTATAAACATGATCCTTTTGAGGTATAACATCATTCTTCATGGTGTTGGAGATAGGGCTGTAATTGTCAGTAAGGCTGTGGGTAATGTCCATGGTTGGGCAAGATTCTCAATATCCTCTAGCCCTTCTGAAAGCTCTTTCATAAAGTATTTGAGGGACGAGATAAAGTTACTTGATATCGTTGTTGAGGTTACAACTATAGACTCTACCCTGGAGTCTCTAGGTGTTAAGGGTTTTGATAACCTTGTTATGAAGGTTGATGTTGAGGGTTTTGGGTTAAGGATTTTAAGAGGTGCTAGGAAGATTATTGAGAAGTTCAGACCCTTTATCTTGTTTGAGGTTCACAGAACTTTTGATGAGGAGGATGAGGTCCATGCCCTTAAAAATGCTTAAAAACTTGGGTTACGATTTTGTAGTTATGGAGTCAAGGTCTAAGAGAAACTTCATCATTTACGCCTATCCAAGAGAGAAGGGGTGTCTATGTTATGAACATGTATGATCCCGTTATAGGTGTTGTGGGGTTAGGCTATGTAGGCCTAGCATATGCACTTGCCTTTTCTCTTCATAGCTTTAGAGTTATTGGTATTGATATAGATGATGAGAGAGTTAAGGCTGTAAGGAGTGGTGATGTGGAGGGCTTCCTAAGGGAGGCTATAGAGAGGGTTGTCGACCGCTACCTACATATATCAACGACTTATGATGATCTTAGGGATGTGGATGTAGTCTTCATAGCTGTTAATACTCCTACAAAGCCTGATGGTTCTCAAGACCTGTTACAAGTCATATCAGCCTTAAAGAGCTTGGCTAATGCTTGGAGGAGCGTTAACTATGATTACAGGGTACTTGTGTTGAAATCAACTGTTCTACCCGGGACAACGAGGAAGTTAGCTAAATATATTAAGGAGGTTCTAGGTCTACCGGTACCTGAGCGCGTAGGTTTTGTTCATAGTCCAGAGTTTCTCAGAGCAACAAAAGCTTTAGATGATGTTCTTAAACCGTTTAGGGTTGTTATTGGTGGGATAGATGAGAAGTCTTCTAGCTCCATTGTAAACCTGTTTAGAGAGTTTTACCGTAGGGTTGGTTATGAACCGCTAATATATGTTGTGTCTCCGGAGGAGGCAGAGATGATCAAATATTCATCAAATGTCTTCCTAGCGTTAAAGGTCGTATACGCTAATCTCATCGGGCTTATCTGTAGGGAAGTTAGGAATTGTGATGCATGGAGGGTTATGGAGGTAGTAGGTCTAGACCCGAGGATAGGGAAAAGTCATATAATGCCTGGGATGCCTTATGGAGGGCCATGCCTAGTAAAAGATGTTCTAGCATTCTCAAGGTTCGTCCTTAAAAAGACAGGAATAGACTTCATCAAACAGATACACCAGCTAAACGAGAGAGTTCTAGATGAGGTAGTGAACCATCTGGAGAAGGTCTCAGGGAACCTACAAGGTAAAAATATAGCAATATTAGGTATAGCATATACTATGAGCTCATCAAATGTTAAAGGTTCTCAAGCACTAGCACTAGCTAAGAAATTACTCGTGGAAGGAGCCAAGGTATACATACACGACGTAAATCAGGAAGCAGTTGAGAATGCGAAGAAAGAGCTTCAAAACATTAGTGTTGTAGAAGACTATAAGCAACTGAATACCATGGATCTAATAATCATAACATTAGGATATAAAGAGTACGAACAGGTAATTCAGCACATTAACAACAACGTATTAATAATAGACCTTACAGGAACAATAAAGAATGAAAAAATTCAGGGATTCTACACCTCAACAAGAAAAGGAGTTAAGTTAAAAAAACATTGATTTCGTAACTAAACTAAATGCAATCTAATCCCCACGCTCTAAATTATTTCTCTAAGACCTACGTATCTTCCCTAGTTGTATCTCATGGATTTAGAGCTATTAGCATGGGTGCTACTATGTATTTTGGTCGAGGTGTTGTTATATATAGGCGTCCTCATCACTATGCCTATATACGCTTTGCGCTGCGACCTATTTGTGATTGTAATTGGTATTGTGACTGTGAAGCTTTATGCTAGTTTGCTAAGGTTTTAAGTATTTCTTCATTGTAGCAAAGTTCTAGGAGCTCCTAAAGTCCTTTGCTACTGATTTCTACAAGACTTGACAAGGCTATGGAGTAATTCATAAATATCTTCCTCACTATTCTCGTGACATTAGTTCGTAAATTTAAAGATAATGCTTGAGACTATGTACGTAAAAGTTTAAGAAGCCCTTTGAACACGTCTCCATAATCTTAGACATACTTGTCAAGGTTGAGGATACTCCAATGCTTCTAAAGCCCTAGTTTTTAGGGGTTTTAGGGTCTTTGACCTCCATACATACCCATCGTTTGCATGGGTTGTCTACATGGATAGTGATGATGTTAGAGATTTAGGTGCTAAAGCTCTGAGTAAGGGCTGAGGTAGCTGTGGTTACTGCATATGTTGGATAAGGTTGTGAAGAGTGTTAGAAAGGATAGGGAGAGTAGCTGACGGGGTTCGGGTTTCATTGGGCTTGATATCGTTTGATATCAAGCCCTCATCCCTTGGCTTCACAGCCCTCAGGATCCCATTTCATCGGGATCCGTATCACTAGGCTCCACCCACTCGGGGTGACCCCAGCCCACAGCTCCACCTTCATCGTTTCCTCTGGTTCATAGCTGTGGGGAAACCCCGCATCCTGGCCCCCCAAGACACACCCCTCTTGGGTCTCTACAATACACCCGCATCCTGGGGGTCTCCACAGTAGAGGGAGCATCGACAACCCTTATAAACCTTTATGAAAACAAAGCATTTTCACGACGGCTCCTCACCATGAATGGCGGGGTTCTACACCTTCTAGGGCTTTCCCTCACTAATCAGAGCCCCCTCACGGGTGCGGCATCATTATTCAGGCCCCGCCGTCAGCTCCGGGAGGTGTGGGCTCATAGCCTGCTAGACTCGCCCACACCCAACACCAAGCATAGATATTGGAGGAAAGACTTATAAGCTTCCCACACCCCCGCCCTGAAAGACGGGCTTCCAGTAGTTATTTTTATAGACAGACTTTTTAGCCTTGATTCTTAAACTTAGAGGGTGTTAAGTACGCGTTTTGATGTTGAGCTATCTGAAGAGGTTTTGAAGCATGTTGAGATTGCTGAGAAGTTCTTGGCTGAGGGTAGGGAGTTCATCGATAAAGACCCTATCCAAGCATCTGAGAAGCTGTATAGAGCTACTGAGGAGGTTGTTAAAACTCTTGCAGTAGTTCTTAACTTACCGGAGGCTAGGAAAGCTATTGAATCTGGTGGTTGGTGGTCGAAACTGCTTGAGAAAGCAGTTCAGGGTATAGCTAGAACCCTCGGTGTTAAGGAGTTCATCCTCTGGTGGGATACTGCATACAAGCTACACGTAGATGGTTTCCATGAAGCTAAGTTAGGTAGTGAGGATGTTAAGGAGAGGTATGAATACATAGAGAATATGGTTAATCTAGCTAAGAAGATTGTAGGGAAGACATGATCATTCTAAAACACTGTATATGAATGTATTAAAAAGAGTTTAAGTACATTACATCACGTTCTCTGTATAGATTATGGGTGAGAGTGCGACAGTAGAGCTCCTAACTACTCCAGCTCTCCCAGGAGTTTCGGAGAGGTTTGTTGACCAGACCACCTCCTAGAGACCTGTACTACCCTAGCCTTGGTTAAGGAGGCCTCGAAAATAGGAGTATACCTCCTCTACCTACCAACAGACTACATATTCAGTGGTGAAATTTACCGCGAAGATAACATACTAAATCTTGTAAACTATGGTCTTACAAAGCGTTCACCACTCGCCAAGACTTGTAATTACTTGACGAGTGGTTCATCACGCTACCCCCAAGCTCCCTCACCGCAGTAGCTCAACCCCTGTCGCCAGAGGTTTCAAAGCCCTACGGGTCTCGGAAACTCAGGGACACCAACTAAATTCGTAAGGTAAGGAGTTTATAAATATTCTTGAGGGACGACAAACTCTGAAGAACATGATGAAATCATGAAGAGATATGAATTGGACAGACACATCACATCAACATACCTAATAACGCTAAGAAGTATTTAAAATATTTACAATTATTTACAAATCACTTCGAACCTGTAACAGCCTTTTGTAGTGGTGCTGAAAATGGTAAGGTTTAAAGAATGGCTAGAATTCCTAGATAGTGAGGTGGGTTAAGAATGGGGCATGTCTGGGTTGAGGCTGTTATTGCAAACCCGTTTACGGGTAAGAGCGTGTCCGTCAAGGCCCTTGTTGATACAGGGGCTACAGATACTGTAATCCCTAGGAAGGTTGCTGAGGAGCTCCAACTACCTGTGACTGGTAAGAGCGTTGTGTTAACAGCTAGAGGTCCTGTAGAACTTAATGAGTGTATAGGGGTTATGGAGATTATTGGTAAGAGAAGGACTATACCTATGTTGATATCAGATGAGATAAACTTTACACTTATAGGTGTTACAACACTTGAATGGCTACGCTTAGAAGTAGACCCTACTACAGGTAAGCTTAAAGAAAGTGTAGCATTTCTATTCTAAAGCAGATCCCATGTCTTAGCAGGCCTAGCTACTTACGAGGTTAAACTACTAAATGAGTCTTACAGTTACAATAGGTTTATATGTATTTAATCCTAAGTACTGTAGGTAGCGTAGGTAGGTGTTAGAGTGGTTGAGGAAGTTAAAGTATTTCCTGAGGAGATAACTATTGAGAACTTCAAAAGTATAAGGAGGATAACATTAAGACTTAAACCAGGTATAAACCTTCTTGTAGGGCCGAATAGGGCTGGTAAGACAAATATTCTCGAAGCAATATACTTCTTATCAAGAGCTATATCGAGAGAAGAACTACTGAAAATCCCATACACACCACACCTACCACATTATTGGAGTCCTGAAGACATATTCTTCATGAGGAATATAGAGAACCCAATACGTTACGACATACTACTCAGAGTAACTACGAGATTTAAGGATAAATACGTTAAACACCACATTAAAACAAGCATAGCCTTCACAATAACCCCCGATAGAAGTAGTATTGAACCAGCCCAACTAACCCTAGATTTCAGAACATCAAAACTAATATTTACTAAGAATAGCATTGACGTATTCATAAATAAGGAATACCTCGACAAGTATTTAGAAGTTTTGAGTGAATATGGTAAGGAATTACAACCCATCTCTCAAGACTCACTAAAACGAGCTATAGATAGGCTAATGGAATTAAAGAAACTTTCTCAAGAATCGAAGGATGAATTTTTACAACTCTACTCAATACCTATTAGAGAGCCTAGATTTATGTATAGAGTACTCATTGACTTCCCATTTACATCCTTGCCCTACTCTATCCTCTCTGAGGATTTCATAGATAAAAGTATGTCATTGAACATATTATTACCATTCATTAGGGGGGCTACGCATGTAGGCGCCATACCACTCATAGTACTTTATGAACCGTGTAATCCCACAGAATTTAAAGGTTATTCTACTGATCTACTAGAGCTCTACGACATAATTAGACATCTTGAAAGTATTCTTGGAAAGGTTGTTTTACTTAAGCATCCTGATATTGGAGCTATTAGTGAGCCTCAGACTTTCGGTGTTAGTGAGCGTTTAGATGTTAGAGTTCGTAATCTACCTCAAATACTTTATAGGCTTGCTGCTGAGAGGAGGGTTGATGTGGTTGAGGAGTTTTTGAAGGAGGTGTTTGGTGATGTTTCATTAGGATTTAAAAGTGTTGCTAATAGGGTTTTCTTTGTTGTTAGGGAGGGTTCTGTAGAACTCCCACCACCTAATGTTGCTGATGGTATTATTAAGGTTTTAGCTATTGCTACTGCTGTTGAGCTTAAACCATCTATACTCTTAATTGATGAGATTGAGAATAGTCTTCATGTTGAGGCTATCCAGAAGGTCTTTGACTTCTTAAATAATCTTGAGATACCTGTAGTAGTAGCTACCCACTCACCAGCTATTATTGATTTAGTTGACCTCGATAGAGTAGTTATTGTTTCTAGAGGTTTTGACGGATCTACAAATATTGAATATATTGAGGATGTTGAAGCTGTTAGGAAGAAGTTATTAGAGCTTGGGGTATCACACTCTGAATACATACTCTACGGTAGGACTGTGAAGTAGTCCTAACGGGTTCTCTAATGAGGAAACTAGTATTTGTTGAGGATACGTACGGTGTAGGCTTTCACAGAATTATAGTGGAGAAGCTTAAAGATATTGGAGTATTAGGTAATGATTTCAATCCTAGAATTGAGAGACTACCTACAGGTAAGTGTAATCCTGGGTTAAGAAGTAAGATTATTGCTAGAACTGATCGTGAGGCTAAGGCCCTAATCATTATAGATACTGAGAGTAATCTTAATAAGGTAAAGAGTTGTATAGAGGAGATTTTCAAGGAGATCCCAGATGATCTCAGTATCGATACCATCTATGTTGACCCAAAACATGAGTCTTGGCTATGTATAGGACTTGGAGGGGATAGGATTAAGTGTAGACAAGATCCTGAACACGAACTTAGGAGGTTAAAGAGTGTTAAAGACTATAGTAAGGACTACTTAAGTAAGTGGGCAAAAGATGTTGACGTGAGTAGACTTCGAGGTGAGACTGACTTCAAATATTATGAAAATAAACTTAAACAGTTAGAACAAGACCCATAAATAACACTCTTTCAAACAGTCGATGAGTTCTGTAAGAATCTTCCTTTAAGGTGTTTCACTATATACTAATGAAGAAAATGAAGAAGAAGTCTGATTAGGCATGATTATCTGACGGATTACTAGAGGTAATAGTTGCAGACCCAGTAAGTGGTGATGAAGCTGTAGAGATGGTGAAGGATTAAGTTGGAAGGAATTCAAACTTAAAATAAATATTATTAGGGGATTCATTAGGAGAGGAAAAGCTTTACACCGATATTGTACATATTCTAATCACTAACTGATAATGGGTTAGCAGGCGTTAAGAGAGGCTGTAAAAGACTTTACAACAATCCTATCATATATGAGCGATGATAAAGTTAAAAATTAGATTAATTGAAGTATCTCCACTATCAGTTTGAAGACTTCAATTGCAGTTGTTATTGTCTCAATAGCTCTTGATTCTTTCAATTTACTAAGCATATCCTTTAAAGACCCAACAATCTCTTTAAACGCGCTTCGTTTCTTCTCTACACTAGACGTTTTTGAAGCCTTCTCTGCTAATTTCATGACCTTCGTAGTTTCTTCATAATGAAGTTCCTCAATAATATCTCTGTATTTAAGTAGATCCTTCATAGCTTTATCAATACTTTCTATCGGTACTTCGTCTATACTTTTTTCTAACTCCTCCAACTTGCGTATCATGTTTATTATATCATCAACGTCTCTTCCAGCTATTATCATTTTCTCCTCCTCCCTCTTCTTTACTATCACTGCCATCTCATTCACCTACATATACTAAATATTATGAAGTTTTATAAGAGTGCAGACTATGATGTGTTTAACCATCTTAGGATAAGTTGAGGATCTTAGCGGAGGTTTCGTAATGATTGATGAGCTAATGCTTTTTTGCTGCTGTTGTTGATGGAAATAAATTTTGATTACCATCCTAATGAAACCTATCCCATATTAGATATCTACATCTACGGTAAGTATGGTAGACTTGTAGTTCTGGAGATAGTTCAAGTACATCTATATTTCTCGATATGTAGGAGTAGAGTTCATAAGTGTGGAAGGTGGGCAATAAAACCTCTCTACATCTAATCCCTGTAATTGCTTTATAACACAAACAGCGTTTTGATGATTCACATCCTGTAGGAAGCAGTAACCAATAATGACATTTGTGTCGAGATAAGCCATTACCTCTTATCCCGCTCCTCAGCAAGCTCTTCTACAATATTCAAAGGTTTCCTAGCTAATGGTCTAAGACCAGCTACAACCATTATCTTAACTATATAGCTAACAAGCTCATCTTCAGATACATTGTCCTTTCCCATCCATCTAAACCCTATGACAATACCATATTTAGTATATGGAAACATCTTAACAATCCTTAACCACAATTCTAGAGTTTCTTTAGCATCTAAATTGATATCAAACCTAATCACAAAACCGTAATCAGGGTCATTATATGTCTTAACACCACGTACTACATCTCTCCCTACAATACCAACTACCGTATTATATATGACAGCGATTATACTCCCCGACAAGTTCTGTAGGAACCCCCTCGAGGTATTTCACTGTATACTAGTGAGTATGGGATTAAATAAATAGTTTAAACTCTTTAAGCTTTGATTAAGGGGTTACCACTAATGCTCTAACAACTTACAACTAGTGATATACATATCACTCTTAAAGAGCAACTACGGTTTTAAATATCATCTATAATTAGCTATTACATGCTTAACTTCTACTACCGGTTCAAGTAACTTAACGATGTAGTAAAAAGCATTCTTTTAATATGGTATTAAAGGATTTATAAATAGCATAGGTCTACTGTGAATTTGTGAGCAACGACTTCAAGTATTCTCTTTAAAAGGTTGATACTACGTTAATATGACTTTAAACTACCTTTTCTCTCTATCCTCATGTATCAAGGATGCTACCTCCTCATCACTTATATGGGATAGTTTCTCAGAGAACCCTTTAGCTCTCTCCTCGAGCTCAGCTAGTATATGCTTCTTAACCTCCTCCTCAAGAGCCCTCCTAATAACAGGCCCCGGCTTAATACCATACTTATCTAGTAATTCCTTCAACTTCCTAGGTATCATAGCTGAGACAGTCACATACTGCTTCTCAGCAGATGGTGATTCATCACCTTTCATGCTTACAACCCCACTATCTACCTCTTTAAACCTCCCACCGTAATGTATCACCGTTAGTTACCCAGCAGTTCATCACCTTATGAACCTCGGAAACCTAAGTCACCATAAATATATGAATTTCATATAATTTATAAACTTCTTCACGAGACTCCGAAAATAATGTACGTAACACTCATACCTAATTTCTAAATGTAAAACATTATAAGTGATTGTGGAAACTGAAAAGCCTCCATTAATTACTTACATAAGTAATTATCTGGTTATGATGGAAATACATATTTTATTTTAAATCCCTCTTTCTTGGTGGTTTTACCTGAGTTCTAGGTATTGGGAGTTGTTGAGGAGGAGGGCTGAGAGGTTTCTTATTAGGGCTGAGAGGGATTTTAATGAAGGTGATTTTGATGGTACTTGTTTTAATAGTGAGCAAGCCATTCAATTATTTGTTAAGGCTGTATTGTATAGGGTTTTTGGGGTTAGGATGCGGGTACATAGTTCTAAGGCTTTACTGGCTCAGTTAAGGAATATGCTCTATGAAGCTGGTAGGTATGACTTAGCTAATGTTATAGGTGATGTAGTGTCTAGTTGTAGGGAGGGGTTAGAGTTACTTGAGGAGAGTTATATTGAGGGTAGGTATGGTGAGTTTGAGTATTTAGAGAGTCAGGGTAGGGTATGTCTTGAAGTAGCTAAGAAGGTTTTGAGGTGTTAGCTAGGGTTGAGTCTGAGTTGGCCAGAACAAGCAATTAAGAGGTTAGAATTATTGAGGAAGTGGAGGGAGTTAAGTAATGTCGTAGCTAGAGCTGCGAAGGAAGTCTTAAGGGATAGACTAGTAGGTGTCTACGTAGTCGGTAGTGTTGTTGAGGGTAAGGCAACGGTCTTCAGCGATATAGATGTAGTCATCATAACATCAGACCTAAAACTAAAGAGTCTAGACACAATCGTAAACATTAAGTTAAGAGCTGAAGACCTAGGACTACCGGTAGAAGCACCAATAGACATCAAAATACTTACTGAGGAGGAATTTAAAGAAGCACTAGGAAAACTCTACAGAAAGGCAGTAAAGGTGGAGATCTAGATGGATTAAAGATGAAGTCATTACAACATTAAAGACTTCAGAATAACCTAGGAAGGAATGTAGAGGGTTTAGAATTATTCTATAGTGACGGGGTACGGTACGAGACATACCTATACGATACTAGGTTAAAAATGAGTGAGTAATTTCACCACATAATTGGGTAACCAACTAATTATCAAGTATTTTAAACTCCCTTAAGTTAGTTATTAAGGAGTGTTTCTATGGGTCATGTATGGGTTGAGGCGTTAATCGAGAATCCTATTACAGGTAGGAGTGTTAGGGTTAGAGCTCTTGTTGATACTGGAGCTACATTTACTGTAGTTCCTCGTAAGGTTTTTGAAGAACTTCAACTCCCTATCGTTGGTAAGAAGACTGTTAAGACTGCTAAAGGTTCTGTAGAACTTAGTGAGTGTTTAGGTGTTATTGAGGTTATGGGGAGGAGGGCTGGTTCTCAAATATTAGTATCTGATGATGTAGACCTCGTACTTATTGGTGTATTGACTCTTGAGGCGTTAGGTCTTGAGGTTGACCCTACGACAGGGAGGTTGAAGGAAACTGAAATACTATTGCTTTAAAGACTTACAACTACTATTAATCCCTAAGTTACGCCTTCATACGTAGTTCATGTCTTTAGTGTTAGGTTGATAGGGTTTAATTAGTGTAGTATCCTACTTAGTTCTTAGGGGTAGGTCTTTAGGGTGTGTGGTGTGGGTATTAGTTTAAGGTCTTCCCTAAGTACTAGGTCTAGAGATTACGTATTATTCGAGCTTCGTAGGAGGTTAAGTGATTTACCTACGTATATTAAGGCTGTCCTACTATTCGGTTCTATTGCTAGGGGTGAGGCTAATGAATATAGTGATGTAGACCTCCTCATACTACATAGTGACTTACCTATCATAGATTTAGTAGAGAGGAGGAGGTATTTATACAGACTCATCATAGAACGTTTAGGTGATGTATTTGATTCTATAACGTTAATTGATATGAGTCTTGATGAGTTCTTAAAACCGGATGTAGTGACCCCACTCTTACTAAATATCT
>Ga0080004_1113987_pt1 | contig 25054 bp, 25 predicted proteins | sample WasSprMetagenome_FD_69207 | JGI IMG/M metagenome (GOLD analysis project Ga0080004, IMG submission 69207) | Sulfidic aquatic microbial communities from Washburn Spring, Yellowstone National Park, USA - WS (SPADES assembly) (version 2) | ecosystem: Environmental > Aquatic > Thermal springs > Hot...
CGCCCAAAATGCGGACATGGGGATGTCCGCACCCGAAGACGGCTACAGGTTTGATGGGCTCGCTGAGTTCGTCTCTCGCCGTGCTAGGGTAAAACTTGTAGAAATGCTTCTCGGAAAAGGCCTCAGCATCAAGGAAATAGCCGCCATGGTCGGCGTCACAACCCGCTCGGTAAGGCGCTGGCTAAACCGCAGCGAAACCCACCCATGCAACAAAAACTTAGACCGCATGCTCTGCCTTGCGTGGCAAGCAAGCCCAAGCCTGACCTTTGAACTGCTCCGCGATGAACTCTGCATTTTCGCGGCGCTTATTTCGGACGCGACCAAGAACAATTTTCAACTCGGCGACGATCAAAGGTGAAGCAAAATTGATCCAAACGAGCCCCAACTCTCTGAATTAACTAGCACCTCATTTTTTAACGCAATTTTATAAAACCCTGAGAGAAAGCCTAGAAGTAAGTCGCGGGAGCATCAATGGGGTCTCTTCAAGCAACTTAGACGCCCCTAAGGAAACTTCAATGGATACTAATGAAGTTCAGGAAATCCCTCTTCGTTTTGAGAGCCGTGCAACCGCCTTCATGCCCGACGAGCAATACATCCGCCAACCCAACGAAGAGGCCATTGTCCACCACGCCCGGTATGCTGTTAACTCTCTCCTCGAGTTTCTCAGGCCGCAAAATGCGTTTAAACCTTACATCCAGAACATAATTTCCATTGTCCGTGACAAAGGGCTCGCCGTGAGGCCCCATCCTAAGCTTTGGTTTCCCATTCAATCTCGTTAGCTCGCTCGCCACAAATTTATGCGCGAATGGGAGAACCTCTACAGGCAATGGTTTATTCTCACCCAGGCGATGGGCTAACTTGGTTCGATCAACTATTATGATGACCTTTTCCGCAGCGCTAGCAAGTATTTTTTCTCTAGTGTGGGCACCTCCTCCCCCTTTTATCATATTGAAGTCAGGATCAACCTCGTCCGCGCCGTCAACCACCAAGTCAAGTTTTTGAAAGTCGTTCAGCGAGACCAGGGTCAAACCTTTTTCGCTGGCTAGCCTCTGAGTGGACGAGGAGCCGGGCACAAACAACGCGTTCGGCATCCTCTCGCCGAGAACTTCAATAAAATGCGCGACGGTCGAGCCCGAGCCCAAACCGACGACCATCCCTTTCTTCACGAACCTCATCGCGGCCTCCGCGGCGCTTCTCTTCCATTTTTCAATCAGCAAATTATTCCCGAACTAACTTTCATCTGCATATTTTTATAAGTAGGAGAATAGTTTTTTAATGGTGCACAGATGAGGCGCTACATAGCCGTGAAAGATGCAATGAACCCGAAGGTCCTGATGGTGGGCCCTAAAACCACTGTTGCTCGGGCGGCCAAGCTGATGAGCGAGGCCGGGGTTGGCAGCGTCGTGGTGGCAAAGAGCAAGAAGCCCGTCGGTATTCTGACCGAGCGTGATATTCTGATGAAGGTCGTCAGTCATGACCTAAAGCCCAGCAAGGTCAGGGTCAGCAAGGTCATGTCCAGTCCGGTGCTGACGATAGATCCGGAAACCGACATTACGGATGCGGCTAGGAAAATGATAAAAAATAAAATTAGGCGTTTGCCCGTCGTGGATAAAGATAAGATAGTCGGGATAATCACGGCAAGCGATATCGTCGCTATGTCCCCTGACCTGCTTGAGGTCCTGCCCCAGCGCCCAGAGTGGCCCGCCGGCGAGGAAATAGAGAAAAGTGTATGCGAGGTCTGCGGCGAGGTGACCGAATCGCTTTACGAAGTAAACGGAATGTGGGTGTGTGAGAACTGCCGTGATTTTTTGAGCAAATAGGAGGATGGCATGGCTTCTTGCGAGCCGCTGAAAAAAACGCGCGCTGCCGAGGTCATGCGCCCCTGCGCCACATTTGTGAGCTCTAGCGACCTGATCACGAAGGCCAGGTCGATAATGAGGGATACCGGCCTCAGAACCCTTCCCGTGATAGACGAAGGCAAGCTCGCCGGGATTTTGACCGATCGAGAATTGCTGAAGATAACCTCCACCCGCTCAAACATAACTGTAGCCGGCCTCATGCTCCCCCCTCAGCTCATCGCCACGCCTGAGCAGACCCTTGACAAATTGGCTGGGGACATGATAGAACTTGAGATATCGGTTGTGCCCGTGGTCAAAAGCTCCACGGACATGACGGTTAAGGGGATCGTGCATTTGGAAGATATTTTGATTCGAGTTCAAAGGTCCCCCCAGGCCGACAGAATAAAAGTCGGAGAGATAATGAGCAAAAAAGTCCTGACGTGTTCTCCTGATGACGAGGTTTCCAAGGTGTGGGACTTGCTTGAGGAAAAAAATTACTCTGGCTGCCCCGTGACCAGATACAACAGACAGAAGCGCGCACTTGAGGTCGTTGGGGTGGTAACCCGTTCAGACATAATCAGATCCGGGGCGATCAGGCTCGGGGAAGAATCTGACAAGGGGCGTTTCCGCTCGCCGCCAAAGGTCAGGGGAGTGATGAAGACCCCAGCGATAACCGTGAATCCCGACACACCTCTTTCCGACGCGATAGATCTCATGGTAAAGAGGAACGTAGGCCGCCTGCCCGTGGTGGAGAAGGGCGAGCTTGTTGGAATTGTCAGCAGGGGGGACATAATTCGAACGTGCATAAGGTGAGGGGATGAAAAGGTTGCCACACGTTAGTTATAAGTCCCGGGATAGGGGACCGCTTGAGTTTAAGTCCGTGCTTAGGAAGGAGACGGGAAACATAATGTACATAGCCCAGAGAGATGTCTTGAGTATTGCTCCCACGACAAAAATAAAGGAGGCAGCTGAGCTTATGGTTAAGCACGAGATCAGAAGGCTGCCAGTGGTGGATGCTGGGACCGGCCAGCTCAGGGGCATGGTGATCACTAGGGACATCGTGGACTTCCTCGGCGGAGGGGAGAAAAATAAAATCATTCAAAAAAAGTTCAACGGAAATTTTTTAGCCGCCGTAAACGAACCCGTTAGGACAATAATGCAGGAGAAAGTGGTTTACGGGGATCAGGACATGTCAATCGCCGAGGCAGCAGAACTTTTATCGCAGACGGGAGTTGGGGGAGCACCGGTCGTCGACGAGAGAAAGCGGGTGGTCGGCATGATCTCCGAGCGGGATTTTGCCAAATTCGTCCCGAGTTCAACCGGAGTGCAGGTCCGCGAGCGCATGACTGAAAAGGTCATAACCGCCGAGCCAGAGATGCAGATAAAAGAGGCAGCAAGAAGGATGATAGCCAGAAAAGTCAGGCGCCTTCCCGTGGTTAGAGATCGTGAGCTCGTCGGGATCGTCACAACTATGGACATTCTAAAATTTTTTGCCTCAGGGAGAATTTTCGACTTCATGACGAGCGGAGAGGTGGACGAGGCAATGTCTGCCGGGGTTGACAGGGTCATGACCCGCCAGGTCGTGACGATCGAGCCTCAGGCCGATGTGGGGGAGGCTGCAAGCTTAATGGTGAACAAAAAATTCAGTGGTTTGCCCGTGCTTGAGGCAGATGAGCTTGTGGGAATAATAACCGAGAGGGACTTGCTGGAGTTGTTAGTTTGAAGGTCTCAGATTTCATGAGCTCCCCTGTCATTGCGGTCAGGCCTGCTGAGCCAGTTGCCCACGCTAAAAGGCTCATGCTCAGGCACGGCATAAAGCGCTTGGTGGTGCTTGAGCGAGGGCGGCCGGTTGGGATAGTTTCGATGCAAGACTTAGCCAGGAGACTTGGCGGGGGGACAGCCGGATGGCGCAGGCGCCCCATCGATTCAATTCCCATCGCCAACGTCATGAACAAAAATTTGCTTTCCGCTCCACCGAGGGCTGAGTTGAGCAGTGCTGCGAAAATGATCCTTAGGCGAGGCGTTGGCAGCCTGATCGTGACGGAGGGCGGACAGCTGGTCGGCATCCTGACAAAGACGGATCTCACGAGATACTTCGCGGAACACTTGGTCGGACGCATTAAAGTGGGAGAACTCATGACAAAAAGGGTGATCACCGCGGAGAGGCTTCACTCAATCATGAGGGTGGTGGACCTGATGAGGGAAAATAATGTAGGAAGGGTTGTGATAGTAGACGGAAAAAAGCCCGTGGGAATAGTTGCGGAAAGCGACATCGCATTTGCGCGGCTGGAGGAGCCCGCTCAGGGGTTAACGGAGAGGAGGCTGAGGTTCGTCAGGAAGCCGGCCACAGCGGAAAGGGCAAAATACAGATACGTTAAATATATTGCCCTTTTGACCGCGGAGGACGTGATGACATCCGAGCTTGTCGTGGTTGAGCCCGGGGCAGATGCGTCAAAGGCTGCTGGGCTTATGGTTGAGCACAAAATTAGCGGCCTGCCCGTGGTAGATGGGGAAGAGCTTAAAGGAATTATCACCAAAACTGACCTAGTGCGCGGAATCGCAAACTTGAGTGATTGAAATGAGAGTGAGCCAGATCATGACATCTCCGGCGATAACTATAGACAAAGACATGTCGCTTGCCGATGCGATCTCGCTTATGGAGAAGCATGTGATCTCGCGCCTCATAGCCGTTAAGGGGGGCGAGATAGTGGGGATAATTACAGAAAGGGACATCGCAAGGGAGCTGGGCTCGACCAAGAGCTACCGCATTCCCCCCGGGAGGATGCGTGTTTCAAGCGTGATGAGGGCAAACCCCATAACTGTCGCGCCCGACATCATGGCGAAAAGGGCGGCAGAGATAATGCTCGACAACGACATAAGCGGCCTGCCCGTGGTGAGCGGGGGCAAGCTTCAAGGAATCGTGACCAAAATGGACTTTGCCAAGGTCTGCTCATCTTACGAGGACATTTACGTCGGCCACGTGATGGAGCCACACCCCATAACTGTCTCACCCACCGACCGCCTCATCCACGCCAGGAAAATTTTGCTCGATGAGGGAGTAGTTGGCTTGCCCGTAGTGGAGGGAGGCGAGCTTGTGGGGATCGTCACCATAAGGGACGTTGCAATGCGGCTGGCAGATTTTCAGGACGTGGTGCCTGATAGGTATAAGAGCGAGAGGATAAGGAACCTGCTGGTCGGGGATATAATGTCCAGGCCTACGGTCACGGCTAGGACCGACGATGAGCTCTCGAAGGTGGCGAGGATAATGCTAGAGAGGAGGTTTTCAAGCTTGCCTGTGCTCAACCTTAAGGGTGAGGTGGTAGGCCTCATCACAAAGACCGAGCTCACAGAAATAGCTAGGGAGAGACTTTAACTTTTGAACACCCTCCACAGGTGGTCCTGCTTCGGGAAGCTGAGCCTTTTGCCATCAATAAGTCTTTCCTTTGGGTCGGGGGTTATTACCCCTATTTCCTTCGCGGGTATGTCATTGCTCGACAAAGCCGAGACCACCCTTTCGGCCATTTTGGGGTCCGCTGCTATCAACAGGCATCCTGAGCTTATAGTCCGCAGAGGGTCCATGTCGAAATAGTCGCATATCATCTCAGTCTCCCTCTCCACCTTGATTGCCGAACTCGATACGGAAAAACCGACCCCGGAGGCCTCGGCCATCTCAAATAGTCCCCCCACAATCCCGCCTTCGGTTGGGTCGTGCATTGCGGTAACGCCACCCGCATTTATCGCCACCAGGGCGTCCTTGACAACGCTTATTTTTCGCATAAATTTTTTGGCTCTGTTCACCGGGTCTCTCCCAAGAGCGTTTTCTAGCTCCTTCTCCCTGTCGAATGCGAGAATTGCTGTCCCTTCGATCGCAGCGCTTTTGGTCATGATTATTTTATCACCGGGCTTTGCCCCGGCGGAAGTGACGAATTTGTCTTTTTCCGCCTCCCCTATCATCGCCCCGGAGATTATGACCCTGTCCAGCCCTGGCGTCACCTCGGTGTGCCCTCCGACCAGCGAGACACCAATTTCTTCGCATGCGGCCGACATCCTCTTCACAAGCTTTTGGATTAGCCCTTCCCCGCAGTTTTCCGGGGCGAACAAGTCAGCCAAAAACCACGAGGGCTTGGCGCCCATCGTTGCCACGTCGTTTGCGTTTATGTGAACAGCCAGCCATCCCGGATCGTGGAGGGCGCCCGTGATCGGGTCAGAGGAGAGCACCAGCACCTTTTCCCCAAAGCTCACCACCGCGGCATCTACGCCTAGCTTCGGACCTACTAACACGCGGGGGTCGTTTAACTTAATATGCGGAAAGACCAACTTTGCGAGCTTGTGGGGATCGACTTTACCCGTGGGCAACGGCATAGGCATCACCATTTAACTATTGCATCTGAAACTCTAAAAACCGGATAAACATAAAAGTTGAACGGCGAATAAATAGTTGGGCGGCCGTGGTCTAGCCTGGTCAGGACTCAGGCTTCCCATGAGCTTTCGGGAAGAGCCTGTTGCGCGGGTTCGAATCCCGCCGGCCGCACCACAGCCCTTTCTTAAAAAGAAATCGCTGACGGAGAGAACGAATTTCCTTTGTTCTTTACCCAAAGATTTTCCTGCGTCATACCATTCGAGAAATAGTCCAGCGCTACATTTTCGCAAGAAATTCTCTTTCAGTTAGGACCTTTATTCCGTTCTTGATCAGGAGGGCCGAGGTAACTCCTTCGCCCACCCTCAACTTCTCCGAGAATGGCTCATAAATCTCCCCGTGTCCGCAAGAGGGACTTCTGGAGCGCAGGATCGCCTCTTCTACTCCAAACAATTTTGCGAGCCTCCACACTTCCTCCGCGCCGGCGATGAAATTTGTGGTGACGTCTTTTCTTTTTTCGGTTAACACCCTCGCCCTTCCGCATAGAACGTCATGGCCATCTCCCCCTACTATCCAAGCCCTTTCCCGAGGGGTGGGCAGGCCGCCTAGCTGTTCCGGGCAAACAGGCAAAAGCAATTCCCCGCGTTTTACGAGCTCTGCTAATTCAGGCTCGAGCTTGTCCTTTCCATCGTATCTGCACTTAACCCCTAACAAACATGCGCTTACGAGCTTCACAAACACACTTTGGCAAAAGCTATTTTTACTTTTTCCAAAATCAATTCGATGCAGCCAGTTTGCAAGCGTTGCGGCGCCGGGGCGGAGATTTACCTAGACTACGCCAGGGTCAGCCTCTGCCCAGATTGCTTCAAAAATTTATTCGAGAGAAAGGTCAGGGAGACAGTTTTGAAGTACAAGATGATCGAGAGAGGTGACAGGGTAGCGGTAGCCGCTTCAGGGGGGAAGGACAGCTCCGCCCTCCTTTCCGTGCTGAGGAGGATTTTTCCCGATATTGAACTCGCGGCGCTGCACATTAACCTGGGGATCGATGGTTACTCTGACGAATGCGAACGAAAACTCACTGAGCTGACCAAACGCCTAGACGTTGACCTGAAGGTGTTCAGCCTAAAAAAGGAGCTTGGCTTCTCCATGGGCGATTTTAAAAGGACAGTTTATGGGGACAGAATTTGTGCCCCGTGCGGCACGATAAAAAGATATCTCATCAACAAACTTGCCCATGAAGGGGGATTCACCAAGCTGGCCACAGGCCACAACTTAGACGACATCGCAGAGGTGCTTTTCAATTGCTATTTGCAGGGGGATGTAAATCAGATCGCCAAACTCAGGCCCGTCCTTTTATCGGCTCATCCCAAGCTGGTGTGTAAAATAAAGCCACTCTGGGCGATGACCGAGATGGAGGATCTTCTGTATGCCTCATACTCGGGCCTTCCGTTTAGGGCTAAGGAGTGCCCGTTTTCGAGGGGAACGAGGAGCCTCGAAAGGAAGAGGCTGATCAACGACATCTCGGTCCGCATCCCGGGCTTCAAACACACATTCGTAAAATCTCACCTGAAGAAGCTCTCACCTTTGATCGAGAAATCGATTGGGGAGGCACCATTGGTTGAGTGCGAGGTCTGTGGCATGCCATCCTCATCCAAGGTATGCGCATTCTGCAGGAGGGTTCAGCTCGTAAAAAGCGAAAATTACTGAGGAGAAAATCTGAGTTTGCTGCGGTGCGTTAGCGGCAGAAATTTCGAAAGTTAGGAAAATTGAGGACGCACATTAAAATTTCGCTCTTCATAAATGGTATTGGGCCGGTGGTCTAGCTAGGACATGACGCGGGCCTCCGGAGCCCGAGGTCGCGGGTTCGAATCCCGCCCGGCCCGTATTTTTTTGGTTCCGAACTGGGCACGTCGAGAGATAGCTCAAGCAGCGCATAAAAGAAGGGGAAAAGCTCACCCCAGATTTGCCCATTGTCACCTCCAAGTTTAGGGCTATGAGGGATTCATTTCAAACACGAACGTGAGGGATGCGATAAGGGGGGCAATTCGACGAGCAGTTTAACTTGAGGCCCTACGCGCTCAGCGCGTACTTTGACGCACAGCCATGCTCGCTGAGTCAAAGTTGCTTGTATTAAGGAATTCTGCAAGGCGGTGCTTAGGAAGATGGGATTAAAGGAGATTTCGCCTTGCGCGGCAGATTCCTAAATGATTAATTTTTTTTGAACTCAGGCTGACAGGCCCTAAGTGATTTTTGCCTGTTTTATTCGGCTAACCCAAACCCGAAATAATTTATTGTTTTTCAATGCATAACATTTATATATGTAACATTGTTACTTATATGTGATTAAAATGTGTGGACCAAGAGGCTGCGGATGCTGGCACGAATACCCGGAACGAGGGTGGATACAATTCCTCATAATGCGGGTTCTCTACGAAAAGCCAATGCACGGCTACCAACTCCTAGAAGAAATCGAGGAGAGAAGCCGCGGATGCCACAAGCTTGAGCCCGGATCGATTTACACGCTCCTGCGAAGAATGGAGGAACGCGGTCTACTAGAGTCAAAATGGGAGAAGGTCGAAGGAGGGCCAGACAGACGTGTTTACAGGCTGACAAGCAAAGGCATAGAAGCCCTGAAAATGGGATTGACATCAATAGTCAAGCGCAAAAAGCTGTTTGAGGACCTTGTAAACTTCTATCACGAAAATTTTGAAAAACCCGCGAAAGGAGGTGAAAAAGCAAATGTGTAGATGCTGCTGCGAGACGGAAAGGCATCATCCACACTACGAGCATAGGCATGAACACTGGCCCATGGGCTTTTTCCCATGGCCAATGATGGGCGCGGACGAGGAAATAAAAACGCTAGAAGAATACAAAGATGCCCTAACAAAAAGGCTGGAAAAGGTCAACGAGCAACTGGAAGCCTTAAAACTAAAAAAGTTGGTGGAAAAATGAACGTGATAGATTTGAAAAGACTGGCGAAATTTTCAGAGGATAAAGGCTTGTTGGACACTATTGAGAAACGCGGACGCGTAAAGAAGGACTTGCTCCAAACGCGAAGCTTTAATCTCGTGCTTGTCTGCCTTAATGAAGGCCAAGAGATTCCGCCGCGTCCAGAACCTTATGGCGCGTGCTTTTACATTGTCGAAGGTTCGGGGACATTTACGGTGGGCGACGAGAAAGCCGACTTGTCTGCTGGCGAGATGGTTTTCGTTCAAGCAAACGTCTCCAGAGGGATAAAATGCAAAGAGCAAATGGTTGTTTTAGGCGTACAAGAACCCCACTAGGAGGCCCTCATAAATGGAGCATGCAGTATCTGTTCAAGAATTGACAAAACATTACGAAGATGTAACGGCGGTTGACCACATAAGCTTCGAAGTTAATGAAGGCGAGATCTTCGGCTTTTTGGGGCCAAACGGGGCCGGAAAAACAACAACCATCAGAATATTGACGGGATTAGTAAAGCCTGACGGGGGCAAAGCCTTCGTAGCCGGCTATGATGTTTTGAAAAACCCTATTGGGGCAAAGCAGCGCGTTGGGGTTGTCCCAGAAGTTTCAAATGCCTATGTAGACCTTACAGCATGGGAAAACCTGGCCTTAATAGGCAAGCTTTACGGCGTGCCATCACAAAAACTCAGGGAAAACGCCACAGGTCTTCTAAAAGAGTTTGGATTATACGAGGTTAAAGACAAGCTCGTTAGAGCTTTCTCCAAAGGGATGAAGCAGAGGCTCCTATTATGTATGGCTTTGATTAACGATCCAGAGGTGCTTTTCCTGGATGAGCCTACATCAGGGCTTGATGTTGAAAGCGCAAGACTCCTACGGGAAAAAATAACTCGGTACAATAAGGATGGGAAAACCGTTTTTCTGTCAACTCACAACATGGAAGAAGCAAACCAGCTTTGCCACAGAATAGCCATAATAAACCATGGGCGGATAGCAGCCGTAGACACTCCTGAAAACCTCAGAGCTCAAAGCATGGAACTCCAGTACATTGAAGTGGCTTTCAACAAAATCGTTAACGCAAAGGAATTTTCAGAAAATCCAAGCATCGCTAAAGCGGTGCCCGCAGGCAACAAGGTGCGAATTTACACGGCTGACCCATCCACAGTAATAGCGTTTCTGGTGGAGCATGCAAAAAAGAACAACCTACGCATTTTAAGCCTGAACACCATGATGCCATCCTTAGAGGACGTTTTCCTAAAACTCATAAGGGGGAAGGAGGCAGTCGTCAAATGAGTGGTCTTACAGAACAGTTTAAGCGTTCATTCGTCATAGCTGAAAAGAACATTAAAATCTACTACTCAAAGGGGCCTGTCATACTTTTTGGGCTTGTTTTTCCGCTTTTTCTGGCTTTAGCCTACGTTATTGGAAGGGACATACCGCTTAAAGAGGTTTTACCAGGACTGATTGGCATGACAACGTTTTTCACAGCCACATCTGTTGGACCTTCAATTGTGCCTTGGGAGACCCGATCAAAAACCCTTGAGAGGCTTCTGTGCTGCCCAGTTGCCCTATGGACAATTATAGTTGGGGATATGCTCTCATCCTTCATCTTCGGCCTTATTATATCGGTTATCCCGCTAGCCTTAACATTGTTTTTGGGCATTCTGCCACTAAACTTTATAATGCTCCTTCTCGGCTTGGTAATCGCAAATCTATGCTTTGCAGCTTTGAGCGTGTTGCTTTCAGCTTACCCGCCAACAGACATACCAGCCACGTCGATGATGCTATCGTCCCTTGTCAAGTTTCCGCTAGTCTTCATAAGCGGAGTCTTCATACCAGTGGAACAGCTTCCCCAATGGGGAACAGCCATAGCCTCAATTTCTCCGCTGACATACTTCACAGACATGGTTAGGGTTAGGCAGCTTTTCGTGAACAAGGGCTTTTACCCACTGGCATTGGACTTCCTAGCACTCATAGTCTTCACAACAGCATTTGCGCTTGCGGCAATAAAGTTACATGAGAAAACTCTTGCAAAGCGGTTAAGTTAAAGCCTAAACATGGGAATGTCAAACGAGGAGGTTACATTGATCATCCGTCAGCGGGAGACAAGCAATTTTTCCTCAAATATTTAAAACCCATAGATTCATTTTTCCACCATGATCAATTGGATTAATCTGTAAATGGTTCATAATCATGTGCGCGTGGTTGCTTTATTCAATATCTCTTCATTGTAGGCTTGGTGAAGCCCTTCTACTCCCGCCAACAAGTTCAAAACCATACGGTTCGCGTTGATCTCTGGCCCAGCAGGTTCGTTTCTAAAGTCCCAGCAATATTTTCTCACGAATTCCGAGAGATAGCTTTTCACCAATTTAAGACTTTTTATTTCTGTTTCAACTAGTGTTCGGACAACCAAGACTGGATTTTCAAGTTTGACCTGATTCACCCTTTGGATAGCCAATAGGAAATGTGGAAGGCATAGCCCTCTCGAGGATTTAAATTCTTCGCGAAAGTCCTTGTCGTCCAACATCCGGACGAGCGTATTTAAATGTACCTGATCAGACGACCGCAATGATTCGCATGCAGGGCATGGGCTTTTGCCTTCGATCGCGTGTTTTATTTTACTATGTAGTAGAGATAGTCTTTGTTTCCTTCCACGAAAGAAGATCTTACCCTCCGCCGACTCAAGACCATCCAAACCGGTAGCCAAGGTTGCTATTTGCTCCACGATTTTCTCGACTACCCCCTGCATGTAAAGGGCGTAACCAAGACCATCCCCTGAGCGACCGCCGTAAGCAGTTCTATGGAGAAGATGCATATGGCGATTGCAAAAACCTTTGGCTGAAGTCACCTTTTCCCTGAAATTAGGATCCATTACCATCTCGTCTGCGAGCAAATTCTCCAAAAGACGTTCCTCACTTTTGGCCCAAAGATAGCATAGTGGGCATCCATCCGATTTTTCAATTCCCTCAAGGATGGCTATTGTTAGTAAGTTCTTCTCGACCAACTCATATGCCCCCATTAGATGGTGCGAGTGACCGGTTTTTTTCAAACCGAAGCAATTTGATATTGGATTGGCTGAAAATAAGCCTTACGAAAAAATCATGATAACTACATCTTGCTTGACAACCACACTGGGAAGTCTACCAGTTCAAGCACAGGCATGAACTTCGAGATGTGGAAGATGCGACGTCATGTCCTTTGGCTTTGAGGAATTTTACGAAGGATAGGAGCATGTTTTCATCGGCAAGAACTTTCATCTTATGCCTCAACTTCCACGATCTCTTCTCTTTTGAGGAGACTGGATGTGTATTCAATTGCAGCGATGACATCTTTTTTCGCTTAGATTAGATATTCCGCCGTTTGTCCTCGGCTTTTTTCCCACTTGCAGGTAGATCTAAAAATTAGATAAACTGGGCATTCTCATGCCCTTTATCACCGGCTTTCCGACCATTACGTTAGGATCGATTTCGATTCGGTTTTCCATGAAAAGCCACGGTTTCGTAGGACTCAGTACCGCCAATACTATCCTCACCGTAAATCGAAAGCACGGCGGGAGGGTTCAACGCGAAAAGTCATTATTTTTTACTCTGAACAAATAGCTTCACGCTAAGTTTTCAGAGATCATATAAGGTTTTTTGCGTTCTAACTACAAATCCCTTCAATTTCTTTTGCGGGGATTCGCATCGCCTTTAATTTGGGAACTTGATAACATTCATGTTTATTTCATTCCTATTCAATTCTAAAAGATGTAGAGAGGATTTATCTCCCTTCAATAAGCTCCATAAATTCTTCTCTGGTAAGCTTAGCATCCCTCATTATTTTTCTCAATAGCCCGCGCCCTATGTCCTCCCCCTTGTGGACCGGCACTACGGTTGCTCGCCCGTCAGGGTGTTTTAAGAAAACGTGGCTACCTCTTTGTCTGATCTTCTCAAATCCCGCCCTTTCCAATGCACGAATGAGCTTTTCAGGGGCAATTGGCATGAGTTTCATTCATGGGTACCTCTACCACTTGAACGCCAATGAATTCGGTTGTAACATCGGCCACCTCTTTTTCGACCTCGAGGTAGAGCTTGATTGCCTCTTCTATGCGCCTTCTAAGCTCGTCCAGTGTTTTCGCTTGGGTGTGACATCCGGGCAACTCCGGTACTGAGGCCACATAGTAGCCATCCTCGTCGCGCTCGATGACAACATTAAACTTTTTCATCATCTTTACACCTTTATCGTATCATAAAGTATATGCTTCCGCTGGCCGCCCACACCGTCAATACGGCATGAGCCACCAAATTTTGTGCGTTAACGGAAGCAATTTGATATTGGATTGACTGAAAATAAACTTTTCGAAAAGGATAACGACAAACCGCATCTTCTCCCACAACCACAGCTGGGAGGTCTACCAGTTCAAGCACAGAATTGAGCTCAGGGAAGCCGAGGTGAAGAAAGTCCGCAAATGCTTGTGCGTGAAGAAGGAATCCAAGCTACTCCGCTACCCTAACTACGGGGAGGAGTAGGTTCCTTCGTTCAGGTGACCTAGCGACTTGGAAGCGGCGGGACCTGAACTTGCAAGAGGCGCCGTCAAATGCTCCAAGAGAAGCCTGGCAAAGAAAACGAGACAAACCGCCGACTAAATGCTTAATGTTAACAATACGGCCATTTCAATTGAAAAGTAGGCAATCCATTGTTTTAGCAAGCCCATTTTCTTTTCGATTTAATGAAAGTATTTCTGCCAGACGATGTGGTTGCTCGTCAATACTCTTCTTTTGTGCCATGGATAATCTAAATCTGCCGAAACTATTTTTTCCTTTAACCCCAACCATTCTTTTGAGGAATATATTTTTCATGCTGTTTTTACAGACCACCAAGTTCAGCCCCTTTCGGCGTGGAACGGCTTATGAGCTGTCGCGGAAATCAGCGGTAAAAAATTAATGGAGTTATCTAACGAAGGAGATAAGATTTAAAGAGATCATAAAAGTCTGAGTCCAAGTTTTGAGCATAGAAAAACTTAAAGTGACTTGTTAATCTGCAGTTTGAATTTTTCGACTGACTTACCTCGCCCACCTTCTGACCACTTCTAAAAAGATATCTACAATTGTTTTTTCCAAAAATCTGAGCAAAACCTTAATAACGAAAAGTGAAAGTCTTCACGGTGGACCATGAAAAAGGTCTTCATTCTCGCCGCGATTTTAATAATAATTTTCATCTTAATCTTCGGCCTTGCAATAAACCTCGGTAAGCTGCCTCCCGCGCAAGAAACCCCGTCGCATACCGCACCTGAGGAAACTTCGCCAAAGGAAGAATTCCACTACACTTTCTCCCGGGATTGGCTTAAGAAGGGTAACATCTGGGTTTTCGACCAGCCATCGCCAGATTATCTGAAGGAGACAGGCGCGACGGGCTCCGCCTTCTCCGTCTACTACTCGGGCGTCAACGAATACGATAGGGATTATGTGGAGACGCTCCACCGCAACGGCTTCAAGGTGACCTCCAATCTTCCCACCGGGCAATCCACGACAACCGAAAATTTGCAGCTCAGGGAGGAAGCCGCTAAGAGGGATATCCACGGCAACGTCATACTTTTGCTTGGGTTGGAGGGGCTGTACAACATGTGCGGCAACCACCCGCTCTGGCGAGATTTTCTCATCAGCAGGATCGAGGAGCAGGCCAGGGGCGGCGTTGACGCGATTCTCATCGATGAACCAGGCGACATCGGTGACTGTTTCTGCGACTACTGCATGCAGACCTTTAACAATTATTTGGCCGCGCATTATTCTCCTGATGAACTGCAGCAGCTCTTCGGGATAACAGACCTCTCCACCTTTAACTACAGGGAGTACCTGCTTGGGCATGGGGGCTCCCACTGGTGGGATGATCCGAACCCCCAGCTTCAGATCGCTTATCTCCAAGCCAGGTACTGGGAGAGGACGAAGTTCATCGGGGAGCTCATCCAGCACGCCAAGCAGGCAGCAGGGTGGGACATCCCGGTGACGGCGAATGTCTACGGTTTGGAGCCAAACCACCAGATTTTCGTTCCCCTCCTAGACTTTGTGATTCACGAGATGCCTATAACCGCGGAGGTCAATGGAACCTATAGGCCTTACCTCAGGCCCCTCCCTGGAAAAAATTTCACCATTTATCTTCTGGCCGAGGCCCTAGATCCGGAGAAACCGTTTTCAGCTTTTCCCGATGTGTTTGAGCTGCTGCACCTGTCCGAGGACGAGTGGTGGTTATGGCGACACTGGCTGGCGGAGGCTAGGGCCTGCGGGGCCTCGTTCATGATTCCCCACAAGGCCTACGTCTACGGAGGGGGATCCTACACCTTGGCGGCGGAAAAGATATCTCCATATACCAAGTTCTTCGCCGAGCACCCGCAGTACTACGAGAACTTGGAGAGGGTGGCCACCGTAGCGTTGCTTCACGACCTTCACTCCACCCTATTCAACCGGTACACCTGGCAGGCAAACCTGGCATGGGAGAGCTTTGAGAACCTAGGGGTGCTCCTGCAGGATGCCCACGTGCCTTTCGAAGTCCTCTATCAAGGGGATGGGGTCTTCGTGCGAAAGCCGCTGACGCTGGAGGGGCTGACGAGGTACCGGGCTGTGGTGGTGCCTCGAAACTATGATTTAGACCAACGAACGCGGGATCTCTTGGAAAAGTACTCGGCCGCAGGAGGCTTTGTCCTTAATTGTGATGATTTTGCTGACGACTCCGCGCTCATCCCCGCTCTGAAAAAAATTTTGATTGACGTCGGTGTTGAGACCAATGCATCCGCAGATCTGGGAATAGTGGTGTACAGGAGGGGTGACTCGCTCCTCGTCCACATGATAAACTACATGTACGATAGGGGCGTGCGCGACTTCTCGGATTTGACGAACGTGGAGGTGACGCTGAAGATTCCCGACGGCGTCAGCTTGGATGGGAAAAAGCTGAGAATACTCACTCCTGATGGGGAGGACATGGTTCTGAATTATAATATACGGGAAGGGAAAGTCAAGTTCACTGTGCCGGACATACACTGCTATTCGGTTGCCTCGTTTGAGTGAGAACGCGCCCCCACTTTGTGAGCAATATTCCTGCGACAGAAAAACCAACACCGTGGTGCACAGGTCAGGAGTTCATGCCCGCGGCCAGAATTGTTTAAGTTCATCGAGCACGTGCGCGTCATGAAAAATCGATGAATCTACTGCCGTCAGAAAGTTGTTTGCTCTCTCGGAGCGAAGGGCCACGCTGTCTAGCTGTTCAGGCGGGAAAAAACACACCTGAGCAAGAAGCGGAGTTCGCCGGTGTCAAGGTAAAGCAAATGATATACCTGCTCCAGCCATGGTTTTAAGGGGATGTAAAGACAAAGGTCCAACATGTACCAATGTCGTGGCGCACAAACTGTGATACTACACGCTCGAGCGGTGGAAAAATTGGCTTTATTTTACTCTGGATTTTCTCGGCAAGCTCGAAAAAGATTTTTACCATGCGCTAATCGCCAAGGCAGTCTCGGGTTCTCTCCTTTCACCTCAATTTTTCTAAGGAAAAATCTGCATTTTTTAATACGTCCCTTAAAACAAAATTTTTAAGACTGAAGTGAAAAGGAATGGTAGTATGACCGAAATACTGCTTGAATCTGTCTGCAAAAAATTCAGATCAACGGAAGCGGTGAGAGATTTAAACCTGAATATAAAAGATGGGGAATTCATGGTACTGCTTGGCCCCTCTGGTTGCGGGAAAACTACCACATTACGTATGATAGCAGGATTAGAAAAACCAACAGGTGGGAGTATTTACTTCGATGGCAAAAAAGTGAACGATCTCGAACCAAAGGAGAGAAATATTGCAATGGTATTTCAGGAATACGCTCTTTACCCCCACATGACTGTTTTTGATAATATCGCTTTAAATCTAAAAGTTAGCAAAGTTCCAAAGGATGAGATTCAAAGGAGAGTAATGGAGACCGCCAAGCTTCTAAAAATCGAGGAATTGCTTCAGCGAAAACCTGGAGAGCTGAGTGGTGGACAACAGCAAAGAGTTGCATTGGGCAGAGCGATAGTCAGAAATCCTTCGGTTTACTTGATGGACGAGCCCCTCTCAAACCTGGATGCAATCTTGAGGGTAAAAATGAGAGCGGAACTCAAAAAGTTGCATGAGAGATTGGGAACCACGACGGTTTACGTTACGCACGATCAAGTAGAAGCGATGACCTTAGCTGATAGAGTTGCCATAATGGATAAGGGAATATTATTGCAGGTCGGGGATCCCCAGCAGGTTTACATGCGCCCAGCGACGAAATTCGTAGGGGAATTTGTCGGGTCACCCCCAATGAATTTCATGGAGAGCTCGCTCATCGAAAAAAATGGAAAATTCTTTCTATGCGTGGACCATATTCTACTGGAAATAGAAAGAGATTTAGCGAAATTTGTCAGGGAAAAGGCATCGGGCCCGGATGTAGTTATAGGAATTAGGCCAGAAAATGTCAAAGTGTATACTCGGCCTATGAAAAACCTGATTAAAACCAAGATCTATCTCGTGCAAAGGCTGGGAAACGATACATATGTAAGCTTAGAGGTGGGAAAGAATCTCATAATAGCCCGAACTTCTCCCGCATTCAAAAATAAGGAAGGGGATGAGGCTTACATAAAGTTTGATAAAAAGCATATGCACATCATAGACAAGAAGAGCGAAAAGGTTATTGTCTGATCCCAACAGTATTTTTAATCCATCCTCATCCACCTTTTTAGCAAGCAAAAAATTGAGGTCTCCCAAAGTTGATTCCTCCCCAAACCAAAAAGTCAGAAAGTTTTTTTAAGATATAGATGTTACTTTTAGATGGAGGTAAGGAAAATGGTACAAAAGGCTGGACTTATTGCTGCGGCAGTGATCGTAATTGTGATAATCGCGGCAGCTGCAGTTTACCTAGCATCCCAGCCAACTCCTACACCAACGCCAACGCCTACACCTACGCCTACCCCTACACCAACGCCCACGCCGACTCCCACTCCAACCCCAACGCCCACACCTACACCCACTCCTACCCCGACGGTGCAACCCGTTACAATAGAGTTGTGGACCTCTTTTGCTGGCGAAACGAAAAATATGGAGTTCTTTGATTATGTGGCTCAAAAATTAAAAGAGAAATATCCCAACATAACACTAAAAACAACACATTACACTGGGGCTGATTTTCTCCCGAAGTTGACGGCGGCTATGGCGGCAGGCTCTCCACCTGACCTGTTCGTCTCATATGGCGGGGGTCAATTGCAGGCGTTGGTCGCAGAAAAACAAGTAGCAGACCTTACAAGCCTGCTTAGCGAGTCTTGGGCCAAAGATCTAATCTCCGACGCCGCAAAAGCTTCTCACACCTTCGGTGGCAAGACTTACGCCCTCCCAATTGAATTGAACACTTGCTGGATCCTCATAAATAAGAAGCTTTTCCGGGAGGCAAAAGTTGAGATCCCCACAGAGGCATGGACATGGGACGAATTCATGAACGCGATTCGAAACTTCAAGGCGCATGGGATATACCCTCTGACAATCTCAGGGAATGCACCTAGGCACATGGTGTACTACTTAGATTACTTAATTGAACGAATAGGTGGGCAGGAAAGATTCATCAAGACGCTTAATCGCGAACCAGGTTATTCCTTTACCGATGCTGTTTTTGTTCAGGCATTTCAGAAGTTCAAAGAGCTTGTAGATGCGGAGGCTTTCTTTCCGGGTGCAAAAGCCTATGGGTATATGGATGCTGTGAGGTCCTTCGGCAGGGGAGAAGGCGCAATGCTGTGCATTTATACATGGGTTGTTGTTCCTATTTTGACAGATTTCCCCGATTTCGAGCTGGACATAATGCCCTTCCCAACAGTGCCGGGAGGATTAGGGAAGGCCGATATTTCCGGCTATACGCTTGGTATTGCGGTGGCGGAGAAATCAAAGAACAAGGAGGCCGCGTTTAATTTCTTAAGGTTTATGGCCCAGAAAGACATACTCGTAGAATATTCTAAAAAGACGGGCAATCCTATCGCTCTTAACGTCGAACTTCCTCCGGGTACATTAAATCCAGTTTCTCAAAAGGCGTTCGACTTGGCAAAAGTGGTTAAGACCTTTGTCTACAGAAAGGGGACTTTCATGCCGCCCGAGCTGGGGAGCAAATATGAGGAGGTAACATCTAAGATCTACGCTGGGCTAATTAGCCCATCTGAGGCAGCCGCGGCAATGGAGAGCTTGGCCCAGCAGCTAAAAGCGCAGGGAAAGCTACCGATGTGGTAAGGGGCCAATATGCGCAGACTTCTCAGAGGGACCGGGGTCCTATATCTGATGCTGATCCCGGTTTTCCTTTTTTATTTTATTTTTAGGATTTATCCAATAATGCAAGGCATATATCTTGGTTTTTTTGAGTGGTCGGGAATTTCTCCCCAAAAAAATTTTGTTGGGCTAAGCAATTTCATAAACTTGCTCTATGACCCCCAGTTTAGACTGGCGCTCCAAAACACTCTTGTGATAACTTTCACCTGCGTGGCCGTCCAGCTTTCACTTGGTTTCTCCCTAGCTTGGCTCTCAGTCAAGTATAGAAAAATTGGGAGGGTGTTTCAGTCAGTTGCCCTCTTTCCGTATCTAATCTCTCTTGTTATAGTTGGAACAATCTGGACGTGGATATTTGATCCATCTATCGGGCTTTTGAACAGCCTCCTCAAAGGAATCGGACTTGGATCTTTAACCAGAGCCTGGTTGGGGGAAATCGGGATTGCCCTCCTTGCAGTCCTGATAACAATGAATTGGCAAGGATTTGGACTTTATGTGATTTTATTTTCCGTGGGCTTAGGGACGATCCCTAGGGCTATTTACGATTCTTCAAAGGTGGATGGGCTATCTGATTTTCAAACAGCTAAGCATATCATCATACCAATGCTGAAGGAGGTATTCGTGGTTGGTTTTATTTTGATTGTGGCTGCCTCATTTAAGACGTTTGAACTCATCTATATCATGACTGGAGGAGGGCCAGCCTACTCTACTGATGTGTTAGCATCTTATCTCTACCGCTCATCTTTTGAAATGCTAAAAGCGGGATATGGAAGCGCCATAGCCAGCTACATGCTGATATTCTGCATTCTCATAGCGATTTTTTACATAAGAACCGTGAAAGCTAAGGAGTGAGATTGAAATGCAAAAAGAAGATTTGAAAAAAATAAAAAAAGGCACGACCCGAACTCTTTCGATCGCAATCCTGATCGTAGGCACACTTATTGTCGCGTACCCCTTTATTTGGACATTCTTAATGTCGCTGAGAAGCAACCCTGAGATCTTCTCCAACATTTGGGGGTTGCCAACGGAGCCTAAATGGGTTAACTATACCACCGCTTGGGAACAGGGCAACTTGGGTGTTGCGATAAAGAATTCCGCGATAATTACTCTTGTATCTGTCGCTATTCTCGCGGTAATTTCGCCGATGGCAGCCTATGCCATCACTAAACCGATAAGGTTCAGGAGAGCCATATTTTATTCTTTTTTAGTCGGGATGTTCTTGGCCCCACAAGTGTTCATAATCCCCCTCTACGTCCTTTTAAACCAAATGCAACTAATCGATACCCATCTGGGGCTGATCATAGTTTATGTCTCGGGTTGTTTGCCTTACTGCATAATTATAATTAGGGCGGCGTTTCTTGGCCTGCCCCGAGCACTAGAAGATTCAGCCAGAGTGGATGGTTTATCAACATTTCAAACGTATCGTAAAATAATGCTCCCCCTGGTCAAACCTGCAGTTTACACTGCGCTCATCATCGAGGGATTGTGGATATGGAATGACTTTTTCTATCCCTTAATCCTAACAAGATCTAGGGAGATGTTTACACTCCCCCTCGCTATAGCGATATTTAGGGGGGGGTACATGATCCAATATGGCCCGCTGAGCGCCGGCGTCATGATATCTTCCCTGCCAGTTTTGATACTTTACTTGGTATTTGCCGATTTAATAAGAAGAGGAGTAGCTGGGGGCGTCGCTGTAAAGGGAGCGAGGGCATAGCAATAAATCTTATTTTTTATTACGTTGTGAAGTTAACTCATGCAAAAAGTGTTGATTTTTGCTGGATGCATGTCAAATTACAGATTGCCGGAAATAAAACAATCGCTTACAAGCTTATGCGAAAAAGCAAACATTAATTACAGCTTTCTGGAGGCAGAGAGATGCTGTGGTTTTCCGCTCTTCAGCTCCGGCCTTCTGAAATCAGCTAGATTATTGGTTAATTATTTTCTTGACAACAAAGAAAAAATTGATGGATACAAAATAATTACTCCCTGTCCCGGATGCTACAAAGCATTCAGGTTCTATTATCCCACGGCTTTAAAAATAAACGCCTTGCATCATTCTGAGTTCATCCTCGAGCTGATCGAAAATAAAAAAATTAAATTTAAGCAAACAGAACAAAACAGGCCCTTAAAAGTGGCATATCATGACCCATGTCATCTCGTGGAAATGGACATAATAGAAGAACCCAGAAAAATTCTTGAAAATATCCCAAGCGTAAAAATCCTCGAATTCTCACGAAAGAAAAAAGAAACTCAGTGCTGTGGTGGCGGAAGTGGTGTAACATGGGTCGCTTATCCCAGGCTCTCTCTAAGCTTGGCTGAGGAACGAATAAAAGAGGCGCTATTCCTAGGAGCCGAGGTGCTATTGAGCGCGTGCCCGCTTTGCGAGTCAATCCTTGGGACGGCATCGCGCAGGCTCGGCTCAAGTGTAAAAGTTATGGATATAAGCTCTTTCATAGAAAGCTTCGTCCAATAGGTGTTTGCATGATCAACGATTTTAAGAAGATCCAAGATCACTTAATCGCTGAGATTGACAGGCGAAAAGATGAGAGGAGACGCATAGAAATGTTGAGAAAATTGGCGGATAGCTCTGCCAAGCTTCGACTCCAAAACGAAGAAAGATACGCACTTTCTGAGATGAGAAAAAGAGTTAGAGCCACCAAAGAATACTCAATAAATAACCTCAGCGAACTTACTAAAATTTCGATGGAAAACTTTGAAAAAAACGGCATCATTGCTTATTTTGCGAAAACTAAAGAAGAAGTTTTAAACAATCTCTTGAAGATATGCGACGAAGATTTTCTAATCGCCTCCTCTGCGGACGTGATGATAGAGACAGGAGCAGAAGATAAATTGCGTGAAAGAGGTATTTCTATCTTTCATACAGATTTTGGGCAAATGCTTTACAATTTAATGCCAGGTGAGGTCGCGAGCAATAAGTCCTTCCCCGTTATTCATGTTCCCCCAGAGATTGCCGCTGAAAAGCTATCCGCTTCTCTCGGAGTCACGCTTAGGCCCGATGCGGGAGAAATAGTACGCGCAGCGAGAGATCACGCATTAAAGTTTGTCGCAAAAGCAAACATAGGAATCTCAGGCGCAAATTCCATTTCGGCTGATGGATCAATTTTTTTGGTACACAATCAGGGCAACATAAATTTTGTGGCGAGCAGATTGCGGAAGCACATTACAGTAACGGGCATCGAGAAAATAGTTCCAAACCTTTCCGATGCTTTGAACGTGGTAACTTTACAATCTATTTATCAGACCGGAAGAACCGCCAGGCACATGAATATCATCTCCGGTCCAACAAGGAGCATAGACATCGCTGGCTTGCCTGTTAAAGGGGTTTACGGTCCGGAGGAGGTGCATGTTATACTCGTGGACGACTGGAGGACAAAAGCCTTAAAGGAGGGCTTCGGCGAGGCGCTGTACTGTATTCGCTGTCTTCACTGCACCGAAGTCTGCCCCGTGTGCGACAGAGTTGGACTGCTTTTTAGCTATCTCGAAAGATACCCATTTCCAGCTAGGGGGGCCGTTACTGCGGCGTTCTGCGAAGGAATTTATAGCGCATTTAAGTCAGGGCTTTTTATGTGCACCTTATGTGGTGCCTGTAAACGCGAATGCCCACTTCAGATAGATACGCCTGCCATGGTTGAGCGGCTGAGAATGATGGCGGCAGAACATGGAATAATCCCAGAGAGATTGGTCGATATGGAGAGAAAAATCGTGGAAAGTGGGAACGTATTCGGAGCGCACACTTAGCTTCTTAACCAACTTGCTTTCGGAAGATATTCCTCAGCCTCCATTAAGGCCGCGCGGGCTACTTCTTCAGCCTCTCGAATTATCCTCCCTTCATTCACCCCTAATATTCGCCCATTCTTGAAAATTATTTTTCCATCGACAATTGTCATCTCAACATCAGAACCGTTCGCGCAATAGACCAGCGTTTTAACAACATCGTGAATCGGCCGAAGGTGAGGTTTTTTCAAATTTATAAGGATTAAGTCAGCCTTCTTTCCAGCCTCTATAGACCCTATTCTATTTTCTTCTCCTATCGCTCTCGCCGCATCTATGGTGGCCATTTGCATCACTTTTTCCGCGGAAATGACAGAGGGATCTTGCGAGGCAAGTTTATGTAAAAGAGCAGATGTCCTAATTGCCTCAAACATGTCGAGATTATCGTTGCTCGCCGCCCCGTCTGTTGCCAAGGAGACCGTAATGCCCTCTTTCAGCATCCTTGGAATCGGAGCCACGCCCGAACCTAGCTTCATATTGCTTTCTGGATTATGGGATACCTTTACCTCTCTTTCCTTCAAAATTTTAATCTCCTTCTCGCTTACCCAAATGCAGTGGGCGGCCAAAACTTTTGGAGACAAAAAATTGATCTTGTCCAAAAATTCGACCGGGCGCCTTCCTTTTTCCTTTTTCACCAGTTTAACTTCGTAAGGGGTTTCTGAAATGTGTATGCTTAGCCTCAATCCAAATTTATCCGACATTTTCTCAGATTCTAGAAGAAGCTCCTCCGAGCATGCAAAAGGGGTGGTTGGGGCGATCATGCATTTTATCCTCCCGCCTTCCGACCCGTGCCATTTTCTTATAGTTTCGGTTGCTATCTCAAGTTGTTTCTCGATCGGTAACATGGCATCCTTTGGGGTCCACCTATCGCGAAGAGTTATCCCGTAAAATCCGCGAATCCCGGTTTCCTCTATCGCCCTGCATATCCAAGGGTTTGGCTCGTCCATAGAAACAAAACATGTGGTCCCGGATCTTATCATCTCGAGACATGCCATGAGAGCACCATAATAACCAACCCTAAAATCCCCAGACATGACTTTTTTTGACTCAACATGGCGCAGAGGGTATAGAGTCCTCTTAAGCCATTCCACCAAAGCAGAGTCGTCGTTTAACCCCTTCAATAAATTTTGGTAAAGATGCACGTGGGTGTTTATAAAACCCGGTAACACAGCCATACCGCTTGCGTCAACCACGATATCTGTTTTATACTCTTTTTTCAATCTTTCAGAATTCCCAATATCTAGTATCTTGTCCCCTTCTATGGCGACTGCCCCATTCTTGATAATCCCTATACTTGGGTTCATCGTGACGACTATCCCGTTTTTGATCAGAATTATGTCCGATTTCATCTGGATCACTGGGATCTGTTTTTAACCAGGCAACTTGTACATCCTTTCAAGCTTGTTTGTGGCTTATTTAGCCCGGTATTTTCGAGTTTTTTATTCGGGATCAGGATAGTATCCACGTTCAACCATCTTTTAACGACCAAATTTACGTGCTTCATTTCAATCGACCCATATTTTTTTATTGCTGCTATCTAATAATGCCCCGTCTATAGCCAATTGTTTAAGCTTGCGATACCAATCCTGGCACGTCTATTCTTCTAGGTCCTTCCCCCGGCCCGCCATGGGGTTTGCGTATATATATGCCTTCTGCATGCTCCATGTTCCGCCTTCGCACTTAGCCTAGCTTAACGAAAATTTTCTCGTTATGCAAAATCCAAATAAAAGAAAGAAAGCTTTAAATACTGTGTTATATATATCGGGTTTGTCGAATTAATCAAAAAACAAATAAAAAATTCCTCTTTATTCTGCGCGCGGACGCGCATAAGGGTTCTCAGGTT
>Ga0080004_1144126_pt1 | contig 25037 bp, 36 predicted proteins | sample WasSprMetagenome_FD_69207 | JGI IMG/M metagenome (GOLD analysis project Ga0080004, IMG submission 69207) | Sulfidic aquatic microbial communities from Washburn Spring, Yellowstone National Park, USA - WS (SPADES assembly) (version 2) | ecosystem: Environmental > Aquatic > Thermal springs > Hot...
CTCCTTCATCCTGCAAGACCACATCGGTCATTTCCCACGAAACTGCAAGTTCTCCGTTGGCGGCTGCCCGCCTGACATTCTCAACCAAGTCAGCAAAGTCAATGTCCCAAAGATAACCGCTTCCGATGATCATCCCGTCCTTCTTGAGGACCGAAGTTATCGTTCCAATCGAGTAAACCTTCTTTTCGCCTCGTTCATCAGTCTCCCAATGCGCTGTTAAATCCTCTGTTGCGTGCAAAGGAAGTCCAATCAATCTGTCGAGGTCAATAGTATCGAGCGCCCTTCGATCAATAACGACTGGTTTGTCAGCGCCTGATGGCGGAGCAATCGACCTGACATTTGCCCTGAAAAGGACAGCCTTCACTGGACGCCTGTTCGGAAATGCCTTCTCGGAAAGTTCAAGCTCTATCGGAAACGCGGCACGAGCTATAACGATGTCCATCGTTAGTCACCTCTTTCTGGCAACGAAACCGAAACAGACGCACCTTCTGGCAACAATCGCTCCAGTTCCGATGACAACTGCGAGAAGAACGAACTTAATGCGTGTGGGACAGTGCCAGATTCGTCAACGCAGCCACAAATCCTTCTCAGAATCGCAACCTGAGTGTCATAAAGCCGTTGTGCGAGATCAACTGCCGCTCGTTCGGACTTTGACAGGTCTTGAATTATCGGCTTCTCTTCAGCACCGTGTGAGTAGATGATGAAACTGTCATAGTCATCTTCAGCTTGTTCGATTATTTGCCGACGCCTCTGGAGTAATTCGTCAGTCGACAGCGTCTCCTGCGTAATTATCATTAGGTCTGGTTTCTTGAACGGCGAAAGTTCATAGTGAACCCGCCCATAAAACGAAAGGAAGAACAAAAATGTCTGCGGGATAACTTCTGGGACGCTGACGCCATAGAAAATCGGATTCGGACAGAATGGAATGCACCCAACCCTGTCAGTCACATCTTCATCGTTCGGAAGCAGAATTTTCGGCGAGCCATCATCCCTGAGCGAAATCGTGAACTGGGTCGGGTCGGCATAGAGAACCGACGCATCCATGACCTCAAATGTAGCGAACCCAAACACCAACATGTCAAGGTAGAGCATTTGAAGCAAAGTCTGGTCTAAGGCGAAAGTGTCATTCGGAAGCGAGACGATGACTTTAGCCTGCGATGCGAACGAGGCAGCATCAAACGCTGCGACAGCAAACTCAGGGATTAGCGTGAACAGAGAACGCTTCACAGACGGTCTCGGTATCAACCGCCCAGTCACTGCCGTCTGGACGAGGCTTCGCATTATTGAGTTGAGCGCTCGCCTGAACCCACGAGAGCCCGGAACTGGCTGTCTGCGCGCATCCGCTATCTGGTCAGTAAGCAGCACTGCATCATCACCGCCTTCCAAATGGTTTGTTCGATTTTCTGTCCGCTTGCGCCTCAGACTTCACATACCTGACTGGGTTGCAGTTACGGGAAAGCGTAAGAACTGGGTAACCTGCAGCTAACGCGTTGTAAAGCAAAAACGCGCCCGGACGAGCTCTGACGAGAATTGACCCAAACCACCACTCATGGTAGCCGACAGAACGAGGGACATCTTCCCTGACAGCGATGCAGTCCATCTGTAACCGACCAAGCTCAACGATAACTGGAGCAACGAGCGGCATGAGTATCGCATCAGAGACCAGAATTCTCGGTTGCTTGTAACGCCCAATGATCGCATAGGACTCAAACCACTTGAAAAGCGAACCGTTCGCTCCAATAAACCACTCCTTCGGAACAGCATAAGGCGCTAATATGAGAATTGGCTTGCCAATTGTCCTCTCAAGAAGTGTATCGTAGGCAGCACCGTAGGATGAATTGGAAACTGGGACGAACTCAACAGCATCATCCTGCATCAAGTTGCTGAAATCGGAAGGTTGGAGGCGGCTTTGATAGTAGCCGACGATAATTTGCGAAGATGGCGCTAACTTTCTCCATGCTGGTAGGGTCTGCAATAACGCTTCCGCGTGCTCTTTTGTGTAGAGATGAGTCACGATCATCAGGTTCGACAGGTCAGACATGGCATCACCACGCTCCATCATCTGATGTCTTCATGAAAGTATAGCACGAACATTTTAAATGTCCGAATTCCAACTCATTCCTGCAATGCGGGAGATAATGTAGTCGAGAAACTCTTCCTCGGTCTCGAAAGCGCGCTTTGAGCCTTCTTTCTCGTCTGTTGCGAACCCGCTGTAATTGGACGGGTGGATGTCAACGATTGTCTTCGCAAGCCAAGCCATCTTAAGTGCGTCAAGGAAATGTGCAGTTTCTCCGATGACCCATGTGTGATACATCCGACCTCTCAAAGACGCAAACGCCTTTCTGGCTCGAAGTATGTGCCCAAAGAGTTCCTCCAATCGCCTGCTTCGGAGAAAACGAATTCCGTTGTTTTGAATTGCTCCGAACAACTGGTTGAAAGCTTGGACATTGTTGTAGACTACCCTGCGCTTATCGACTTGAATGTCGCCAGTGACATTGTGAGGCGCACGGGCTAATGCGAGCCTCGCTTCTGCACCTCTCGCTACAAGTTCGTCACGAAGCATGTAGTTATCGCCCGGTGGGAGTTCATCGATGAGGGTAAGTTTCGGCTTGAAAATCATGAGTTCGTCCAAAGCGGATTGCCAGTCGGATTGGACTGAGAGGCGAACGACTTGTGGCGGATCAGTAAGCGCGATGTATGCGATATGAAAGACTTTCCCGTAGTCAACTCCAGCAACAACAGGAACAGCTTTTGGCTCTTGCCATTCGTTTTCTGGCAAGACCATTCGAACCAAGTCTGAGAATTGGATGCGGATTGAGACGACATAGGGAATCCCGATGACGCCAGGATAGAACCTGCTTGCGTCCCGTTTCTGCTCCATCTGTTTGAACCATTCCGCAGACCTCTCGCTGTCATAGATCGTCGAGATTATGAACCCGTCTCTATCCGCTGATGGGTTGAGCGCGACATAGAAGCCAGATCGACGAACTTCAACTGCATCTGGGTCGTTAGGATCAAGCGGTCCGCTGCAGACCAAACACCTGAAAGTCCATCGTTTGCCAGTGTCGTCAAGCGTTATGATGCGCTCATACTCGCGAGGATCAAGCGGAACTGTCCTGCCGCAGGAACGGCACTTGACATGCCAGATGAACATCTTCGTTGCTGCAACGACGGATTCTATCCCACTTTCTGTGCCAGACGGAATTGAAAGCTGCAAGATCATCCCTTCTTCCGACGCGAGCAGGCGGTCTTCGAAGGTGTCTCGTGTCGTTGGGTCAAGGAAAGAAAACTCGTCGAGGATTAGAAAATCAGCGGTGATTGAAATTGCCTGAGTGACTTTCTGACCGCCAGTGAAATGAATTATCCCGTTGAGGATGCCCTTTGTGTCGATGGAGTCTGGACGAGGTTGGATGCCCATTGCGGTCAGAATTGGATCAACTTTGCTGAGCACGAATTTCTTGACCACTGGCCACGAAGACAAGACATACATGACATCAAGTTTCCTGTGCATGCACTCGTAGATCGCTCTTGCGATTGCGTAAGTAGAAATTCCAAGTTGTGACGCTTTCTGAATCGCGATAATCTTCCTTTGCCGCAGCGGATAGGCATAAAGGGCAAGAAGGTGTGGCTTAAATACGAACGGTCTCCCTTTGGGAAGTTTGAAACTTTTCAGAAACTCAAGGAACTCCAAATCAGGCTGCCATGCCAAGTCCCATCAACTCCCTTCATGGTAAATGTCCGCATTCAATGAAACCTTTTCGAGTTTCACAACGAGCGTGACGTAATTGGTCACATCGACTGATAACCCAGTGGCGATGCGCTGCACGTAGCCGATGAAGGAAGTTTGCTCGGTCTCAATCTCTGTCACTGACTCAATCGCCTGTAATTGCATGCTCACAGTTGGCTGGTCAGTCGTCGCAACGCGAATTGTTTCGGCGACGACTGGAGTAACAGTGGTTTGGTTGCTTTCAATCGTTGTAACAATCTGAATTTCGGATGTCGCAACTTGGACAGAAGAGGTCGCAGATTCGGTTGTTCTGATGCTTGCCGTTGTCTGTACTCCGATTTGCAATGATGGAGAAACTTGCGACGACGCAGACACTCTCGTTGACTCTGTCACCTGCGCCTGAACTGTTGGCTGAACGGACTCTCCAATAGATGCCACAAGCGCCTCAGAAGCACCTATTGCAATCTGTGAAGTCGGAGTCTCGACCGTCTTGATAGTTTCTGGCTGAGCGAGATTGATGATTACATCGCTTTCGCTTTGCTCTGATGCAACTACGCCAATCGAATCCGAAACCTGAATGGCGACTCCGCTGACACTGCTGACTTGCACATTTTCACTCGACGAGACCTGCCGTGTCTCTGAGATAGCGAGTGCAATCGTTGGCGTCACTGCATCGGAAGTTGAGATTCGAACAGTTGTAGTCGGTGCAGCTTGAATGGAAACAGACTTTTGTTCCTGAATGCTCCCGAGGATACTATCAGCAATTGCAACTTGAAGGAGCGGCTGGACTTGCTCGCTTCCGATTAGGTTGCGAACCTCACCGAATTGCACTGCGACACTGCTTGAAGCGCTATCAGCAGCGACGACATTTGTTTGCTCATTGACCGCAATCGTTATCGGTCCACCTTCGCTTGTCGAACCGACCTGCACTGATTCGCTCGATGCAACACCCACTGTGTCTGCAACCGCAAACATGAAACTTGGACTCGCCGATTCAGCAGCAGCAGCGACAGCTATTACATCGGAAGCTCCTACAGCAATGGATGAAGATTTACTTTCAGTTGCAGCAATCCTCGTCGAATCGGAAACTGCAACCGAGATTGGGATAGATTGGCTTTCGACTCCGACAAGTTGCTCTATCTCACTGATAGAAGCCGCAATGGACGCTGAAGTGTTCTCGGACGCGGATGCTAAGACCGTAACCGCTGCCGCTATGGAAACAGGAACTTGAGCGCTTTCGGTTGCTGAAATTTGTTCGATGGCACTGGTTGAGATCGACAGAGATGCAGATTGTGTTTCCGCAAGAGACAGATTGTCCGATTCTGAGATCGAGAATTGCAAGGACGCTGTCGGCTGCTCGCTCGCTCCGACTGCCACGCTCTCAGAGGTCGAAATTTGCAAATTCGAAGAAGCAGATTCGTAGGTTGAGATTGGCACGCTGTCTGTCACTGCGAAATTCAAACTCGCAGATACAGGTTCACTCGCTGCGATTGCAAGCACATCCTGCAACGATAACGCAATGCTTGGTTGCGAAGATTCAGCAGCAACGAAGGTCATGCTATCTGAGACATCAATTGTTGTCACTTGCTCTGAATGCACGGTTGCACTTTCTGACAGCGAAAGATTCGCTGCGTCAGCAATGCTGAACGCGAGCGGCAATTGCATCATCTCAGAGGCAATGACTGCAAGTTGGTCAGCGATGTTGAAGGAAATGTTAGTTCCGCCACCACCTCCGAAACCAGCGCCTGCGAAGATGTGATAGGCAAGTCCGTATTCTGCTAGGTACGCTGGCAGCAAATATGGAATCAAAGCCGCACCTTCGACGCTCGGCTGCGTGACTTCAGCGCTTGATGACATGGTCATACTGAAAATGACCAAACCATCGGCTACAGCGAAATTGTCTGGCTCAACAGTGAATTGCTGCCAATTAGTGGTCAGTGTTGCAGACCAGTTCAGAGAAATCCCAGTCCCACCATCGTTCACGACGGTTATAGTCAAGGTCGATGAACTTGAGGCATCACGCGCATAGAAATTGATTTTGGGTTTCGTTCCAGCAGGAACATAGACTGCGAAAACATATGGTAGATTGCTTGTCTTGATGATAACTTCCTGTCCCGTTGGACCACCGAATTGAGTCCATAATTCCTGCTTCGAATCGGAAAACAACCGAGCGAATGCAAACAGTCGACGATCATTCTGGTCATTGATGGAATAAAAGCCAGTAAACGGTCGCAAAGCCATTGGACCGCGCACAGATGGAATCGTGCCTGCATAAACACGCATCGACGGCCAGTCAGAATCGCTTGTGTAGCTGCAGTTTATGAGCAGGGCTAAGCCGCCAAATGCCGGGTTACTCCATTCCGATCCGAAAACACGGAGATTGCCCTTTTGGTAAAAGACGCAATTCTCGGCAAGGAGAAACCATGATTCTCCACCCGCTGGCAACGCGATTTGACACGCATAAGTTGCTCCACTTCCGAGACTGTAGAATTTGCAGTTGACAATTCTCGCCGAACCGAAAGATACGAGGTAAACTGAGCTAAAATTGGTATTGAAAATGACACAATCGCCAATGTAGATGCCAGACCTAAAGTTGTCCGTTTGTATTCTGATGCCTGAAGCACCTGAATTCTTAGCTCGGTTGCAGTTGTAGACGCGCACACGCCTACAAAGTGCGTACCAGGTAGTCGACGGCAGTCGCATCTCAATCCCGCAGTTCACTGCGTAGGAAATCTGCAATTCATCATTCCCATCTCCACGAATGACGCTGAGAAAATGCGAGGCGTATATGCCGGTCGAGCAGGCGAAAATATAGGTGTTGCGCCATCGCCATGCATAATCGAGAACAGAACTGGGCGGCAAACTGGTGTAGAATTCTCCGTAAGGTTCGTACCAAACACCGTTGCCGCAGGCAATTATCGCCGTGTCAGAAACAACACTGTTGGAAGCAATACAGACGGTGCTTCCCTTCAATCTAATGCCATCTCCGGGACACTTCCAGAACACGCAGTTGTCAATCGTGACCGCTGCATTGGTTAAGTTGTCAAGCACAACGATTCCAACGAATCCACGATAGAACGAACAACCGACGAATGTCGCACGAGCCGGTGTTGTAGCAGAGCCGGTGACATGAACGCCAACCTGACCACCTGCATTGTTCCCAATGTAGGCGAATTGAACGCCTTTGGCAGTTATTTGGTCAATTTGTCCAGAATATGAAGGATAGGTGTCTGCATAAATCCACGATGGATAGGATGGATTGTAAGACTCAATTACAACATTTCGCGTGACATTCGCAACAAGATAGGTCACGAAGGTGGCATCTCGAACAGTAACGCGCGATGGTTGGTAACTGTATTGCGGAGTCGACGATAGCGTGATTGTGCGGTTATCCGGGTCTATGCTCGCAATCGTAAGTTCCTCGATTCGCTCCGTTGTGTCAGTCGCTGATGGCGCTGCAAGACAGATTCTGTCACCCACCTGCCAGCCATTTAACCTATTGACCTTGAAGGTCGCTCCATTAACGCTCTCAATCTCTGCGAAACTGTCCTTGATCGTCCCATACAACCGCAACTTGCCAGGTCCTGTCGATGGAGTTCGCAGAATAATTCCATACTTGCCCGCAGCCAAACTCGCAGAATAGTTCAACTGAACCCTGACAACTCTGTCTGGCGGGACAGGATTGTCTTCTGAGTCTCCAACTTGAAAAGTGCCATTAGATTTCACTTCCATGTTGCCCTTCAAGCGCAATATCCTTGTAGCAAGTTGGCTGTTCGAAGGAATTAACAGCGTCGCATTCTCTGCTATCTGGATCGCAGGCGTAGATGAATCATTGCCGACAGTGACCAATCCACTTGCACCGAAAGCAGCATCATCGAGGATAACTGTATGACCGCTCGAAATGACGACATTATCGCCCTCAACTGGCACTACACCGCCAGTCCAAGTTGCTGGGTCAGACCAGTTTCCAGATTTAGCCGAAGTAATTACAGCCATACGCTCACTCCTGCTTGTTCAAAGTCTGCCGTAACTTAGCGATGACTTCTTTGCGCGCTAAAAGTTCGGGCATCTTAGACTCGACATCCTTTCGAGTGTTCTCAAGGCACTCGAGATATTGTTGCTTGACCTGCTCGTCCAGACTGTCGAAGTCTGGACGATTGACAGTTTCCTCAACCGACTTGAGCCCTGTCTCGAGCCGAGCAATCATCGCATCGATGTCAGCTTCGATTTCATCAAGGACATAGAGAAACTGCTTTAGCAGTTGCGGAAATTGTCGGTAGTCAAACAACTTGCTGGCACGACTGTGAAGCGCCTGGAGATAGGAAGTTGTTTTTCGCTTAGTCGCGCGAAACTGCTCAGCCATGTCAGCGAATCTGGTCTCGAAATCAGAGCAAACATTTGTGTCGTAGATATTCATCACAATCGTCCGCATAAGCTGCACAAGTTCAGCAGGCAACCCTGCACGGCGATCCTGCTCATCAGGCATGTCAGGACACCACCGTCAGTTTCGAATTAGTTGATCGCCTATGTCTGTCGGCTCAGTGTTAAATCGTAAACGACTGAAACGGTGTCATCTGCACCAACAGTCTTTGGCGTCGTCAACTTCACGCGAGCGAATAGGTTGTTCCCTGCGCTGTCAGAACAAAGCCCAATCGAACCAATCGTCCCGCTTATTGCACCTTTAGCCCAAGACGCCTGCCAGCGTGCTTGCCGTGCAGTCGGTCTTGAAACCGTCGCTGCCTGCGCCCACTTGTTAGTTCCGGGCATAGTTGTCTCGTTCGGGTCTGGAGTCGTAGTGGCGTCTGAAAGGACGATGTAACCAATGGAAACTGGGCTGGAGTTGATGAGGTTTCTGATGAAAATGTCCAAGCCGAGGTCTGTAATGAGGTTCTTGATTTCAATGATCTCACGCTCCTTCTGACCATCACGCTCTCTCTCGATGATTAGGTAGAACACGCCGCCACCTTGAATTTGCATGTTCAAGGAAACTGGAATCACTTCTTGCCCTGCATTTTCGGCAGCAACTTGCTCGAATCTGGCATCGCTCATTGACTCTCACTCCATTTTAACCAACTCAACATCCTGACTTGCTACAAGGCTTCCATTATGCTCAATCGGTTACACGCCCAACTACGATTGCTTTGAACGGTGGACTCGGAACATTCTTGACAGTCCCGTCTGGAAGCGATAATAAGAGGTCGAAAGCGATGACTGAACCTTCCTTCAGCTTTTCAGTCTCGGTGCGCGGAAACTTCACCCTGACCTTGCCGTTAGCGGGATCGTCTGGTTCAACGATAGCTTCGAATAACTTCACTCGTCCAGGTTCGGTTTTCACTTCGCACCGAATTGACACGCCAGATAGATTGAGCGGTATCCCGCCAGCTTCGACAGTCACGAGAAACTCTTCGTCATTTCCTTTAACTACACGAAGTTCCTGCTCGCCACTCAAGGTTCATCACCATCCTCTTCAGCAACGACAGGAACTAACGCCCTGCTAAGCTCAGGCTGCTCAAGAGGTATCGAAGAAACTGCAGAAACCATCGCAACCGCAACTGCATCTCGTTCGTTCATCGCTCGCATCAATGATGTCAGCGCTATGGCAAGCTTCGCTTCGACATCGGCGAGTTTCGCAAAGGCATCGACAAGTTGATGAACATCTCTTGAAGTCTTGACCTGAACTTTACCGCTTGCAATCGCATCGTCAAGCATTTCCTTCAACCGCAGCCTGAGTTCTTGAAACTGCGAAAGAGTGTCCACAAACTCAGCGACTTTGCTGTTCAGTTCTTTCTGAATGTCCTTCAACAGGGTTTTCGGCATCATTACTGTCGCCGACGACGGTGTTCTCATCGTTGACCCTCCGTTCGACTGGGATTGGGTCAGGAAATTGCTCACGAATGAACTCGAAAAATCGCCTTCGCTTTATCGGGTCCAACACTAGCCACCACCAAACCCTCGTAGGAACTTTCCCGCAAAGCCAAATCATGTCCTCAGGAAAGTATAACTCATCCAATGCAACTCCGGTAGTAAATAGATACTCAATCGGGCTCGATACCTTCTCGCTCTGCCTCGAAATCGCGAACTTGCCGAGTTTGTTGAAGCGAGCAACAAATAGCGTCGTCAGAAATGTCGCAGCAATCCTGTCTTTGGTCTGCAACTCCTGCGCATATTCGGTAAGTCGCTTCATGAGAATGACCGATACTTCGCCGATAGCTTTCAAAATCGCCTTCCTAAGTTCTTCTGGCAGCAGCATCCAGTAAAATCTGGACCTGCCCATCATCGCAACCGAAGTCTTCGTTGAAATATCATCGCTCGGTCGATTTGAACGCTTTGATTGCGCCATTCAACACTACCTCCTTCATCCCTGTCGCTGTAGTTTGCTTCTTGAGAAAACTCGCGAGCGAAAGAACTGTCCGAAAGACGAACGCGTTCCAATTTCTGTTGGATGTGCCCAGAAACCTCTTTGCACGGTCGACCATGAACGCAAAGTCTTCGTAGTCTCCGGCAAGTTCAGTCGGCTTGATGAACTGGGCAAGTTTGTAGTAAGGTTCTAACACGCCAGCAATATCGAGGTTGAAAGAAACTGGAGGCTGCTCAGGAAAGTCTCTTTCGCAGACTTTCCTTGCAATTTGTTCGTAGACACCGTTGGAAAATTGAGACAGGTAAAGGTAGCCTGCAAGCTTGCCGAGCGCTTGCAGGCAGAGGGCATCAAAGAGTCCCTCAGACTTGGAAATGACGACAAGCCTAATGTTGTCGGAAAGGTCGAGGTCTAGTCCCGTCGGGATCGCATACATAGTCGCTGCGCCGTAGTAGGTTGGGACTTTGATTGTCTTAGTGAAGACCCTAAGGTGGACTGGAATGCAGGTCTTTGTTCCAGTAACGAACTCGTAAAGTCTGACGACGCCATCGTCGTAGGAGCGAGCGAAAAGTTTCGCTTCCTCAGTCAGAAACGCAGAACTCTCTGGGAAGAGATACGAAACCTTCATCGGATGCACTGGTTGTCCATTATGCCAGTAACGCATGCTCCAAACCTACCTTCCAGAATAAATTATCGCACTTCTTCGGACATTCGTCAAGACTTGAGAAATTGAATGCAACCAATCAGCAAGACTACAACCGAGCCGAGCCGGTCGGTCGGGAAGCCCTTGCAACCAATCAGCGAACGATCAACCGCACTGGAGGTGCTTTGCAACCACTCAGCGAAGCATCAACTGGCTGCGGGAACGGTCTGCAACTAATCAGCGACGCATCAACCGCCATTGCTTGAATCTCAGAAATATCGCAGTTTGAAGCCGTTTGTCAACACTTTCTAAGTCGTTTCCACTTCGATTCTCCGTCCAGTTTCGTAATATTTTCTTGACTGGCAGTAGAAAGATCTGTCAATTAGCTTCCAAACTCAACCACTGGTTGGAGTTTGGCTGTGATCGGTTAAACAATTCTGTTATATTCTCTTTCTTTTAGATTCTTCTTCCGTTAAATACGTCTAAAGAATCCGTTAAAATGTTAAACCAATCACAGCAAATCTTCAACCAAACTCGACTCTTACCTGCCAGTTCAAACGAAATTCTGACCATGCAAAACCATTCTTCCTGCGCAATCACGCCAGAATAAATCGGAGAAACGGTTGTCAGCAAGCGGAAATTGAAATTTATTCAAATCGCAGACGGAGTCCGCTGTGAAGGTTTTAACGCAGGAAGCCGAGCTGGAGGCTTATGTCAGCGGTCAGTAATCTGCCTCAGCGAACGCATACCGCCACTTCGGGAATTGATATCGTGGTTCTTCAATCGCAACGACGACGAGTTTCCAGAAAAGGCTGTAGAACTCAGCGAACTCTCTCGCCAACGATTCAAACCGAGCGAACCTCCGGTTGTAGGATTGAACTTCACTTCCGTCTCGATAAATCGCTAACTTCAGACCCGAGAAGCCGAAAAATTCGTAGATCCAGCGCAGGAAGATTTTGGCTGCTGCTTCGCCAATCTTGAGCTTACGCGCTAACCAGTCGACCGTGCTCTTAGGAATTGCGAGATAAACCATCTTGTCCTTAAGAACCGACGCAGCAATCCTGACGCATTCTACCTCCTTCGTCTTCAGCTTCCGAAAAAACTCCTCAGTTTTCTCGCGGAGTTTCTTGTAACTTGCGTTCAACGCTCGTGTCAGCAAACGGTCCGGCTTTGGCGACCAGTATGGTGGGTAAACTTTGATGTAATTCTCCGTCAATTTCGCTCGCCTGAACATGTTGCACATAACCCTGCGTCTGGCTTCGTAGTAGATAGCGAATAACGGGTCAATCGTCTCGGTCTCAGCGTTCCACCATACACCAGGCGTCCCTTCAGGAAACTCAGGTCCGTCTGCATACAGCCTGCTATACGCACGCTGCATTTCATCGCTTGTCTCAAAGAATATTGCACTTATCAGCCGTTCCAGGTTATCGAGAAAATACGCAAAGTTCTCGAACATCAATTCGACCTCAAATCCTCGATCTGCGAGTTCCGATCTCGCTCTGCGGAAGTTGTGCGATTCTTCCGCATCCATCGCTCCTTCCGTGTCATCAACACGCATAATCGGATTTCTCGCTCGCAGGAAAGCCTTGAGCCCTTTCACAAGCACGGTCTTCAACGACCATCTGCTAACCTCAATTTGCTCTGAGTTGCGGCATGCTTCGATGACATCATAAGGCACAAACACGATGTTGCCAATCTTGTCAATCCACTTATTGCTTCGTAGCAATCCTGCAAGCAGAAGCCGTTTCGCTTCATCCGACAAGTCGGTGACATCGACATACGCCTCTAACGCGATTTTGTCGAGGCTCAGCCCAAATTCCTCTTTGAGGAACTGGAACAGTCCATAGCACGGGACGATAAACCACCTGTGTCGCTCTTCCGAAGTTGCCAGAGGAACTAACGGCACTGCGTAGTAACGCGCAAGTTGAAGCATCAACGCCGAACCTTTCTCGTAGCCGAGGGACTTTGCTAACCTGTTGAGCGGAATTAGCGGGACAAGTTGCCTCTCCTGTTCCTTGACCACGCTGGAGAACAGGTTCGTTACCCTGCCCTCAGTCGTCCCACGAACCCATTCCTTGCCATCATAATAGTGCGTCAACCACTCACGCCTGACAAAATAAATCCTGAGCTGAAACCGCTCTCTCGCTCCCATAAGTCGCAACACCTCATTTCCAGTGTTATCTATTCCCGTTTGTAACTATAACACGCCACGACAAAAATTTCAACCTTTCCGCACAGCAACGAGCAGAGAATCAGCATCAAAGTTTCTCCAGAAGCTCCTGCAGCGGCGGTCTAAGGACATTCCTGATTATCCGAGCAGCAATGGAAAACGGAGCTTCTTCACGCAACTCTTCTACCTCGTTTTCGCTTTCATCGACAGTTAAGACCCGAACCAAGAAGATTTCCTCGCCTTCTTCGACGCCTACGCGACTAACTTCAATCGCCTTGCGCTCGCCATCAGACTCAGTGTAATCTAACCGAGCCGTGTCTCTTGCGCGATCAAGGAACAGAGTGTAACTTTCATGCCTGCCGAGAAAATCATGAAGCAAACCGACAAAGTCAACGAACCAGTGCTTGAATACACGAACATGCTGCTTTATCGGCTTCGGCTTCTTCTCGGCAAGCCAATTGTAAACAAGTCCTACAGGCAGGTTCAACGCCTTAGCAATCCTGTTGTAAGACCAGCCACGCTGATGCAACTCTTTCGCAAGTGTCTTCAACTTCGCCTTAGACACTTGCTTTCTGCGCTGCATGTTCAGCGTCAACGCACGCTCAATCCTCTCATCTTCATCAGTCACAGTGATCTGAACATACGGGACCTCAATCCCAAGTCCCGTCGCAATCCTGTAGCGAGTGTGACCATCAATGATGTAGCCATCTTGATCCACAACGATCGGAACCTGCACGCCTCGCTGAGCAATGTCTTCGGCAAGCTGCTCATACTCCTCACCTTCCAGCGGCGGCAACAACTTCTCGATCTTTGGATCGATCTTGATCTCCATACTTCAATGCACCTCCGTTGAAGTTATTTGCGTCCTAAATTCGTTCGCAATCTCGTGAACAACGACTAAGTTATGCAGTGCACGGCAGTCGAAATCATCTAACTGAGCCGCGCTCTGGCAGAACGGACAATCATGCTCAGTTAATCTCTTGACTGCACGAAGCAGTTCGTCATTGAGAACAAGATTGTTCGTGATTGCTCTCGGTGTCCCAAACCTGCGTTTGACACTAAGCCCAAAGAAGACCTCATGAAACGCTGCAGCTTTACGCCAACTTGCACTGTCGAAACTCTCAATGAACGGTGCTGCAACGAAAATCTTCTCCAAACTCGTAGGGCTTCCTATGCCGAAAACATGAACCTTCATGCCCAGCGATAACGCTTCCTCGGTCAGCGCTCTAAGCACAATCATTGACCTGCTGCTGACACAGTTCACGCTCTCATCTTTACCTGCAGTCTCAAAGCTCCCGAACGCAACATACCTGACACCGAGCGAATACCACCAGCGAACGCCTTTGATAACCTGCACAACAGACCTACCATGAACAACGCCAATCGGCTCACCATGCTTTGGCAGCAACTTCAAAAACCTCTCACCTGCAAGCAAAGTGTCTTTGACTTTTCGGGCAACTTCTTCGTCAGAATCCTTCGTCTTCGGAACATGGTCAGGCAAGACAAAGTAATCTGCCCAATCGTGTTTGCGCCAGACATTCGCCAAACGAACGCACAGTTTCTCGAAGCTTTCAATCTGACCGCACTGAACTTGATAACCACCAGAATCGAACATCACAACTTCGATGTCACCTCGTTTGCGCAATTCATAAACTGCGTTGATCAAGTGACGCTTAGCAACCACTGGCGTCACGATTACACGCTCAAATGGATTGAAGTTTAAGTTCACGCTTCGAACAATTTCGACAAGTTTTTTGAGTTCAGTGCCATCTACCATGATCGCTACGAACAGCTTCCACATTTGACTGAACCTTCGAGCCTTGCGCCTAGCCTCCTGTTAACCTGCGTTCTTCCATCTCAGCCATAAAATTTTGCCACTTCTCGTCACCAACACGAATATATAACCTGCCACCAATTTTGATCGTCGTCAGTTTCCTGCGCGCAACTACATTCGCCCACTGGTAACTCTTTCCGAACATCTTAGCCAGCGCAGAAGTCCTGACATAGCCTCGGTTCTCAAGAAGAAACTTCACAAACTTCGTTCTCAACCGTCGCTTGTCGTCAGTGATTTTCGGAAATTCACTTGCGATTTTCTCTGCAGCATAGCGGATATCTTCATCAAGCAATAGCGCTCTTGCTTGAAATATATCAACATAGCAATTGTGCAAAAGTTTCAAAAGACCAACTTTATACAAAACACGCAAAACTTTCCAATCGACGCCGAGTAAATCTGATACTTTCTTGACTGTCAACAGCATATCAAGTTCACCTTATACTCGTGAATGATTATATCACGGGAACAGTTTCTTGTCAAGACTGGCTTGGCGAGTCTGGCTTTAGTAAACACGCTTTCGGCGTGGCGACTAAAAGAAAAGTCTGGTAAGCGTAGGGCGGGCTTACATCGGCATGGGTCTGGCTATCTTACTTGATGGCTATCGGCAAAGATGCCGATAGCAAATTGAACCTTGACAATTTAAAAGGAGGGTGAATGTCATGCAAGTGCGTGAGGACATTCTGCGTCAAGTGTTGGAGTCTCGAGGACTCAATGCGGAGGAGGTACTGCAAGAGGCTGCCAGAAGGCAGCAAATTCAATCAATCTTGACTCGGCTTGGCAAGGACTTGGCAGGTTTAGGACTTGTAGAAGTCACCGTCAAGGTGTCAATTGTTGGTGACACTGTAGAAATTGTTGCAACAGGAGACATTAACGAGTCAATTGTCATCACCTTGACGCAGGACAGCACAGGTAGCACAGGTAGCCGAGAGGGAAGAGGTAGTCAGGTAGTAGCGAAACTTGAGGCAGCAGTACAGAAGTATGGGTTGGAGTTGAAGGAGTGGCAGAAGAGAAGTATCGCTTATCATGCACCACAAATCTTCAAGTCTTTCCTGTTGAAACAGAAGGCTCTCGCTACGGATCCGGATTTTCAGGAAGCGGTGAGGCTCTACCGAGCATGGCATCCAGAAAAATCCGCAGAATTGCCTGAATTGCCTGAGGCGTAGTTAACGCAGGGTAGCCGATAGCCTTTCGGCTATCGGCTACCCAATTTTCGGCAATCGCAAAATACACTAAAAGGAGGTAGATGATGATGGAGTGGTTCTATCAAGCGCGAGATGAGGTTATCAGGCTTTTACGGGAAGGTAGAAAAATTGAGTGGACAGAAAAACCGAGCCTCAGGCAACCTTGGAGGAAAGTTTGGCGATTGTTGCAAGAAAGTCCGTTAATTGTAGACGAACAGGTCTGGAAAGGCAGTGAATTGTTGCTGCACGAAAGACGCAGATTGAATGAACACGAAGTGCGTAATATGCTGCAAGTAGGATGGCAGTTTAGGGTAATTGAGTAGCCGAAACAGGGTAGCCGATGACCTGCTATCGGCTACCCTTTTTTTGATGCCACCAAAATAGACTACCCTAAACGCAGCAGCAGGACGCAGCAAAGTGGCGCAGGAGTTTAAAGAGTGTTAAGATGCGCAGTTGTGAAAATTTTTGAGCAAGTTTAGAAATCTACACTAAGAGGTGTTGCGTCACTCTGATAGTTTTGCTCTTGCCTCGTAGTGAAATTGTGGCAGAAGTGCAAATTTTGACGGATTTTGTAGACGATAACACTATGTGCGAGAAAATCAAAATTGAACGCCAGAACGGCACTACAGTGCTGCGGCGCACTAATCCTGCTGCGCCAGCAGCACTCAATCCTGCAGAGTTACTTAGGTTAGTGCAAGGAGAGGCATTGTGCAGAATTTTCTGCACAATGTCTTGACACTCAAAAATGGAGGTGCGCGACGATGCGAGTGCAAGCAGAAGTGCTGGCGAAAGTGCTGAGGGAAAAGGGACTTGATGACGCCACTATTTCAGAAATTCTTGCCACTGCGCAGATGACTGCGAAGACTTCGCAGTCATCACGCAGGAGTAGGGCAAGGTTGGTGAAGTCGGAAAAACTTGACGAGGCGACTATGGAGCAGTTTAGGCAACAGTTGCTATTGCGTGAATGGGAAAGGCGAGTGCGCAGTCGCCTGCAGGTAGATTTTCAGGCGACTGGCGTGCGAATTTCTCCGAGTAGGTCAATTGTAGTGTTTCGGCAAAATGGCATCGTGACTATGGCAGAGATTAGGCATAGTATCGGCAGGCAGAGACCTTATAATCGCAGGTTTATTGCGCAGAAGCAGGTAAAGGCAGAGAAAGTTGAATTGGTCAGGTTGGTAGTTTCCGCGCCAGACAAGACTGTAGTGGTGACGCCAGTTGGCAGTCAACGAGGCGTAGTGTTGCCAGAAAGTGAAAGGCGATGGTTGATGACTGCGTTGAGTGAAACAGTGCGAATTCGTTGTGGCAAGTGGCAGGCAGAATTGCCAAAACTGGAGTGGCAGCAGATAGTGAAGTCATGGAGGTGCAAGTATCCAGTGATAGAGCGACGATGGAGTGAGTTAGAAGTCAGTGCTGACGGTGAAAGGTGGTTTAGAGTGTCGCAGTTGATTGTTGACAGGACGCATTGATGCAGCACTAAGCCAGTGCTGCAGAGACGGCACGGCAGGCGACTGCAGTCTGCCGTGCCGTTTCGTTTTTGCAGTGCTGGTGGCAGGTAGCAATCGCACCATTGTGGGATGCAGGCAGGCGGAGAAATCTGCCTGCCTGCGAATTTTTTAGGAGGTGAGTTCTATGAAGCGTGTAGCGGTTCACTACCATGTTGATGTGTTTGACGCTGCGAGTAATCCATTGTGGAGTTCGCAGGCGATGCCTAAGAGTGCAGCGGAGCGAGAGTTTAGGCGGCTCATCGACGAGTACAGGCAGCAGGTCGGGAAATTCATCATCAGACCTGCGACTGAGAAAGACAGGGAAAGCGGATTCGTCGGTGCAATCAAGTTAGCAGTCAACCACAGGTTAGTCATTGCGCTGACGAGATGCGACTGCGACTCGCATTAGTGGCAGGGACGGCGAGGCAGGGAGTGGAGGCGAAATTTTTTTTGAGTGCTGAGGAGGTGCATGTTCTATGAAGTTCAGGAAGGCAACATTGGTGTTGACTGAGGAGCGCTATGGCAGGACTCTCGTTCTGAGTGCGACGCCATTCACCATCAATGGTGTCTGCGAGCCGAAGAGTGGGTTTTTCATTGACGCAGAAGTGCGTTATGGTGACGCTCGGGTCAGACGGTCTGCGACAGTGATGAAACTTTTCAGTTTTGAAAGCAAGCAGGATGCAGAAGAGTCCGCATGGGTTGAAATTTCTGAATTTCTCCGCAAGCTGGCTTCCATTACTGCGTCGATCTACACACCGCCAGAATATGACCGAGACAATGAGTGGCGTGCCTATGTGCAGAGCAAGGCACTGCGAGTTGCCTATGGTGCGCAGGAAAAGCGTTTCGCACTGGATGTTCTTGAGTGGGCAGAAGAGCTTGGTGAATATTGTGGATTGTTGCGATTTGTCTATCTTTATTTTCTGGCAGGCAACGAGTTCTGCTATGCTAACAGACTGCAGACGATTGCCGATAGGCTTTTGGACGAACAGAAGACGAGTCGGACACTTGTGATAACTTTGTGATTACTTCTTCGCCTTCTGGAACAGGAAGAGCCAGAACTTCTCGCCGTCGACAGTAATTTCCATTGCACGCTTTGCTTTCGGTGCAGTCGGTGGTGGAGTGGGTTCTGCGCGCACCCAGATGTCCAGTTCCAGTCCTACGATGGGCATCTCGAACTGGACATCTGGGCGGTCGTCTGCTGCGTATTTACGCAGTCTTTTAACGCCTTGCTGCAGTGCCCACATCTTGACCAAGTCAAGTATGAGTGACGGTCTCAGCATTTTCAGTCACCTCGCAGTATATTTATTCGTGTAACAAATTTTAGCACGGAGGTGACCTATGATGCAGGAAATTCGTGTTCGTTTGACTGAGCCTGAAGCGCAGTGCCTGAATGAGTTGGCACAGCAAGCAGGGATTTCAGTGGAAGAAGCGGCGAGTCGTGCGGTCAGGTATGTTCTGAAGGAAGTCATGCCTGTGAATCCACAGTTCTACGAACAGTTGCGTTCCCGAATATTCTGGGAGCACTACAGGCATTTGAACGAAGTGCGCAGGAACGGAGGTGGGCAGTGATGGCGAAGGTTCTGAAGGAGGCGAAGCACTGGGTAAGGAAACTGCGTGAAATTTTCGGGCTTACTTGCGGTGCAGTTGCGACTTTCGCTGCAGGGCTAACGATTATTCTGGTGGTTATCGTCTTTTCTCTTGTTGGTGCGTTGATTATCCTGTCGGTGAAACTTTTATGTCTGCCGTTAGTCGTTCTGGCGTCTCTTATCTATCCAGATGACCGAAACTACTCATTGCCAGAGCGGGTTGTAGAAGATGTTCGTGAATGGTGGAAATTGATGCAGCCTGAAGCCTGATTCGGCGACTATGCGCGAAAGCACCGCACCGTGCAGGTTTTTTCATGAGCCTGTGCGGTGCGGGATTTTTTTGATGGAGGTGAGTGGTCATGATGCAGGAAATTTTGCACTGGAAGCAAGAGTTGAGGCGAGTGCGACAAGAGTTCCTTCAGGTTTGGCAACAGTGCCCGCGATGCGGTGCGAAGTGGGCAGACATTGCTTGGGATGCAGAGGGTGATCACGAATTTCTTCTTGTTGAGTGTCGAAATCGTCACCTGTTTAGAGTCGACGAGGAGTTCTGGCTGTTCGACTGCGACGACCATTCTGATGCAGGCGTTTATGCGCCGTCGGAGGAGCTGAAATGACGGAAAAGTCTGCAATCGCAACTGACACAGAAGCAGTGAAATCATTGCAACAACGAGCAATAGCCGTGCTCCAGTGCCAAAGAGTGCTGGCGCACGGCTTGCAATGTTTGGGACTGAAGAGAGGTGATCAGTGATGAAAAAAGTAAGTGATGGTTCGGTCTGGACACCAGTGACGGTGTCATCTGCACCGTGTGAAATTTGCGGGCGCAAGAGTAAGTCGGTTGTCTATGAGTGCGTAGAAGGCAAGTGGGCAGGCGTTCGAGTAGTTGCCTGCCCTGAGCATGCAGAAAAGGCGATTGAAAAGTTCATCAATGGAGGCGATGAGTGATGTTTGTGAGGAAAGTGGATGCGAAGACTACTCCGATTGAGGAAATTTACGACAACTGGGAGAGAATCTGGATGGGCGAGCGAGAAATTAGACGCTTTCTCGCCTACACTGGGCTGTCAGCACCGCCTTACAACCTGAGAGTCGAACACTTCCTGAGATTTCCTTTCCTGCGTGGCGTTTCTGCGGGAAAGTTCATGCGCAACAGAAGTTGGGAGTGACTTGGAGTTTCAACCGAGATGTGGTGCGTTGCAGTGTTTTGCAAGCAGTCGGCTACAAGTGGCGAGACATTGAAGAGTTTGAGCACATGCGAGTTTTTGGTCGCAGGGAGGTGAGTGCACATGCGGGCATTTAAAGTCGTGCGTTATTTCGGTGGCGGACTAGTTTCGTTGGACGGTGAAGTTGAATTTACTGAAGGTGAACGGCACATTGGTGTTTTCGTAGTCGAGTCGGATCTGGAACATGCTCTCTGCAGGACGAGAAGTTTAGCGTTCTTCTTCCACAGGGTCGTGCTCTACGAAGCGGACGCCGAACTCTTTAGTCAGCAGCCGAAACGCTACCCAGTTCTCGGTGCGCCGACACGACTGCGTCGGCGCTGGAAGGAACTGATGTTATCAGGCAAACCTGACGAGGCAGAACGACTATTTGAAGGCGGACTCCAAATCTACACTTATCCGCTTACCTATGAGCGAATTGCCTGCGCAGTGACACTGTTGCGCCCACTTATGCTCGTCAGACAAAGTGATGCTCGATTCGAGAAGCCAAGAGTGGCTATGGTCGCTCCAGAGATCATGCCTTTGGTGCAGCCAATTTTCTGGAATTGGGAAGTGCATGTCTGCGATGGCGCAGGAGATATGGACGAACTTGTGTCTGAAGTTGAGAAAATCGCAGGAGGTGTATGGTGATGGACAGGGAGAAGGTGCTGCAAGCACTCAGGGAAGCCCAAGCAGAGTACAATATCGAGAATCTCGACGAATTCACCAAACAGGCTTGGGAAGAAGGTAATATCCTCGATGCTGAGATTGTCGCAGAGCTGACCGAGCGAGCCGTTGAAATTTTGTTTGACCAGCACTTTCTCTGGGTGCACATCATAGAGTCGGAAGATTGCGAAGAGTGGATTCCAGATGGCTGGTACTCCTTCGTTGCCGTGCACCCAAAGACTCATCAGTGCTTGACCGTCCTTGAAGACCCAGTCTACAGCTGGGAGTCTCGCGCCAGTTTTAGCGCACGCATCAGAAGCGCCGAGGATGCTATCGACGCAGTGACAAGGCTCGCTGAACTGATTGAGCAAAACCTGAAGGGTCGTGCCGTTGAGTAAATTTCTGCGATGGAGGTGGTGTCAGATGCAGTTAGAGCAATTGCCTTACACTGAGGAACAGATCAAGCAAGCAATTGAAGAGGCGTGGCAGGAACTGCTGCAGGAAGCCGATGCGGAAGACTATTCGCTTGAAGAGTATCTCGAACACTACCGAAAGTACTGGGATGACCCAGATTTTCCCAATGATATCCCAGAAATCATTATGCGCGCAGTCGAAGAAATTGTCGGAAGACCGTTATCGTGGTATTGCGAACTGGTTCGAGATCCTGCGGGTTTCACTGGAGAATACTCATTCGTTGTAGTTGATCCGAAAACGCAGAAGTGCCTGACCTATCGTGAATACACTTCTGATGGCGTGAATGTCCATCGCTTCATCCATGTCGCAGGAACTGTTGTCGACTACGAAGGCATCGTCCGACTGGTCACCAAATTGCTCAATCAGATCCAGTCTGCGTTAGCCGATGCGTAGAACGCAGCAAAGCCAGCGCCGAGACGCACTTTTTTGGCGTCTCGGCGCTTTTGCACAAATCTGCGAAAGGGAGGTTGGTGTCTATGGAGCGTGAGAAGATTATCGCTGCACTTGAGACTGCGTTTGCCGAAATTTCTGGCGCTGAGTATGAAGATGAGCCAGAAACTTTCGCTGAATTTCTCGAGTCGTTCAAGAAATTCCGTGACCCAGACTTTCCTGTTTACTGGATTCCATGGACTGTTGAAGAAGCGGTTGAAGCGCTCACTGGCAGGAAGTTCGGTTGGCATGAAGACGCATTCAAGGATGAGTGGAACTATACTGGCGAATTCGGTTTCATCTGTGTTGACCCTGAGACACTCAGATGCCTTACTGCGGAGCGGACAGACGACGAGAGGTGCGCAGTCAGTGTAGTGTTTCCAATTCTCGAAATTGAAGATGCAGTGCAGGCTGTTGAGTATTTCCTGCGGTTAGTGCAACAAGCGTAATTCTGTGCCTCCGAGACGCAGGATGAAGAGTGTGCGTCTCGGCGTTTTGTGATTTCTGGACTGGAGGTGAGCGGGTATGGCACAGCGAACATCGTCAAAGCGAACACTGCCCAAACGGGAAAGAGACTTCTGGCGCAAGGTGCAGAAACTCGTTTTGCCGCAGCTTGCAGGAAAAGTGTGGTTTCCGAGTTGGTGGATGAGCAGGATTTCAGAAGGGTTCAAGGAGTTTATGTTGGACAGATTTGCATCGGAGATGCAGTCTGATGAACAGAGTGCGCATGCGTGGTCTATGGCAGTGCGTGAGATTGTTCGCTATCTGGTCAATTGCCCAGAAGTCCAATTTGAAGTGCTTTACGACTATCCATCCTGTGATGGCTTTCCTGCTCCTGACTCGCAAAGGCAAGTTGCTCGGATTGGTGTCGATCTACCCAGCAGATTACTACGAAGATGGCGTCGCTAATTGGAAGGAACTGCGGGATTTTTTGCTGAGAGTCGCTGATGCAGTTCGGGCAATTCTCAAGAATCAAAATCTTGATTCTGCAGTGACAAAATTCTGTGCGGCAAATAATGTTGGAGGAGGTGGATGACTATGGCTCAGGTTGAACTGCATCCAGATGTGAGAAAATTTGGACCGGAAGTTCAAGCCATTCTGCAGCAACTAACACCATCTCAAATCGCTTACTTCAATGTGCTGTATGGAAAGCGCAGCAAAGTCGCACTTGCGACTTTTTGGGCTGCGCTTTTCGGGTTTGACTACTTCTACCTCGAACGGTATGCCTTAGGGTTTCTCAAGCTGCTGCTGGCGATAGGCAGCATCGGACTTCTACTGCTGGGCGCATTGGACCTTGCAGCGTTTCTCCTGCCCATCTATGCCATCTGGTGGTTGATAGACATTGGAACTTGCGGTCCACGCACTCGTGCAGTGAACGAGCGAATTGCACTGGAAGTTGCAAAGCAAGTAAAAGACCTCGTTGACCCGAATGCGCCACTTCCGCAAATTACTGGGCGGCAAGATAACTTACTCCTTGCTGTTCTGGCAGCAATCGCATTCTTCCTGTTGGCGTTTGCGGTCGCACTGATGGTGCGCTAATTCAGGAGGTATGTTCGGAGTGCGTGGTTTCTTCGTCACTTTCGAGGGAGTCGACGGCAGTGGGAAAACGACTGTTGCGAATCTGGTTGCAGACTATCTCCGACGACAAGGCTTGCCTGTCCTGCTGACATCCGAACCGAACACTGCCCACATCAAACAATTCCTGATGACAGTCAACGAGAGAACTGCGTGGACGGAAACTTTCCTGTTTCTTGCTGACAGAGCCGAACATGTAGCGAAAGTAATCAAGCCTGCTCTGCAGCGTGGCGGAATAGTGCTGTGCGACCGTTTCATTGACAGCACTATTGTCTATCAAGGCTTTGGACTTGGACTGCCAGTAGAGTTGTTGATGCAACTCAATGACACTGCAACCGGCGGACTCGTTCCGAACTTAACTATTCTGCTGGACATTGAGCCAGAAATTGGGCTCGGAAGGTCGCAGCGAAAGACAGTTTTTGAGCGAAGGTCACTGGAGTTCCACGAGCGAGTTCGTTATGGCTATCTGTGGCTGGCAAGCAGAGAACTGCACAGAATCAAAGTCGTTGACGCTTCTCAGCCTCTTGAGTCCGTCGTAGAACAAACGCTACAAATCCTGACCTGCAGCCTTCAGTCGTTAACGCTGCGCTGAACCAGCGAATTTCCCTGCACTGCCGAATTTCGTTGCGCAGTATAGTCGTCGCCTAATAATAACATGTCGTTTAAATATTCAAGAAGACAAAAAGAAAGAATAACTAACGAAAGGAGGTATGTATTATGGAGCGACTGCGACTGTGGCTTAGTCTCACGCAGGACGAGAAGTTTGCTGCTGCCGAGAAGGAACTGAAGGACGCAATTGTTGCACGCTACGACGAGTTCGCTGACGAGTGGTCTCTTTCTTGCAGTGTTGAAGACATTGCACCCGGCACACTCGCTGAAATTGTCATTCGGACTGTCGAGGCTTTGCTTGGCTTGCAGTGGCGATTGGAATGGGACTATGACGCCGATGCAGATGACATGGTTTTGAGCAGTGGCGCAGCCACTTACTGGTTCAAAGTTTCCGACCCAGAAACTGGCTATGTCCTGACGCACAAGACTTCCGGCATGACTGGCGAAAGACTCCGCTACTTTAAACTCATCGAGACTTTCGGTGATGCTGCTCAAGCAGTCGTTGACCTTGCAGACATTATTGCCGAGAAACTTCTCGTTGTGCGCAGTCAAGTTCTATCTCTCAAGGAAGTGCAGTGAAGAAAGGGAGGTGGTTATGGATGACCGAGCAGGAGTTGTACGGCTACGCCTACAATCTCACTGACCCGGACTTGTCTGAAGCAGGCTACTTGTTCACGCCGAGACGGGTTGAGGACTGGAAGGAGGCGAGATAGAATGGAGCGAGAAGAACTGCTCGCTCTGCTTTCAACCTACCTTGACCTACAGCCAACCTACCGCAAAGACGAGTTGAAAACTCTATGCCCATTCCATGCAGAAACTCAGCCATCATGCTACATCAACATCGAGAAGATGATCTACCATTGTTTCGGGTGCGGGAAGGCAGGAACTGTGACATCAATGCTTAGAGACCTTGGCATTCAACTGGATAGCGAGCGAACTGAAGCAGTCTCGGTGTTGGAAGTGCTATCGGCAGCGCATGATTTCTTCCGTCAGCAGTTGAAGGCTCGACTTAGAAACCCGCAAGACCCAGTTTTAGATTTTCTCCTTCGCACTGACAGATTGCAATTTGTTGAGCCATTTGAACTTGGCTACGCACCGCCAGAAAGAGACG
>Ga0080004_1144256_pt1 | contig 25037 bp, 24 predicted proteins | sample WasSprMetagenome_FD_69207 | JGI IMG/M metagenome (GOLD analysis project Ga0080004, IMG submission 69207) | Sulfidic aquatic microbial communities from Washburn Spring, Yellowstone National Park, USA - WS (SPADES assembly) (version 2) | ecosystem: Environmental > Aquatic > Thermal springs > Hot...
GGAGATAATGTGAAGCAAACCTGGTTCGATGCACCCGCAACGGTTCCGAACAAGGGTCCCGCCGAAGATAACTACTCGAACTACTTCGTCGTAGGGCCCTTCGCCCTCCTCGTCGAGGTATGGACGGACAAGCCCGCCTATGCCAAGGGCGAGACCGTCTACATAACGGCTACGGCCCGATACAAGGACGGTTCTTACCTATGTGCCGCGAGCGTGCCCAACTGGTACGGCTGGCCCCATACGGTCGTACCTGGCTCCAAGGTCTGGGTCGACATCTACTGGCCCAACGGAAGCTTCCACAAGACGATAAGCCTCGTCTTCACGCCTCCAACTCCAACCCTTCCGCCCAGATGGACGGGCACCTACCCAACGACGGTCGATTACCCGGCAGGCATCTACAACGTCAGCTGCACGGCTGACGACAAGAAGGGCAACGTAGGTCATGGCTATACGAAGTTCCTGCTGGCCGGACTGATCCTCGCACCAGCCAAGGGTACGGTTCCTCCAGACTGGGAGCCCTACCTTAGCTACAATGCCACTACGGGCATCGTGAGCGCCCAGCTCTATGTGGCTGGAGCCAAGATCCTAGGAACGGTCGTTACCGTAAGCGCCGATGCCAACACGCTTCCGGCCAACACAACCTTCATCCTCACGATCGAGGCTGCCGACCTACCGACGGTTACGAAGGACTGGTACTCGAATCCCAAGAACCTGAACGTGAAGGATGTGGCTACAAAGGGTATCCAGGTTGCCGAAGTTACGACGAATCCTGATGGCTCCATGACTCCCATAACCTTCGTCTGGCCGAGCATGCCCAGCGGAACCTACACGCTCTTGGCGATAAAGAAGGAAACCGCCACTCCATGGACGAAGGCTAAGGCCTTAGCCTTCAACGACTTTACGGTCATACCTGGCTTGATAGTAGCCCCTAAGACGGGTGGCTCGGCCTACATAACCGGAAACACGCTCTGCGAAGTCGTAGCCACAGGATACCCGGTTGATGCCGTATGGAAGGCTCCCTGGTGGGATGCCTCTACCAAGTCGAGCCTTCAGCTTATGACCGCCCTCCTCCTGAACGGTACCGATGCCCTGGCTTCGAATACAATCCAAAGCTGGGCCTACTGGTTAAAGCCAAGCTCCAACAACACAATCCCGATCGAATGGAGGTTCGATGGTACAGCAACGATGACCCAGGCCTTCATAGCCAAGCCCGGCTTTGTCCTTCCAGTTCTACAGCCAGGAGTCTACGAGGTTGAGCTCCAGGTTGTGAAGGTGAACACGACGGGTGCGACTACGACGATAACGGCGCTACAATCCGCCAGCGATACAATAGCCGTATACGGCGTTGTGCGCGAGCTCGTAGACCTTATCAAGGCTTTGGATGCCAAGATCGTAGCCCTCAACGGAACCGTTGCTAGGATCGATACGAAGCTGGGCGAGGTCCAGCTCAGCCTCACGGATATCGGAGGCAAGGTAACAGCCATCAAGGATACTGTAGCCACGATACAGACGGACCTTGGAACCGTAACGACGAGCCTCGAATCGATCGGGGCTAAGATAGAAGACATAAAGGGCACATTAGCTACTGTAAGCACAAGCCTTGGTAAGATCGATGCCAGCCTCACGGACATAGGAGCCAAGGTAACGACGATCGATGGGAAGATGGCTACGATCGAGACGGCCATCGGAACGGTTAATACTGCCCTTGCGGACATCCAGCCGAAGGTGACGAACATCAACGGAAAGATCGCCACGATAGAGACTTCCTTAGGAACTGTCCAGACAGACGTGACGAGTATCAAGGGAACTGTAGGAGGCATGAGCGCAGCCGTTTACGCTGCGGCTGTATTGAGCCTGGTGGCTGCCATAGCGGCCATTGTAGCCGTCATTCAAATAACGAGGAAGGTCTACGTCAAGTAGGAAGGATAGGATAGAAGAGAAGAGAAGAGAGGAGAAGAACAGGAGCTTTAAAGAGGCTCCTGAAAAACCCTTTTTCTTTTTTTCCTTTCTTTCTTTCTTTCCCTTTTGTTTAGGTCTTAATTCACTTTTTCTGATTTCCTATTCTTTTTGTTATAAGAACGATACTATTTTGACGATATTCTATAATATTCGATGCTAGGATCGAAATAATTCCGTACAATTGAATCGAGCCACAAAGGATCTTTTCTTCTCTTCTTTTTCTTTTCTTTTCCTTTTGCTTTTTCTTTCTCTTTGTTTTCTCCCTCGTGCTTGAGGGCTCGTCAGGAATCATAAAAAGGCCTAGATCGGATCTGCTAGGAAAAGCCAAAAAGCAATAAAATTAATATTGAGGCAATCATTCTTTGCTTTAAGAATTAAGATCCTAAGCCTCCTTAGAAAAGAAGAGGTTATCGAGAATGTCTGATGCGGAAAAGAGCGAGAAGAAGCCAAACATATGCCCTAAATGCGGTGCAAAGAACCGCTCAGCCGCGAAGTTCTGCGACAGCTGTGGCGCCAGGCTCTTGGTTGAATCGAAGGGAGGGTTCGAGGCTCTGGCTTCCCTAAATTTGGTAGCCGCCCTCTACGTCCTCCTATCCGCCGCCTTCAACGAGATCATAAGGGCGGCACCCATATTCTTGGCTCTGTACCTTTCGGCAGGCATATTGGGGCTGGGAGTCGCGTACCAGATGAGCGCTGGAAAGGTCGGAAGGTGGACGAAGTTTCTCTCTTTGGCAATAGTCATCCTAGGTCTTGCAGGAACGATCATCCTTTTCCTGATAGGGCTTGGGATAAGGGGTGTCGTAGGTCCAGGTTGGGTAATATTCCTAATCCTGGCCTGGAGGCTCTGGCAGGACAGGCGAAGCCTTTGATGGTTCTGAAAGAATCTTTCCGCCATTGTCTATGCCAGTCTGCACCTCGGATCTGATAAAGAAGTAGATAATGTCTTCGTATAAGGCTTTTACTAAGAATTTTGGAGCTGTAATCCATGAAAATTGGCTGTCCTGAAGCTTCCTGTGCGTAGGAGCCTACCCTATCCTAACTAAAGGCTTTCCTTCCTTATCCATCCTCTTAAGCTTTACATCTATAAGCCTCCTGTCAAAGCCCCTGTAGGGCTCATTTCTTTCCATCCCAAGTATGTACCATATGATCATCAGCATCTGCATCCCCTCGCTTCGCTGGACTACCGCTAGACTACTGCTACCGCCACGATATGATGGCTTTATGATGCTCCCTTCCTTTCTGTTCCGGCAGCCACAAGCCTGTCGTGTAGAGGCTTCCGTCGCAAGCCTCTTATCCCATCGCTCATGGAAGCCTTCTGGGGCTGCCTGGGCTGGACGAGGATCCATTTCATTCCATCCCATTCCATCTCATCGAATCGAAGCCCTTTGGAGCCTTGCTTCGTTTCGTTTCGTCACGTTATCCTATAGGCATAGGCCTTCTCGCCCGACTGGCGAATAGAAGCAAGGCGTAAGGTTACAGCGCCCATGTGCGGATGATAAAAGCTTAAATAGAAAAAGAGGATCCATAATATAGATCCTAGGTATGAATCTCAAATACAGAAAAAGAAGAGATCGCTTCGAGCTGATCAAAGAAACCCTGGAAATCATGAAGGATTTTCCTGATGGTGCAAGGCCTACATGGATAGAAGCCAGACTCATCGTTCCCCATGCAAGGTTCGTGAAGATGCTTTCGAAACTCACTTCCCTTGGGCTTCTGAAGGAGGAAACGTATGAAAAAAGCAGTATCTACAGGCTCTCGGAGAAGGGAGAAAGGCTTCTCTCCCTCATGGAGGAGGTCGAGGACTATCTGAAGGATCCTGGGGCTAAAGAAGAAAAGGAAAAAGAAACTGGAGAAGGTAAGGTTTGAAGGATCAGGAAGCCTCAGAGCCCCTTTTTCTCCATATTCCTGATCTTCCGGGGCATCAGGCTTCTCCTGAAGCCATCGGAAGAGCCATGGAAGAGGATGGAAGCCAAAGAAAAGCCCTGAAGAAGGTTGGAGCCAAAGGATTAGGGTTAAGAAAAGGAAAAGGAAGCGGGGAGGCGTTCCCTCCTGGCTGCTGGGGAAGGGGGAGAAGAAGAGGGAGAGGAAGGGGATGCCTCAAGGCACTCTTAGCCCTTTTTGTGGCTTCCAGGATCCTCGACTACCTAAGCACCATAGCCTGTCTTGGAAGGGGATTCTCTGAGCTGAACCCTTTCATGGCTTACCTCTTCCAGCTTGACGTAAGGCTTCCATTCATGACGATCGCTCCCATAACAGCCTTCCTATACGCATCCTTCGAATCCCTCGAACGCCTCTCACAAAGGCTTGGGCTCAGGATCAGCCTGAAGGAGCCCATGTTCGCAGGTCTTAACGTCTTATCTTGGGCTATGCCTCTGATAAACCTCCTGAACCTTCTTTCCATCGCCTAGGATGCGTATGGACTATCGATGGGATTGATAGAATTCATCGATTCATTCCATTTCATTTTATTTTATTTCCTTTCCTCTATTGGCATACGCCTTCGGGAGAAATAGTAAGGCACCTTTATCTTATCTTATATTTACTCATCTCTATATCTGTATAGATATATCGGATTCTTCTATTCCTTCCTTTCGTATATTACCCGGGAGGCTTCTATTGGCTTTCCATCTTCAATCTATCTTCATTGTAACTATTTTAAAAAAACTAACTATCGGAAGCCTTTCCAAGCCCAGAGGAATCTAAGGGCTCTATGAGCTCAACCCCGCTTTTTCCTATCGTATAATAGTAGGTTTTTTGGCCATGGTCCGTCCCCCTCATTTTTATTATTCTTAGCCTCCTCTTCAGAGTCCCATCCTTGCCATAGTATTCCTCCATCATGATAATTCCATCGGCAATGAACTCCTCGATTCCAGCCCCTATCCTTTTGACTCCATAAGGCATGTCCGAAACAACTATTGTCGTACAGCCTGAGTTTTGGACTATTCGATAAAGAAGATGGATCATTCGCCTCTTTTCTAGGTCGCTCTTCATTCCCAAGGACATGGCTGTGATGGAGTCTACAACGAGCCTCTTTGCCCCTATGGAATTTATGGCATCCATGATCTTGTTTAAGGAAGACTGGACGTCTATCTCGGTTCCTATCGATAGGTCGAGGATAGCGATCTTTTTCCTATAGGCTAGTTCCTCAAAGTCCATACCAAGCTTCTTCATGTTTCTTATAAGCATACCCTTCGTCTCTGCGAAGCATACATAGACTCCAGGCTCATCATACTTCATGGCTCCTTCATAAAGAAACTTGGCAGACAGAATCGTCTTGCCAACCCCAGCCCTACCCGTTATAAGGATCATGGAATGCCTTGGAAAGCCCCCTTCGATAAGCCCATCGAGCCATGGAATCCCCGTAGGAACCCTGTCGCCCATTGCCATGATCGTTCACCTAAAGCCCATAGGCTCAGCCTTTTTTAGGCTTCTTATTCTCCTCCAAAAGCATCATGGTTATGGGAAGGAGGTTGCGTTTCTTAAGCTCATCGATCACGACCTTCCTTATCCATTCGGAGGCGTCCATTCCTTCGCTGCTGGCAACCTGGAAAATGAGATCCTTGATCTTTGGCTGAACCCTGAAGCCCATCGTTACTTTGTTTGGCGAATTCCTAGAAACCATGTCAAACGCACGTAAAACATAAGCCCCCCCCCAACAATATAAGGTTTTCTTCATGTAGGTCCTGTAGGTTTTAGGAAAAGCGAGGAAAGCCCATAAGCATAAAAGAAAGGATGGTTTTTGAAGCCTTAGCTGAAGCTGAAGCCTTAGCCAAAGACAAAGACAAAACCAAAGTCAAGGTGCCATGGAAAGCCTACGAATCCGGAAGCTTTCGCTTTAAGTTAGATCCATGTATTTACGTCCCTTATGATTCCTTAGAGATTGCCTAGCAGCATCCTCCATCTCCTCTATGCTTCGGTACGTATGGTTTGCGCATATATTCTTCTTAAGCCTCCATACGATGGAAAAGACAGCATTGGATCTTGAAGCCAGATTGGAACCGTTGTGAAAGAAAGGCGCAAGGAGCTCCCCTTCTTAAAAACAAAACGGATTTTTGCCAGTCATGCGTCCGTTTGCGTGCCAAAACAGGTTTTTTCCTAGGCTGTGCGCGAATGGTATTAGAGATTTCATTATGAGGATGATGCACGCGCTTCCCGTCTGAATAAAAAATAAAAATATTTGGTGGCGCAGATTTTTCCGAGAAAGTTTCCGACTTTGCTCATGGGGTAGAGGACTGTTCACATCTGCGCGCTTCTTTAATGTAGTCTGAAAACGTGTAGCCTTCTTTCTTGGCATATTCCATTCCGATTTTCGCGTATAGGATCTTCGTTACTTTTTCCAAAATTATTTTTGCACCGTCTCCGAAGAGGTCTTCGAGTTCTTTTGCGAACTGCTCAGGTTTGTCTGCGATCTCGTCTCGCTTAATGGGTGATTTGAGTTCTAAAAAGTGGAGAACTACCTCGCCGAAATCCATGCTTTCAAGAAGCGACTCTACGACAAGGTCGTTAAACCCCTTTTTCGCTTCACGGGGAACGGCCAAAATTCAACCCCTCTTTGGTGTTTAGACTATTAGTGTTAGTTTCAGATGCGGCCATCCTTTGGTAGGATGGCAGCTGACATGGTATAGGCCTGTTCGGGGTTTAACCCCGGAGAAGAATATGAAGCCGTTTCGTTCTATCAGCTTCAAGTGCCTGTCAACCATGTTTAGCGCCCGCTGGGTTATGTGCAGTCCAGGCCTTGCTACGGCAACTGTCAGGTTGCCCTGCGCTCTGCATTCCGTAATCTGTACGCCTATTTCGTTGAAAAGCTTCTCTGAAGCCTCCGAGTACCTGCTCTCGTAGGTGTCGTATCCAATAACAGTTAAAATGGGCTGTCCAGTCCTTTCCTTGAGGTTTATCTGGACTTCAGTCCATGCCGCCGCGTCCTTTTCAAGGTTCGTCGCTCCACCCCTCATTAGGGCTATGTAAGGCTCGAACTGCTGTATGGATGGTTTCACTTCCTCGTAAATCCTTAGGTAACGCTTTATAACGTCTATTCCAACATATGGCTCTAGATCGTTTAGGATGTCGCGGCTGCTGATGCCGCATGGAGGCAGAATGGCTATTCCCCGCTTGTTGGATAGGAAGTTTAGCATGAGGGGCATAAGAAAGAGGTCGATGGCTGTAAACGGCACGTTTGCGTCTGCCTCAAGTATCACATACGACCCTTTCTCGTACCCTCCTCCCAAAGCCTTGTCAAGGTCCTCGCTTCCTGTTGAGAAATGGGTTTCAGAGTCTGGGATGGGCTTCCACATTTCAGGCTTATCAGGCTTTACAACGCTGAAGGGTAATAGAACGCGGAAGCCTCCATCCAACGTGAAGGGATATGCTGGCTGCTGGATCCTTGTTCCCCTAAGCTTTAGTATCTCAATTTCGCGGATCATTCTATTTCCCTCCCCCCCTCCCTCGACCGTTTGAGTAGGATGATTCCGTCAGCCACGAACTCTTCTATTCCAAGCCCCATACTCTGTTGACCGTATGGTATCTCCACTATTAGTAGTGTTGTGCAGCCAGTTGACTTGGTTATCTTTCCGAGTACCGTGTGGAGTATTATCCTTGCCTCAATCTTCTCCTTGAAAGCTTGAGCCATAGCTGAGAAGGAGTCTATGACAAGGCGTTTAGCATTCAAATGTAGAATTTCCTCCACAATAATGTTGAACATGTCTGAGATGGAAGCATCCTTCACCGTTAACATATCAAGGATCTTAACCATTCCCTTCTTTTCAAGCCCCTCAAAGTCCATGCCGAATCTGCGCATGTAATCGATGAAATCCCTTTTCCTCTCAGCAAAGGTAACGTAGACGCCCTTTTCGCCGTAATCGACGGCTCCGCGATAAATGAAGTGGGCTGAGAAGACGGATTTGCCAGTGCCGGGGTTCCCAGCGACCAGGATGAGACTTCCCTTGAGAAAACCTCCCTCGATCATAGCGTCCAGCCCGTCGATCCCCGAAGGACCCTCCCGGAATCCACAGGGGAAACCTCCTCTGGATAAAGCTTAGGGAAGAAGGCTCACATTTTTTATTTTCTTTATCGCTCTTAATCATAACGCTCTTAATCATAAATTTGTTGGTGTCCGCGAAGTGCATAGAGGCTTTCTCCATAGCCAACAAACTCCCTGACTAAGAGCGTTGTTTATCCATCCCGCCGATTTCTTAAAAAGTTTCTCATTGGAGTTTCGGGGCTCTCGTTTCCCAAAATCATTTCCGCTCACCATATAGCTCATCAATGGCCAAGCTAGACGACAGGAAGATACGCTGGATCATCCGCGAGAAGCCTAGGGGAATGAGGACGGGTGAGGTAGCCCTTGTCCAGAGGATCACGCCAAGGCGGGTGAGACAGCTCTGGCATGCCTACAGGCATGAGGGTACCATTCCCGTGCTGGGGAAGCCCGGTAGGCCTAGAAAGGAGCCCCTCGGTTCCAAGGAAGTAGCCCTCATCCTTGAAGCCTACGATAGGTTTAGGGTAAATGCTTTAACCTTAGAATACTGAAGCACGAATACGGAATGGAGCTTTCCCATAACAGGATCCATAGGGTCCTGAAGGAGAATGGAAGGGCGATTCCTCAGCCTAGCAAGCCTAGCAGAGAAGAGAAGGCGTAGATGGGTTCGGTACGAGAGGGAGCATAGCATGAGCCTATGGCATACGGACTGGAAGCTGCTTCCGGATGGAAGCTGGCGTTATGGATCGCCTACATGGATGATGCCTCAAGGCTTATCACGGGCTATGGATCCTTCCAGGAGGCGACTGCCGAGAATGCGATAAGCGTCCTGGAGAAAGCCATAAGGAAGTATGGATGCCCTAAGGAGATCCTTACGGATCGATGAGGGGAAGCCAGTTCTATGCCTCAGAAGGCGAACGAAAGGAGAAGGGCATAAGCCTCTTCGAAGCCTTCCTGGCTAAGAAGGGCATAAAATAAGGCATGTCCTCTGCCGCCTCAACCATCCCCAGACTCGAGGAATGGGAAGCTGGAAAGGTTCTACGGAGTCTATGAGCAGAAGAGGAGCCAGTTCAGTTCTATAGACGGGTACGTCCGATGGCACAACGAGGTTAAGCCCCACCTGAGCCTTGACTTCGAAAACCTAGAAACGCCCATAAAGGCTTTTCATAGGAAAAAGCCACGGGTCGAAATAGGGGGGAAATAATTATGGGAAACTACATTGGAGTTTCGGAGCTGTGAAGTTTATATTTTTGCTAACAAAGACTGATTTCCAAAAGGCAAATGTCGAAGAAGCCCTAATGGCTTATTCAAATCGGATGAAATTGCTGCTAAAGCCTCGTTAAGCTTGCAAGCTTAACGAGAGGCTGGGTTTTCGACCTAACATATATGTGCAAAATTTCTTTCTCCATAGAACTTTGAAGTTTTTATGGAGAAAGAGGAAAGGGAGGTGAAAGGAAGGGTAGGATGATGTAAGGGGAGCCAAAAGGCATAAATATGAATAAAGGAAGTTATTTCCCAGTAAGGTGGTTTGGATCTTCCATGGAAGATTTTGGCATGTTTATGTTAAAATTCAACATGGTTTTACATATGTTATACAGTTGTGAAACAAATCATGGAAAATGTATAACAGATGTTAAACAATCGTTTTACAGTAAGCCCTATCGTATAGGCTGCCCTATGGGGTAACCGAAGGAAAAGGAGGTGAATGGGAAAATGCAGGGTAGAAGTCGAAAGCTCGCAGCGGCAATAATGGCGATGATAGCGATTACGACAATAGCCTACGCCCAAGCCATCATGGGAACCATCACACTATCTACAGCAGAGGCGGTATCGGTAAGCGCTATTACTGATACATTTCCAGCTAGAAGTGCTGGGGTAAGAGAATATACTAACACAATAGGACTTGATCTTTCGAATGGTAAGGGCTTCAAGTCTGGCGACGATGTGGTTGTGAGGGTTGAACTCGTTCCCTTAGATGCCGAAGTCTATGCAGGGTTCCGCGCGCTTATAATACAGATCGTCGTAAATGCCAGTGGTCCTGTGGCTACGCTTACTATGAACACGCCCTACGCCGAGTTCAAAGAGAAAAATATTAGTCCGGGAACCTACAACTATAATGTGAAGATAATCTTCGCCACAGGTTATGAGACAGTGACAGCCACTATTGGATTGAGAGTCACGATAGTAGGCATCCTGCCATAGCCTTGAGTGTTGTCGCCGTCTGCGATGCATCCCCTTTCCTTTCCTTTTCTTTTTCCGAGGTGATGCCTGTGAGCGTTAAGCCCTCTAGAAGCCTTTTCGGCATCGTATGCCTTTCCCTAGCCGTTGGGCTTCTCCTATACTTGGTCATGTTTATGAGCGTTCTTCCTAAGGTTCTTAGACCTGAGGCCTCAACGATACTTCCCCTGCTCAGCTCCATCGTCGGGGCTTCCGTATGCGCCCTAATGTACTTCGGGCTTACGGACATAATAGCAGCCCTAAGGGCGAAGGCTAAAGCAGGTCCCGGAAGCGGCATAGTCCTCCATAGGGATCGAAGCGGCAGGGTAGTCTCCATAGGCTTTTCCGGAGGCCAGCCGATTCTACGAAGGTCTAGCGCCTCAGGCATGTCGGTCGATAGGCGTGACGGAAAGGCTTCCATGAAGGCTTCAAAAAGACCCCTGGAGCTTTTAAAGGCCTTCCTAGCCATTGTAATCATCGCAGGAGCCTATGTCTTTTCGGTTTGTGCGATCGGAACCTGGACGCCCATATTCGCCATACCTTCCAACAGCATGAGCCCTACTATAAACGCCGGAGACCTCGTATTGGCTAGGGGCATCGATCCTTCCTCCTTGAAAGAAGGGGACATAATAGTGTTCAGGGTTCCAAGCCCATACGACAGGATATACCCATCGCCTATCATCCACAGGGCTGTTGAAAAACTCTCTTTAAACGGGACAATCTATTTTAAGACTAAAGGCGACAACAATCCTTCTGAAGACCCATGGCTTGTCCCTGCGGGGAACATCATGGGCGTTTATGCCTGGAGGATGCCATACTTGGGCTATACGATCCTATTCCTGAGAAGCCCCTACGGGCTTTTCCTAATCGTAGCCCTAGCGGCGCTTCCCCTATTCAAGCCCATAAAGGCTGCTTGGAGGCTTAGAACATGAGCGTAGAGGCTAAGGAAAGGCTTTGTGCCTTCGTCAGGGATTGGAAGTGCCATGTGGAGGCAGAAGACATACCCCTGGATGTATGCAGGATGTGCCTGGATGCCAGAAGGCTCCATATAGAGGAGCTAGGCAGGGTCGATAAGAGGACAGGCGTAGCTATGCCATCCCTTCAACCACAGATCCAATTGGCGCCCATCCAGGGAGGAAGGGGGGCTATGGAGGAGCTTTCCCATATAGACGATCTCTTCATGAAAGGGGAGCTGAGTTTCCAGGATTATCTTGCCAAGAGGAAGGAAGCCATGAAGCATCTTCTTTAGCCTAGGCTTCGACGAGCGTAACGGTATTGGCCCCTTCAGAAAGGCTTAACCATTTTGTTTTCTTTTCTTTTCTTCTCTCCTCTTTCTTACTTACCGAAAAAGGAAGCCCCCTTAAGCCCTTAAGGGGGTTAAATTTATTAGTGGCGTTCAATTGTAGTTTAGCTTTTTAGGCCTACCCTCGGTCTCCTTTGTGCTGTGCTAATAACAACACGATGGAGGTGAAGGTAAGCCTGAAGAAGAGTGCACCAAAACCGCATATAGACCTATCTGATCTCATTCATTGCTCTAATGGACATTCACGTTCAGAACTTGTAAGGTTGATCGAGGAGAGACAAGGACAGCTCATACGGGAACTCTGCGGCCCAAAGTATTCCCGAAGCCACCCTTACAAGAGAGCGGGATCCTACACCAAAACCTTGGTCACTAGCTTTGGAGCCATCAGGTTCAAGGTGAAAAGGGTAATCAGACGAACTGACAAAAGCATCAGCTCCCCAATTCTTGAGGCTTTGGACGTGAAACACCGTAAATACTCCAGAGATGTGCGCATGAAGCTCGCGGAGTTCGCTTCCAAGATGAGCTATAAAGACTCCAGCCTAGAGTTCGAGGCAGTAACCGGCGTTCACGTGCCCAAACGGACCATACACAGCTTTGTCCAAGAGATAGCTCCGCCGCTTCTTGAAGCAAACAAGACAACAGATGAGCTGGGCGTAGTGTTGGGAGACTCTACAGAGGTGAGAGCTTTAGGCAGCAGAGAGATTAACAACGTCCGCATCCTTCTATCTGATGGTGGACAGCTGCTTCACCTAGGAGTTAACAGTGAATGGCCGAATGTTAAGGCGGGCACACTCATATCCGACAACGAACCAGGACTAATAAAGGCAGTCAAAGCAGAAAGAAGACAGCTCGGCATACTACACGCCCTCAAATACCTCCTTTTCACCCTCTGGGGAGAAGGAATGAGCAAGAACGAAAGGATGGAGGTTGACAGGGCAGCTAAGCTAAGCTAAGAAAGCACTCTTCACCCTCGTAAACTCAGCAAAGAAGCACAGAGAAGACGGGGACGAAGAACGGCTGAAAACCAGAATAGACAAGACGCTCAAAGAACTCTACCAGATAGCCGACGAACTTGAAGAACAAGGCTACATTAAAGCATCTTCATTCATCCATAGGAACGCCAGGTTCATGGTAACATTCGCACAGCTAACACTGGAAGACGTAGAGATAGATACCCTACACCACCAACAAGATAGAAAGACTGATGGGCGAAATCTCCAAAAGATGCAAACATAAGTGGATGCACTGGTCAACAGAAGGGCTCAGAAACATACTCACCATAGTCCTGTAAGATACACGAACGAACAACTTTACAACCAATACAAGAACGCTTATATCCACAACAGACCATTCACTAAACAGGCACAGCACAGAAAGCTAACCTATGACTGCACACGACCAATTTATTTATTTTATTTCAGTTCAGGAAGGCTTGCCAGCCTTTGCCTTCAGGTCCTCCACATCCTTTCTAAGGGCTTTAAAGCATCTTCAAATAGTATGTTAGACGATTTTCCCAATGATGATTTCTATGCCTTCTTTCTCAGCGATTCTCTTCATTTCCTTAGCCGCATCCCCTTTTGCCGTTAGTATTACCAAGATCTTTCTAGGCTCCTTGGAATATTTTGCTTTGACCATCTCCGCCTTCCTTAACAGTTTCATTATCTCATCCGTGGATTCGGTGTAGCTTGTTACCTCACCGACTATCAAGGGCTCGTCCAAGAATAGGTTTATCTCCTCCCCATCCACGGCTCCCCTTATCAGCTCCTTATGCCCAGGGATTTCCCCGGATTTTCTCAGGCTTGCTGTAAGAAATTTCCTAACAAACTCCTCGAATGTTAAGCCGGCAAACTTGCTCATCTCGCCGAAGCCGCTTATCATAGCGCTCTCTAGGGAGTCGACTCTTCTCTCCATTCTAGCCTGGCCCTCCTGAAGCTGCCTGATAACATCGAGCATCTTATTGAAGTCCTCCCTTAGCTTAGTTTGCTCTTCCCTGATCATTCCGATCTCATTCCAGATTTTTGTCTGTTCCTCCCTTAGCTTAGTTTGCTCTTCCCTGATCATTCCGATCTCATTCCAGATTTTTGTCTGTTCCTCCCTTAGCTTAGTTTGCTCTTCGGCTATTGTGTCCAGTCTCTTTAGAATCTCCAATATCCCTAAGTAACCTGCAACCGCATAACGGAACTCTTTGTCTTTGTCTAAGAGTTCTAAGACTTCTCTTTTTAAAGATTCCATACTGGAATCAAAATATGATGGGATATATTTAATCTTTTTATTTTCTTGGATGGCCCTTTAACCTTAAGCCTTAGGGAACATCTCTTCTTTGATGAAATATGAAAGGAAAAGCCTTAAGGATGGACAGGACTTTCCTATGAATTGTAGCCTATGCTCCTTTCCTTATCTAGGGATTAAGCCTTAGGAAGGATTCAAGGACTCTAAAATAGAATGAATAAGCCTTTTCCTTCCAAGAGCCATCAAGCTTAGAGATGGCTCCATAGGTTCGGAATCTTGGATGAAGTCTTCTACATAGGAAGGGTTAAGGCTTCCATAGTGGTTTAGAGGTTAGGAAAATAAAGGGCATAGAAGCCTGGATATTGGATATTGGACGGGACGGAATGGGATCGATAGCCTAGAGCCCGTAGCGGGCTATCCATCATTGACGATGCGAGCTGGAAGGCTTCAGGTTACAGCACCAACTTCTATCAGATCTATAAAATTATCCTCTTCAGCTTTACAATCCTTAAGAGGTTTAAGAAGCCTGGCTTCTAAGGATCCGAAGATGCCTTGGAGTCTTATGGCTTGAAGGACTTCGATGGTACCAGGACAATTATTGTTTACTTTTTAGAGCACAAGTATTATAAGAAAAAGGCTAGGGATATGGCTGGAGAAGTTGGGGAGCCCGAAGGAAGAAACTATGGCTAAGGCAAGGACTTGGCTTACCATGGCTGGCTTCTGGGAAGGATACCTTAAGCCCCTCCTTCCCTCTTCCAAGATCGATAGAAAGGGACGAAAAGAAGGGAGGAAGGCGTCTGCTGGGCTTGGGCATAGGCTTAGGCCCGGGCTTAGCCCTGTTGGATCCGAGCCTATACCAGTAGGCTCCAAGGAGGGGATCCTCTACTATGGCTTTCTTGAAGCCATAAGATCCCAGGCAAAGAGAAGGTTCAGGAAGGGGTCCAAGGGAGCCTTTCAGGCTATCGTAAGGGAGAAGCTCAAGGAAGCCTACGCATCTTGGCTGAGGATCTATGGATCCCTTCCCTTCAGCCTTGAAGAGGTGACCCAGGAGGCTTTAGGAATCCTTGGGGAAGCCTGGAGGATGGCCTCTTATTCGGAGACTAAAGGCGAGGCCGAAGCCGAAAGCATAGGCGAAGACGAAGCAAAAAAGGAAGCGAAGGACTACAGTCGTAACGAAGGTTTGAAGGATAAAGGGCGAAGGCGCCTTCCTTCCCGCCTCCTTCCAGTGAGGCGGGACCTGGCGGAGGGGTTTGCGAATGCCGTAAGGATGAGGGGTCTCGTCCTTGAGAGGGTAATGGGAGAGCTCATGGAGCTTGGCATCGCAACCGTTAACGAGGGCCTAAGCCCCAAGGAACTCCTCGAAGCCCATAGATCGATGAGGGTTCAGAGGAAGTTTGGGATTTCCAGTTTTCCCCAGGGGCTTCTTGAAGAAGTGCTTAAGGGGCTTCCGTCTCAGGAGCTCCAAAGGCTTTCGATGGAGGCCCATGGCTTAGGAGGAGGTTTTGAAGCCCTTCTAAGGGCAGAGGGAGAAGGGGATCCCAAGGAATCCCTTGTAAGGGCTCTGAAGCATGGGCTTTTCGGCATCGAGGACGTAAGCCTCTCTGAGCCGGAGCCTGGAAGGGTTAAGGTCCGATGCCTAGCCCTTTCCCATGGAAGGGAAGCCATGGAGCTTGCGGCGGCCTTCATCGAGGGCTTCTACGAAGCCTTAGGCTATGGAACTGTTCGAAAGGAATGCATGAAGGGAGCCTTGATGCTGGAATTCTCGGATCGAAGGCTTGATGGAGGAGCCCATAGGGGAAGCCTTTTATAATAATGCATCAGAATCGTTGTCAGAAGGAGCGATCGCATCCCCAGCGAAGATATGAGGGAGCGTAGGAGAATTGAGGCTCTCCATGACTGAACTCGGAGATTCTTGCTTCCGTCTAGGTCAAAAACATCTTCCGAAAGAAGGACACTACTTTCATGTGAGGCACCCACCCCTGAAAGGGTGTGGGCTTCATGCTTCAACGTAAGGAGAGAGGCACTCGACTAGCTTTTCACATGGCCTGCTTTTTCAAATGAATGCTTTGTGGCTTAATTCTGCTTTTCGGATTTCCTATAATTTTTGCTATAAGACGGTAAGATTTCGATGATAATTCAGATATGCGATGCCAGGATCGAAATAATTCCGTACAATTGAATTAAGCCACAAAGCAGAAATTAAAAAAGGAAGGAGAAGAGAAAAGAAGAGAAGAGAGAAAAGAAGAAAAAAGAAGAGAGGGATTCGATCCCCTTTCCTTCAGCCACACATCGAATCAATCTATAGGAATGGTTTCGCCCTTTCCCTTCTCCTTGACCTTCTTGAGGACGACTTCAAGAACACCGTTCTTGTACGTGCTCCTCGCTCCTTTGGGATCGACTGTGGCTGGAAGCTCAACCTCCTTATAGTACTTCCTCTGGGGTGTATCTACGGATATCGTAAGCATATCCTCCGTTGCCCTGAGCTTAATATCTTCCTTCTCTACCCCTGGCAATTCAGCAATGACCTTGATCTCCCCATCCGTCGACATGACGTCCACAAGGGGCTCCCTCTCCTCCTTGATGTCTAAGCTTGGCCTAGTAGGACCACCCGGTCTCAGGGTACGGACTGAGGGCTTGACATTCCCGAACTCACGGATGATAGGTCTTCCATCTGGGCCGATTGTCATGGAGTATCCGTAAACAAAGGGACCCCATTCCCTTACTATGGAGCCGTCTGAGAGCCTCCTTTCCCGGATGAGCTCCTTGGGTATTCTTCCTGAGAGCTCCTCGAACTCCCTTCGCATAAACTCCTCCATTTCTCTGAAGGCTTCGTCAAATTCCTCCCAAAGCCTGAAGAAGGGGGAACGCCTTCTGAACCACCAAGGGAACTCGTCCGACATAGAAATCCCTAAGAATTATACAGAAGCCTTCTTTTTAAGTTTTCTAGGATCTTCCTGATTCTGGCATCTTAAACGATTCTTTATACGCGTGCATTCAAAAATTCAAAACCCATATTCCATATGATGGATAGTTGAGCGTTTCGCCTGGCTATTGTCCATACTGCGGCTAAGAGAGCCGTAAGCCGTTCAAAACCTAGTATGTAAAGCCTAGGATGGGTGGAGGCTTCAGGGTTTCAACCTATGCCCGCTCAAACTGCGGTAAGAGGCTCAGATAGCGGAGAGGCTGTCCTAGTGTCCTAGTATCTGGTTACAGATTTCTGGGCATCAATCCTTTTCTGTAGGAACGTCCTCAGCCTTCTAGCGTCTTCCCTCTCAAACACTTCCAGCTCGTCTTTTAAGAGTGTTGTTTTAGGCATCTTTTCGATGATTACAGGTTTCAGCTCTACATCCACCTCGTATCCCACGCTATTTCTACCGAGCTCCCTAGCAACTTTTACCGTAGTTCCGCTTCCGAGAAAGGGATCGAGCACCGTTTCGCCTTTAAAAGAGAACAGCCTGATCAACCGCCTCGGTATTTCCTCCGGGAAGGCTGCTATACCCTCTTCCAGCCTCCCCTTAAGGGGAAGAACGTTTTTTATATCCCAGACCGAGAGATACCACTTCTCCCGGTTGAAAGTTTCAACGTCTATCTTCGAAGATTCTAAAACCTCTCGGCTAAAGCTCTTTAAATCGGAGTAGCCGAATCCACCCTTTTGGAAGATCAGAATCTCCTCATAGATATTGTCCGGATAGAAGTACATGGGATATGGATGCTGAACTACAACCCCGCTTCTGCGGCTGATCCTAATGTATCCCTCAGGCTTCCTCCATATGATCCTATCCCTATACTTGAAGCCCTCCTCAACCATTATCCTTATGATGTCTGAGCATATCGGGTAGAGCTTCCCTTCGATCCTAACGTCTTGAGTGACGAAACATGCAACCCTGCCTTGAGCAAGAACTCGTTTAAGCTCCCTAGCTAGGGAGCGTATCAGGTCAAGGTATTCTTGGTAGTTTTTGAAGAGCCCCGGATAGTCGAAGGGCGCATTGTAGTATGGGGGAGATGTAACCATAAGATGGATGGAGCCATCCGACACCTCCTTCATGCGCCTACAATCGCCGAAGATTATCCTGTGCCGAGTCTTCACTCCACATCTCCCCGATCTGGCTTGCTTACTCTTTTAAGAGCCTCATCGATTATATTGCTTCACAAGCCTAACTGATTATCCCAGCGGCCTACGCATATGATCCGGCTGGTTATGGTTCTGGCCCATGGTTTGGTGGCCTTTATCTGGATGTGGCCGTAATATGGCTGAAAAGAAAGTAAATGTGTAGGGGCTGTGTGCATAGAAAAGATGGGCAAGCACAAGAATCGGCAAAACAGCTGAATAAAATAGAAGATGGCATATCAAAAATCTTCAAAAATTGATCCCAAATATGTTAGATGAAACTAGAAAAATTTGGATTTGGAAGTAAATTTATTCATTTTATTTATCGATCTTAATCAGGAGTTTGTTGGCTAGGGAAAAAGCCTCCATGCGTCTCATGGGCAACAACAACTTTACGATTAAGAGCGTTATTTATTTTTTCTTTAAGTATATCTTCCCACCGACAATCGAATTATTCGGTATCAAGACTTTTGACCCATCGGCCTTTATAACAGTTGTAAATAACGTTGCTACATCTTCAATGATGCCCTCCTCTCCAGCTATGGATACAGCATCTCCTATTTTAAAGGGTCTTATTATCAAGAGAAATAATCCAGAAATAGCCTGCCCCAGCACATGCTGGGAGGCGTAGCCTACGATCATTCCCATGAAGCCTCCAAGGGCAACACCTGCGGCACCACCGGCCACCCCTCCAGCTATGGAGGCTACCATGGCCCCAATGCCTATAATCTTCACGATGTTTCTGATGGCCGCAGCTGTAGCATAATCGTATTTTGCCCTCATAGACCAATAGAAGAACATTGCGATTCCATTGACGATCAGGTATCCAAAGGCTACGCTAAGCAATATCTGCACATATACGATATAATCGGCTAAACTTATTCCGTATGATGGCAAAAAGCTTGTGAAAAGCCACTGCACGATTGCCGCAGCAATAACATAAAGAACTATGTAAAGAACTATCCTTGCCATCGATGTCGATATTCTCTTTGCAATCTCAGGTTTGCTCAGCTGCTCCTGGGAAGCCATACCCATCCGCCTTCAAATCGTTTTCTTACCTTGCGTTTTTAAACTTTCCATCCAGCTTAACTAGGATTTTAAGAAATCTCCCATTTCGAAGGGATACTCTTGCTCAATTAACTTTCACTTTTTCCCCTTCTTAGACCTGAAATTCGGTATTTCCACGGGCATACAGCCCTTCATAATCGATTCTGCTGAGAGGGGTGCGATGGAGCTCCAAGTAACGGCATCGTAAACATCGATGGGTGGAGGCCTATTCTCAAGGATCGAATCGATGAAGTCTTTGAAGACGAAGAAGTCGCCCCCTCCATGTCCAAATCTTTCCGCAAGTCCTCCAAGTTGCCTCCAGTAAGGATGGTCGTATTCGTCTCTGTATTTCCATAGGGGTTCCCAAGAGGCATCCCCAGGGCTTTTTCCAGGGCTTCTTCCATCGATCCAGATGAGCGGATCCTCGCCCCCATGCCTTTGGGATACGTAGCTAGCCCTGGTTCCTTGGAGCGCATAGTGGGTCATGTTGTGGGGTCTTGGCGAATGGTAATCAACCCTTATGACAACTAGGGCATCCTTCTCTGTTTGTATCACGGTTATGGAAGAATCGCCCCTCCTCCAGAAATCGGGCCTTATGCCAGGATGGCCTTCACCAAAGTTTTTCCTCACGTACTCTGGAATCGAGGATGACTTCGATTGGAAGGATGCCAATCGAAGGAATCGATCGCCCCCATCCTTATCCTTGTTTATCCTCAACCATTGGGCTATGGGTCCCACGGAATGGGTAGGATAGGTGCATCCTAGGCATCTATGGCTCATTTCCCCCCTCCATGTTAGCCTTCCATCAGGGTAGAACAGCAGGTTCCTGCAGTCGTGGATGTAGCCCCCTTCAGCATAGAGGATCTCCCCGAAGACACCCTTCTCCACCATATTCAGAACCATCATGTTGGGGCGCATGTAGCAGTAATTCTCGGCGAGCATGTAAGTCATCCCAGTATCTTCGACGGTCTCTATCAAGCGCCAGCCCTCATCGATCGTCGCCGAGGCGATGACTTCGCTCAGAACATGCTTCCCCATTCTCATAGCCTTTATCGCCTGTTCGGCATGGAGGAATAAGGGCGTGGCGATGAAAACGGCATCGCAATCGGACTTCTTCAGCATCTCATCATAGTCCCTAAAGAACTGGGCCTCTGGAAATTCGGATCGCCAGAGGGATAGGACTTCATCGGAGATGTCGCAAAGGGCGGCGAGCTGAACCTTCTCAGAAAGGAGCTTCAAGGCGGGCTTAAAGGCGGCTCCCCTCCTACCGCCCACAATCGCCATCTTAACAGGAGCCCCTGTCAATTCGATTACACCTTCCTAGGCTTCGAGGCTTCCAAAGGATGAGATTAGGAAGTATGGGCTCTTAAGCCTTCAAAGGATCGTGGCGGATGTCCTCACGGATCCCAACACGAACCGGGTTTTGGAGGTCAGAACAAAATGCTTCCATAAGATCGTAGTGGTCCATGGAGCCAGGGACTTCGAAGGGCTACAGCACTAGAGTCGAATCCTCTTCCGCAATCAAGCATCCAATAATTTGGAAAGGGCTTTGCTTGGCATACGCATTCTATTTTTTTTATTACCTTTCCCGCCAAAATGATGATCTTTTCCCAGAGGCTTTTTCACTGTTACATTTTTCCGCATCATTATTATCTCTGCTCTATGAAGGCCCCTGTTGCCGCATCTTTCATGTATTATCAAAAATTGGTAAGAAGCTCGGTCAGGAGAGTTTTATAGCCTTTCCTTTATATTGCAAGTTCTTCCTCTATTTCTTTTCCGAGAACGAGCTTTACCCCATGCTCCTTCGTTAAATTTTTTAGTACTTCTATTGCTTCTTCAGTGGCTCTTGCAACAGATAATATTACCATCTCTGGCTTTCTGCGATATCTTTCTTCAACGATTCTTACACGGTCTAGGAGTTTCCTAATCTCCCTTTCAGCCTCCTCAGCCCTCTTCACGCTTATTGTAGCCTCGCCAACGATGAGGGGTTCCTCGCAAAAGAGGTTTATCTCTACGGCTTCGTCATGGTATGCAAGAATCTTCTTCCCAACCCTGGCATCAGGGTATCCCATCTCTTCGAGCATCACTTCAAGGAAGGCTGCAGCATGATCCTCGAAGGCAACCCCTAAGGTAGCTCTGAGCTCCCTAAACCCAGAGAGCATGTACTTCCTCATCCGATCATAGTTAACCCTGAGCATCTTCACTTCTTCCCAGAGCTTTACCTGTCCCTCTCGTAAACTCTTCACTTCTTCCCAGAGCTTTACCTGTCCCTCTCGTAAACTCTTCACTTCTTCCCAGAGCTTTACCTGTCCCTCTCGTAAACTCTTCACTTCTTCCCAGAGCTTTACCTGTCCTTCCCACAAGTTATTCTGCCCCTCTCTTAGAGCCTTTATCTCCTCCCATATCCTCTCCAAATCCGTCCATATTTCCGTCTGCCCCTCCCTAAGCCTAATCTGCTCTTTTCTGAGGTTGGCCTGCTCCTCAGCTATTGCATCAAGCCTCTTCATTATCTCAGATAGCCCAAGAAAACCTGCGACAGCGTAACGGAACTCCACGTCCTTGTCTAGGAGCTCCAGAAACTCCCTCTTTAAAGTCTCCATTGCAAATCTAAGGATTAATTGGAGTCCAGATATATAAACCTCTAAGGGTTTGTTACCTCTAGCCATAGAAGGTGACGAAGGTATTGAAATTACCGTCCCTTCTCAAGTTCTAAACGTTGTTTTACGGATTAGGTTTTGTTTTTATGGTCGTAGGCTATCAAAGTTAACTCCTAAGAGAAGGAGACAGATTCTCAACTCAAACCTTCTTTCTGTGCTTATTTCGCTCCCAATACTTGGGGCTCTAGTTGATCCACGCAACAAGGAGCTCAGCGCCGGCTCAAGTAGCATTCCTAAGGTCGAAGTCTATCACGAAGGGTAATGCTATAACGTGGCCGATGGTGCTTGCATATCCTAGCGATGCCCAAGCCCTAGCCGGTCGGCTGATCCAAGAGCCTGATGGCTATCTTCCTTCCCTTTCCGTAGAAAGCTGGCTACAATCCGCCTAAACCGCTGAGCTCCTTTTCAAGCTCCTTCAAACTCCTCTAGCCCGTAGAGCCCCCGATGAGCTTAAAGCCCTGCAACCCTTTCGATTTAATTTCCTTTTAGACCCTTTCATTTTCATCCTTTCGACTGTTCTAATTGATAGAATTAATAATGGCTAAGGCTTATCGATGGTAAGGTGCAAGGCATGGCAGGGAAAAGAAAAACGCTAGCCCTTGTCCTCATGGCGATCCTTCTAGCCTCGAGCCTATGGCTTTTCCGAAATATCCTTTCTCCCGAACCTTCTAGGGAGCCACCATCCCTGGAAGCCATTGCTTACCCATCCTTCACAGGATATGGAGCCTTCCTATCCATCGATGGGGAGGTTTCGATCCCAAGGGCTTCGGCTTCCATATATGAGCTACCCTTAGACCTGTCGAAGGTTAGGAACCTTGATGGATTAAGGGGAATCCTGGGCGAAAAGGGCCTTGAAAAGCTAAGGAAGAATGGATTTGTGGTTCTCGAAGCCTCCTACACGGACCTTGCTGAGGCTTACAAGGCCTTCAAGGAAGCGGGTTTTCCCATCTATGTATCTACGGATTCCGTACTTTTTGTATACCATGCCTTCTTCGATGCCCTTCTCATGGAGCTGGAGGAAGAATTCTTCATACCAATACTCAACGGAACCCTCAGGGCCCTTGTGGCGGAAAACCTCGCCCTTCTAAAGGGGCTTCCTCTTGGAAGCCTAGCCTCGAATGCCTCCCTAAGAAATTTGGCTTATCTATCTGTTGCTGCAAAGCTTCTTGACCCATCCTTCGAAATTCCCGAGGAAGTTAGGGGTCTCGTAGGTGCCGAATGGAGCCTCATAACGGAGGCTTCTGAGCCGGAGGCCCCAAGTCCCATCTTCACCTATGTCGAGGACTATACGCAGTATAAGCCTCGAGGCCACTACACGGCATCGGAGGCCCTAAGGAACTATTTCAAGGCTATGATGTGGCTTGGAAGGATGCGCTTCGAAGCCCAGGATCCCATGAACCCCTCCTTGGCAAGGCTCCAGACGGCCCAAGCCCTTCTTCTCGCCTATACGATAGCTATGGCTGACGTGGATCTTGGGCATGTAGGTCTTACGGATAGAGGCGGAGGCTTGAAGGGATCATCAGGCAACCTCAAGGCCTTCGATGCCTGGGAATCCATATATCTCCCCACGAGCTTCATCGTAGGACGCTCGGATGACCTAACCCTTTACGATTACCTTCAAACCATGCGGGAAGTCTACGGTGAGGATTTTTCGCCCCTTTCTTTGGAGGATGAGGAGAAGCTCAAGGCTTTCCAAGAGGCCATTCTGAAGCTCGACAGGGCTAGGATCGCGAACGTCCCATGGTGGCCCTCCGAGAATTCCAGACTAGCCGGCCTAAGGCTCATGGGCCAGCGCTTCATATTGGATGGCTACATCCATCAGATGCTCTGCTATCCTGAGGTCATACCGAGGACCATGGTAAAGGGGTTGGATGTAATGGCTGCCTTAGGCTCCGAAAGGGCTGAAGGCCTCCTTGAAGCCGAGAAGCGCTACACCAATTACGAGGCAAACCTTCGAAGGCTACAATCTTACATAGCTAGCCTTACCATCGCAAACTGGACGGAGAGTCTCTATATGGGATGGCTCTATACCCTGAAGGCGGAGATTGAGCTCCCTGGGGAGGGCTATCCGGCTTTTATGACCACGGAGGCCTGGCTCGACAAAAGCCTGAATACCGCCCTTTCGAGCTGGGCCCAGCTCAGGCATGACACGATCCTCTATGCGAAACAACCCTATGCCGCAAAGGTAAGCCTTCCACCCCAGCAACCCCATGAGGGCTTCGTGGAGCCCCTTCCCCTCGTCTACTCGAGGCTCAGGAACCTCGTGAATGCGACTACGAGGGGTCTCAAAAGCCTAGGTCTCCTATCAGAGGCTAAGGAGGCAAAGCTCCAATCCTTAGGAAGGCTCTTAGAAAGCCTTACGGAGATATCCGTAAAGGAGCTGAGGGGTGAGGAGCTCAGCGAGGGGGAGCAAAGGCTCCTAGCCAACTACTGGGAAGCCTTGGAGGATCTCCTTAGGGGCGAGGAGGAAAGGGTGAAGGATCCTAGGATCGTAGCGGATGTCTTCACGGATCCCAACACGAACAATGTTTTGGAGGTCGGAACAGGATGCTTCCATACGATCGTAGTGGTCTACAAGGCCGGGGACTCGGGTGGGCTCTACGCCTCCCTGGGAGCCATCATGAGCTATTACGAGTTCCCATGGCCCCAGAACCGAAGGCTGACGGATGAGGAGTGGAAGACGCTCCTCCAATCCCCTTCCAAGCCTTCTCCTCCAGATTGGACGGAAAGCTTCAGGATATGAAGGCAAAGATTCTATGCCCTATGATGGGGAAGAAGAGGTATAACGCAAATGCAGGCAGAGGTCCGAGCCATAGGTTTCCAGATGCCAATAGTATAAACTAAACTAAAATCGATGCCCCTTACCTTCGCCTTCGACGAGATATTTCTCCACCGCAGCCTCGTCAAGCTCTATTCCAAGCCCCGGTTCCCTAGGAACCTCTGTATAACCATCATGGATCTCGCAGAACGGTTCCTTTATCAAATCATCCTCCAGCATATAGAAGGTATCGGCTGGCATGGTGGCATTTCTGATGACCGATGCGAGATGCAACCCGAAAACATGCTGGACGCCTGAAGCCACACCCAAGGGATCAACCCATCCCTGCATACCAGCCTCCTCGGCTATAGCTGCGCTACGAAGGCATCTCGAAACCGCCCTTTCCGTATAGCCAGGCTCCTCTAAGGAGCCCAAACCCCCGGCATTAAAGTAATCGATGGCACCAGACCTGACGGCGATGAGGAAGGCCCTTGGATCCTCCGTATGCCAGGCTAAAGGTATGTCAGTCTTGCGCTTCAAGATGAGATGCCTCTCCACATCCCAAGGGTTGTTCCATGTCTTGCCCAAGGGATCTTCTAGGCATTCGATGTTATAGCCCTTAAGCTGCCTTGCGATTCTTACAGCCATAGGAAGGTCCCAGGGATACCCCCTGTCTATTCGGATGGCGATTCGGTCCCCTACGGCTTCATGGATCGCCTTTACCCTGGCAACCGTCGTTTCTTCCTTAGGGTTCGTATGGAACTTAATCGTTTTGCAACCCAGCC
>Ga0080004_1134626_pt1 | contig 25030 bp, 21 predicted proteins | sample WasSprMetagenome_FD_69207 | JGI IMG/M metagenome (GOLD analysis project Ga0080004, IMG submission 69207) | Sulfidic aquatic microbial communities from Washburn Spring, Yellowstone National Park, USA - WS (SPADES assembly) (version 2) | ecosystem: Environmental > Aquatic > Thermal springs > Hot...
CCGTTGTTCCATTACCGGCCGCGCGACGGGGACCAGGCCCATTTTTTCGCGCCAGCGCATGCCCAGGGTGAACAGCTTGACGCCCAGGAAGTAGCGGTTGCTGCCGGGTTGCTTGCACACGAACCCGCGGGCGGCCAGGGTGGCCAGGGTGCGGTGTACGGTGGACTTCCAGGTGCCGAGGCGCGAGGCGATCTGGCTGACGCCCATCTCGCCTTCCGTGCCCAGGAGGAGAAGGATTTGCAAGGCCCTGTCCACGGCCCGGGTGAGGTCTGTCCGTGTTTCGCCTGATTTGCGGGCAGCCACCTTTCCACCTTCCGTTCCAGCAAGGAGAACGCTGTTCCCTTCTAGAGTTCGACGCGGCACGGAAGGGCTCCTTTCACAGCCGGTGCGGGGAACATGCTGGTGTGCCCCCACAAACCCGTGCGGGGCAGGCTGGGAGGCCGCCCCGGGGATCACCCGTGCGGCTTAGGCCTGCCCCGCTGGCGGGGCCAACACGGTTACGCGCGCACTACCCGGGCGACGGCCTCCACGTGCGCGGTCTGGGGGAACATGTCCACCGGCTGCACCTCCAGGGTGCGGAAACCGTACCCCCGCAGGATGCCCAGGTCCCGTGCCAGGGTGGCGGGGTTACAGCTCACGTAAACCAGCCGGCGCGGTCCCAGGCGGGCGATGGTCTCCAGGGCTTCTCGAGGTACGCCGGCCCGGGGCGGGTCGAGGACGACCACGTCCGGGCGAAAGGAGCGACTGGCCAGGCCGCCGAGTACCTCTTCTACCCTGCCCGCCAGAAACTCCACGTTGGTGATGCCGTTGCGGGCGGCGTTCTGCCGGGCGTCCGCCACCGCCTCGGGGACCTCCTCGATCCCCGTCACCCGGGCTGCCCCGCGCGCCAGAAAGAGGGCGATGGTGCCGGTGCCGCTGAAGGCGTCCACCACCGTTTCCTCCCCGGTGAGGTCGGCGTACGCCGCCACCTGCCGGTAGAGGACGAGGGCCTGGGCCGGGTTTACCTGGAAGAAAGAGCGGGCCGAGATGCGGAAGACGAGGTCGCCCAGCCGATCCTCGATGGTCGGCTCCCCGGCCAGGACCCTGGTCTCCTCCCCCAGGATGATGTTGGTGCGCCGTGTGTTGACGTTGAGGATCACGCTCTTCAGGGCGGGGACGCGCCGCATGAGTTCCCGGGCGAATTGCCTTGCCCGGGGCAGGCCTCGGCCGTTGACGATGAGACCGGCCATGGCCTGCCCGGTGGCCACGGCCACGCGCGCCAGCAGGTGGCGCACCAGGCCGGTGCCCGTCCTCTCGTCGTATGGAGGATAACCGTACCGCTCGATCAATTCGCGGGCGGCGGCGAGGATCTCGTTGTTGAGCGGGGGCTGAACGTAACAGCTTTCGATGTCCACGATGTCGTGGGTGCCGCGGGCGTAAAGGCCGGCCACCAGGCCTCGCCCCGCAGTCCACCCCTTGCGGCCGGGTGGGCGTCCAACGGGGAAGAGGGCTTTGTTGCGGTAGGCCCACGGTTCCGCAGCCCCGAGGGTATCGCGCACGGGAACGTCGCCCAGTCCCCCGATGCGGGCCAGGGCGTCCGCCACCATCCTGGTTTTCCAGCGCAGTTGCTCGGAATAGTCCATGTGCTGAAGCTGGCAACCACCGCAGCGTCCGAAGACCGGGCAGCGGGGTTGCACGCGAGCCGGGGCCGGACGGAGGATGCTGACCATCCGGCCCCGCGCGTAGTTCCGCTTGACCTGAAGGACCTCCACCAGGGCTTCGTCTCCGGGGATGGCTCCCTCCACGAAAACGGCAAACCCGCCGTGGCGGGCCACCCCCTCCCCGTGTTCGCCCAGCCCTTCGGCGGTGACCCTGATCCTTTCACCCGCGGCGACCGGGGGTTTTACCGGAACTCCGTTTGCCACCGTCATCTCCTTGAGGCATTATAGCACGCGGGTGCCGCCGCTGCCGTGGCGAACGCCGGTTGACCGGATGACCCGGTGGTTCATGCGTCAGTAGGTGAAGCGGTGACCCCCTATGGTGGCGGCCCAGGGCCGCGACCACATGTAGGGGTCCCACACCTTGTTGTAGGCGTAGAAGTAGAGGGCACCGCCGGTGGGATCATACCCCGCCAGGGCCTCCTGCGCCGCCCGCAGGCTCTCCTGGCTGGGGTACACCTGCCACAGGTACCCGTTCATGACCGGCTCGAACTGGCCGGGGTCGAAAATGACCCCCCGGATGCTGGATGGGAAGATGCCGCTGCGGGCGCGGTTCACCACCACCGCCCCCACGGCTACCTTCCCCAGGTAGGGTTCTCCCCCGGCTTCCGCTTCGATCAGGCGGGCCAGGAGAAGGAGGTCGTCGCGGGTGTAGGGGACGGCGCCCCAGAACACGCCTCGGGAGACCTGGGGAGGATCGGGTACCACCAGGGTCTGCCCCGGATATATCCACCATCCCGCCCAGGGGTTCCAGGCCTGAAGGGTGTAAACGTCTGTGCCGAACCACTGGGCGATCTCCCAGAGGGTGTCACCCGGTTGCACGGTGTAGTAGGCGGCCAGGGCCTGGGCCGGCATGGCGAGAACCAGCACGGCAGCCAGCCCCAGCATCACCGGCGTCCGACGACGCTTCATCGTTAATCCCGCCTCCTTCCTGCCCGTCCATTTTACCGGGAAGAGGCGGGTCCTGTCATGTGAAATTTCTGCCTGATCGCCAGAACCGTTGCGGCCGTAAGCAGGAGTAACGCGGACACGGCAAAGGGCAGGTAGGGGCTGGCCCGGTACATCCAGCCGCCTGGATAGGGACCCGCGGCCATAGCCAGCCCGTTGGCCAGGCTGAAAAGGGCAAAGCCGCGGCCCCGGGCGTCGGGCGGCAGGGCGGTGGCCATCATGGCCGCCAGCAGGGTCCAGGAGATGGTGCCGGCTCCGCGCAGGAATCCTGCCAGGCCCAGCAACCACATGTTGTCGGAAGCCATGAGGATGCCGAAGGAGAGGACCATCAGGAAGAGGGATGCCGCCAGGCCCCGGGCCTGGCCCAGGTGGTCGGCGATCCATCCCAGCACGGGGCTCATGAGGGCACCGCCCAGGGCCACCGCCGACCCCACCAGTCCCACCCGCGTGAGGTCCAGGTGGGCCACGTCCTGCAGGAAAGGGGTGGTGAAGGGGAGGGCGACGTGCTGCAGGAGGTACACGCCGGCGCCCAGGGTCATCAGTCCTGGCACGCCGGGCAGGGTCAGGACCTGCCGCAGGCCGGCGCCGTCGCGGTCGCCCCCCGGCTCCGGCTTCTGCGAACTCATGGGCAGGAGGATGGCGGTAGAGAGCAGGTAGAGGGCGGAGGCGGCCCAGAACACGGGGCGCATGCCCGCCCGGTCGGCCCAGATGCCGCCGATGACGGGGGAGATGACCATGCCCAGGGGCCAGGAGGCGTCCACGATGGCGAATACGGTGGCGACGCGGTGGGCGGGGCTGAGGTGGGCCATGTAGGCGCGCAGGGCGGGGCTGGAGAACGTGGAGATGTTGTACAGTACCACCGCGGGTATGAGGTGGGTCCAGTGGCGCGCCAGCAGGTGCAGGAAAGGAGCCGGTGCCGCCACCGCCCACCCCGCCACCATCACCCACTTGCGGTCACACCTGTCCGCCAGGTATCCCCCGGGTAGGTATGAGATGGCCATGGACCCGAAGCTGATGGCGTACAGGAGCCCCAGTTCCGGGGCGTCCGCGCCCAGTTCCCTGACGTAGGCCGGCCAGGTGTACAGGTACAGGCCGGCCCCCACGCTCCAGAGCAGCGTGGAGACGAACAACAGCCACAGGTCCCTACCCAGGGCCAGGTGGCCGGGTGTTTCTCCCGGCGGGCGGGGGCACGTAGAGGTGGTCGTCATGTCCATTCGGGAGGCTTGAGCACCGTGCTTTCCGTCTGCTCCAGGCAACCCCGCACCAGGGCCTGCACGGGCAACTTCGCCTCCGCCTGCTCCACCTCCGCAAGTTCGGGACGGGTGCGGGGATGACGGGGCACGAACAGGGTGCAGCAGTCCTCGTAAGGGCGGATGGATATGTCGTACGTCTCGATCTCCCGGGCCTTGCGGATGATCTCTGCCTTGTCCCACGTCAGGAGGGGTCGCAATACGATCAGGGAGGCGGCAGCCTCGATCACGGTGAGGCTCTCCACCGTCTGGCTGGCAACCTGCCCCAGGTTCTCCCCGGTGACCAGGGCGGCGGCTCCCTGCTGCCGGGCGATTTCGGACGCCACCCGCATCATGAAGCGGCGCATCAGGATTACGCGGAGATCCTCGGGAGATTCCTCCCAGATGGCCTTCTGGACGTCGCTGAACCTGGCCAGGTGCAGGCGGATACGGCCGCCCCAGGTGGCCAGTTGCCTGCACAGGTCTTCCACCTTCTCCACGGAACGGGGCCCGGTGAAGGGCGGGGTGTAAAAGTGCACGCACTCTATCTCCAGGCCGCGGCGCATGGCCATCCATCCCGCGACGGGGCTGTCGATCCCCCCTGACAGGAGGAGCAGGGCCTTTCCGCTCGCGCCCAGGGGAAGGCCGCCCGGACCGGGTACCGAGCGGTAGTAAAGGTAGGCGTTTTCCCTGATTTCCACCTCGAGCGTCACCGCGGGATCGTGCACGTCCACCCGCAGGTCGGGGACGGTGCGCAGGAGGTGGGCGCCCAGCACGCGCCCTAGTTCCATGGAGTCGGGATGGAAGGCCTTGTTGGTGCGGCGGGCCTTCACCTTGAAGGTGAGGGGGACGGCAGGAGCGTCAGCCCGGGCTTCTTCCAGCAGGCGCGTCGCCGCTTCCTGGATGGCCTCCAGGTCGAGGGGGACGCGCACCGCGGGGCTGACGGCCACCACCCCGAACACGCGCTGGAGGCGCCGCAGAGCCGCGTCGGGGTCGGGGGCGTTGAGTATGTAAAGGCGACCGTGGCGTCTTTCCACCGAAACTCCTTTCCAGGGAGCCAGGGCCCGCTGCAGGCCGGCCTGAAGCTTGCGCTCGAAGAACTCGCGGTTCTCCCCCTTGAGACCGATTTCGCCATAATGTATCAGGAAGAGCCTGTCCACGGGACCGTCGTTCACCTCCCTCCGAAGCGGCCCAGCTCGGCGGCGCCCTGGCGGATCTGGCCGATGGCGTACGCGACTTCTTCCATGGTGTTCAGCCGGGAGAGACTGATGCGGATGGAGCACGCCGCCTCCTCCTCGGAAAGCCCGAGGGCCAGCAGCACGTGGCTCACGGGGTGGCGCCGGGAGGCACAGGCCGAGGTGGTGGACACGTACACCCCTCGCTCCTCCAGGTAGTGTACCATGGTTTCCCCGCGGATGCCTGGCAGTCTCAGGTTCAGGATGTGGGGGGCTCCCTGGTCGGGCGGGGGGCCGTTCACCCGGCATCCCGGTACCTCCGCCATGAGGCGGGTGCTCATCTCTGCCTTGAGCCGGCGCATGTGCTCGGCCGCCGCCGGACGGCTGCGCTCTGCCAGTTCCGCGGCCAGGCCGAACCCCGCGATGCCGGCCACGTTCTCGGTACCGGCCCGCAATCCAAACTCCTGTTCTCCTCCGGCCAGCAGGGGGCGCAGCCTGATCCCGCGCCGGGCGTAGAGCGCGCCCGTTCCCTTGGGGCCGTGGACTTTGTGGGCGCTGAGGGAGATGAGGTCGGCCCCCAGTTCGGCCACGGCCACGGGCAGCTTGCCGAGGGCCTGGACGGCGTCCACGTGCAGCCAGGGGCGGCGTCTCCCCGTGCCCAGGATGCCGGCGATGGTGGAAATCGGCTGCACCGTGCCCACTTCGTTGTTGACGTAATGGATGGTGACCAGGACCGTGGTGGGGCGCAAGGCGCGTTCCAGCTGGGCCAGGTTTACGGTCCCGGTGGCGTCCACGTCCAGGTAGGTGACTTCCCATCCCTCCTGCTCGAGCATGCGGCAGGTCTGGAGGACGGACGGGTGCTCGATCCGGGTGGTGATGAGGTGGCGTCCCTCGGCATGGCGCGCCCAGGCTGCCCCGCGGATGGCCAGGGCGTTGGCCTCCGTTCCTCCGGAAGTGAAAATCACCTCGGGTGGTGTGCACCCCAGTACCGCTGCCAGCCTCTCCCGGGCCCGGTCGAGGAGTTTCTCGGCTTCCAGGCCGAGGCGGTGCAGGGACGAGGGGTTTCCGTAGTTGTTGACCATGATGTCGCGCATCAGATCCGCCACTTCGGGCAGCACCGGCGTGGTGGCCGCGTTGTCCAGGTAGGCCTGCATCTGTCATCTCCCCACTGGCCGGGGGCCGGCTTGTAGCGCCCCCTGAAATCATATCCGTGCACCCCGGGGTGCGCAACTTGTCCCCGGTCCGCCAGCCCGTGGCGGACTAGGAAAAAGGACTGCGGAAGTAGAATCAGTCTCCCAGCAGGCGATGGTCGCAGGAGAATCAGGTGCGTTTCGAGGGAGGGTCCTAACTCGGCCGGGCCCGGCAACAAGTTACTCTTCAGGGTACTGGCGGCCCTGGCCACCGCCCGGGACGAGGTGGCCGTGTGCCGGGTGCTGGCGGCAGGTCTGGCCCAGGCCGTGGCCTGCGACCAGGGCCCCGCGGTCTGCCTGGCTGGGGCGGACGGGGAAGTGCGCCTGGTTGCCCGGGTGGGCGGCGACGAGGGGGGAGCCGACCGCTACGGGCCACCCGGCTGCCTGGTGAGGCAGGCGATAAGGAACAGGCTCCCGTACCTGGGTCCGGCTCAGGGCGTGGATTTCTGGCCTCTGGCCGAGGGTGCAGGGCACTTGCTCGTGGTGCCGGTGAAGGGGCGGACGGGCACGCGGGCGGCCGCCATCATGGGGCGGGCGGCGGGTTGGACCTTCTCCCTGGCCGAAATGGAGATCTGCCTGCTGCTGGCCGAGCAGGCGGGCCTGGCCATGGACAACGTCCGCCTCATTTCCCGGCTGCGAGAGACCGCCCGGCGGCTGGCTGAGCAGAGGAAACAACTCCGGGAAATGACGGTGGGTGCGGTGCGAGCCCTGGTGGCAGTGGCCGATTCCCGTTCTCCCCACTTCCGGGGCCACTCCGCCCGGGTCGCCCGGTATGCGCTCGCCATCGGCGAGGAAATGGGCCTGAAGGCGCAGGAGCTGGAAGACCTCCGTTACGCAGCACTCCTCCATGACATCGGGCGCACGGAGGTGGACGTGCACATCCTGCGCAAGCGGGGTCCGCTGGATTCGGCAGAACGCGGGGCGGTGATGGCCCACGCCACATACGGAGCACAGTTGCTCGAGGGCATACCCGTTTTCCGTCACCTCGTTCCCGCCGTGCGTCACCACCACGAGTGGTACGGGGGAGGCGGGTATCCGGACTCCCTGAGCGGCGAGGACATCCCCTTGCTGGCGCGCATCGTGGCGGTGGCCGATGCTTTCGATGCCATGACTTCGCCCCGGCCCTACCGCAGCTCCTACTCCGTGGAAGAGGCAAAGAAACGGCTGCTCGCGGCCCGGGGAGTGCAGTTTTGCCCCCGGGTGGTGGATGCCTGGCTGGTGGTCCTGGACCGGGCCCAAAGAGGGGGCCTGCCCCTGTGGGAGGAGATCCGTAGCCGGCAGGGGTCCCCCCGCCCGAAACGGTCGGGGCCGCCGGACGCTGGCCGCATCCTGCCCGTCCACGGGCGGGAACTCCGGGTGGTGTACCGGGTGGCCCAGGAGACCCGGGCGTTGCTGGACCTGGACATCCTGCTCCAGCGCATCCTCAACATCCTGCACGAGTCCCTTGGCCCGGGCTACCAGTACATCGTGCTCCTGCCCGACGAGGCCACCGGAGACCTGGTGGTGAGGGCGGTGGCGGGGTACCCCCAGGAGGTGGTGGGTTTCCGGGTACCCGTTGGCAAGGGGGTGACCGGCTGGGCTTTTCGCACCGGGCAGGTGCAGGTGGTGGACGACTGCAGCCAGGACCCACGCTACATCAGCCTACCCACCGGGGCCAATGCCTCGGAGGTGGCCGTCCCCCTGGTGGCCCAGGACCAGGTGATAGGGGTTCTGGACGTGGGTAGCGACACGGTGGCCGCCTTCGGTGAGGAAGACCTGCAGTTGCTGGTGGCGGTGGCGGGGCACGTGGCCGACTACATTTTCGTCGCACTCCAGCACCGTTACGCCGCCCAGGCGGCCGTCACCGACGGCCTCACCGGTGTGTACAATTACGCGTACCTGTATGCGCGTCTCAGGGACGAGATCGCGCGCTGCCGCCGCGCGGGTACGCCGCTCAGCGTGGCCTTCCTCGACTTCGACCACCTCAAGCGGGTGAACGACCGCTATGGCCACCTGGCGGGCAATGCGGTGGTGCGGGCGGTCGCGGAAAGCCTCAAAGCCGGGGTGCGGGCAGCGGACGTGGTGGGCCGGTACGGGGGCGACGAGTTCGTCATCATCATGCCCGACACGGGGCCCCGGGACGCCGAACAGGCGGTGCGGCGGGTTCTGGACGGCATGCCCACCCAGGTGTACGTGCGGGAGGTGGCGGTGCCGGTGCCCGGGATAAGCTGGGGTGTGGCGGCATACCCGGATGACGGGGATACCCCCGAGGACCTGCTGGGGGCGGCGGACACTCGCATGTACCGCAAGAAGGGAATTGAGATCGAGGGCTGATTGCCTGCCCGTGCCTGCCTGTGTTATACTGACTCCGGCTGCCGGAGGGAGGGGAAAGCCTATAGACAGGGACCTGCGGGTCAACGAGGAGATCAGGGCGCGCGAGGTGCGCCTGATCGGGGTGGACGGCCAGCAGCTGGGCATCTTTCCCTTGCGTGAAGCCCTGCAAATAGCGTATGATCAGGGCCTGGACTTGGTCGAAGTGGCGCCCCAGGCCCGTCCGGTCGTGTGCCGCATCATGGATTACGGGCGGCACAAGTACGAGATGGCCAAGCGGGACCGGGAAGCGCGCAAGAAGCAGCGGGCCGGGGACATGAAGGAAACCAAGCTGCGGCCGCGCATCGACCAGCACGACTTCGCCGTTAAGGCACGCAACACCAGGCGTTTCCTGGAAGAAGGGGACAAGGTCAAGGTAACCCTCATGTTCCGGGGCCGCGAACTGGCTTACGTGGACTTGGGCCGGGAGGTGCTGGAACGCCTGGTGCAGGAGGTTTCTGACCTGGCAGTGGTGGAAAAGCCGCCGCGGCTGGAAGGGCGTAACATGGTGATGATCCTCAGTCCCAAGAACACGGGCTGACCCGCGTCCGTGGGAGGCGCGGGTTGACTCCCGACCGGCGCGGTGAAGTAAGTTGGAGGCCGGTGTCCATGCCGAAGATGAAGACCCACAGCGGTGCCAAGAAACGTTTCCGGGTGACAGGCCGCGGCAAGGTGCGCGCGCGGCACGCTTTCACCAGTCACAAGTTCGAGAAGAAGAGCGCCAAGAGGAAGCGGCGCCTGAACCACGGGACCATCCTGGAAAAGGCCGAGTCCCGCCAGGTGCGCCGTCTCTTGCCTTACGCCTTCTGAAGCGGGCAGCGCGGTCTGCGGGCGTCAACCGGTAGGGTGCGGAGGAATCGGAAATGCCCAGGGTGAAGACGGGAGTACCAAAGAGAAAGCGTCACCGCAAGGTGCTGAAGCTGGCCAAGGGGTACTGGGGTCGGCGGTCGAAAACTTTTCGCGCCGCGCACGAGGCGGTGATGAAGGCCCTCGCATATGCCCGGCGCCACCGGCGGGAGAAGAAGCGGGAGTTCCGCCGCCTGTGGATCGCTCGCATCAACGCGGCAGCCCGTCAGAACGGCATGTCCTACAGCCGCTTGATGAGCGGGTTGCGCCGGGCCGGCGTTGCCATCAACCGCAAGATGCTGGCGGACCTGGCTGTTCGTGATGCGGAGGCCTTCGCCAGTCTGGTGGAGAGGGCCCGTCAGGCTCTGTCGGCCTAGCGGGCGGGCGCAGGACCGCTCCGCTCTGGCGGGGGACCCGACGGCGCGCGCGTTACAATGCAAATCCACGAGCCCCGGATCCGCAGCCGTCATAACCGCCTGATCCGCTGGGTGCGGAGTCTGGGGGACAGGCAGGAACGACAGCGGCAGGGTCTGACCGTGGTCGAGGGCCGGAGGCTGGTGGCCGAGGCCCTGGAAGCGCGGGTGGCTCTGCCCGTTGTGCTGTATACGCCGGAACTGGCGGGCCATCCCGAGGGGGCTGCGCTCCTGGAGCGGGCGGCGCGGAGGGGCAGCCGGCTGACCTGCGTCGCCCCGGAGGCGCTGGAAGCGTGCGCCCAGACCGTTACCCCCCAGGGTGTGGTGGCCGTGGCCGCGTTCTGCGAGAGAATGCTCCCTGCGGGCGAACTTCCCGTCCTGCCGGGGCGGCAGCCTCTTGTCGGCGGGACAGGCGGTTCCGCGGAGGGGCGGACTGCCCTGGTCGTGGCGCTGGACGGGGTACAGGACCCGGGCAACGTGGGGACGATCGCCCGCGCCTCCCTGGCAGCGGGTGTCGGGGTCCTGCTGCTGGGTCCCGGCACGGCGGAGCTTTCGTCTCCCAAGACGCTGCGGGCCAGCGCGGGCGCTGCCTTCCGGCTGACGGCATGGCGGGTTTCCTCCTGGGAGGTGCTGGGTCGCCTCCGCGAGATGGGTTGGAGGGTGGTGGCCACGCGCGCCCGGGGCGGAGAGCCGCCGTTTGCCGTGGACCTCACCGGGCCGACCGTGATCCTGCTGGGGAACGAGGCCCGCGGACTGGACCCGGTCCTGGAGGATATGGCCGACGTGGTGGTCTCCATTCCCATGCCGGGCGGCACGGAGTCGCTCAACGTGGCCATGGCCGGAACAATCCTTCTTTACGAAAGTGTGCGCCAGCGCGCCGTTGTGCGCCCCGGGGGGCTGTGATATAATGCGGTGCGACGGCGACGGGAAGGGGTGTGCGAGGGTATGTCAGCTGCCGACCTCTGGTGGAGGATCTTCGAGCTGACCGGTTCCGTCACCGCCTACCTCATGTACCGCCGCTTCAGAATTCTGCAACCGGATCCGGTAAGGCCTTGACGGAGGAAAGTACTCCGGATACTGCCCTGCAGGGAGGGCGGGCCGCGGACTGAGAGCCCGCCCGGGTGTGACCGGAGGAAGTTCCCTCCCGAGCCGCCGCCTGAAACCCACGGGGTAAGTAGGAGCGGCCGTGACCCCGCGATAAGGGGCAGGAGGGGGGCCGACCCGTTCGGGGCGGCCCAAGCGAGGTGGTACCGCGGGAAATCCCGTCCTTGAAAGGACGGGATTTTTTTCTACCAGAATCGTTTTGACGGCAGGCATGACGCCGGGCCTCCGCACCCTGGGGCAGGGTCGGGCACGGCGCCGTGCCGGGGAGGAGGCGAGAGGGCGCATGGAGCGAGACGGGTTGGCCGCAGAGGGGAGCAACATGCATCCGGACTGGGCGGCCACGAGGAAAAGGGCCGAAGAGGAACTGGCCCGGGCGCGGACCCTGGCCGAACTGGAGGAAGTCCGCATCCGCTACCTGGGCAAAAAAGGGGTGGTCACCAGGGCACTGGCGGAGCTGGGCCGCCTGCCGCCGGAGGAGAGGCCCCAGTTCGGCCGCCAGGCCAACCTGTTGCGCCAGGCCCTGGAGGAAGCGGTTTCCCGCCGGCGGGAGGAAATCGAGCGGGAGGAGGAGGCGCGCCGCCTGCGGGAAGAACGCGTGGACGTGACCCTGCCCGGGGTACCGGTGCGGCGGGGCTCGCTGCACCCCCTGTACCAGGTGGCGGACGAGGTCAAGCGCATTTTCCTGGGGATGGGTTTCACCGTGGCCGAGGGGCCGGAGGTGGAGTACGACTGGTACAACTTCGAGGCCCTCAACATCCCCCGGGATCACCCCTCCCGGGACGCCCAGGAGTCGCTCTACATCACCGACGATATCCTCCTGCGCACCCAGACTTCGCCGGTCCAGATCCGGGTCATGCAGAGCATGGCCCCCCGGCTGCCGGTGAAGGTGATCGCCCCCGGCAAGGTGTACCGCCGGGACACCGTCGATCCCACCCACTCCTTCATGTTCCACCAGGTGGAAGGGCTCCTCGTGGACCGGGGCGTCACCATGGCCCACCTGCGCGGCGTTCTGGAGGAGTTCGCGCGCCAGCTGTTCGGTCCCCGGACCCGGGTGCGCCTGCGGCCCAGTTACTTCCCGTTCACGGAGCCCAGTGCGGAATTTGACACCACCTGTTTTCTCTGTGGGGGCCGGGGGTGCTCCACCTGCGGCAGCGGCTGGCTGGAGATGGCAGGGTGCGGCATGGTACACCCCCGGGTGCTGCAGGTGGGGGGTTACGACCCGGAAGAAGTGACCGGGTTCGCTTTCGGGATGGGGCTGGATCGGCTCACCATGCTCAAGTACCGTATCACCGACCTGAGGCTGCTCTTCCAGAACGACGTGCGTTTCCTCGCACAATTTGCCTGACCCGGTCGCCCGGCCGGCGCGGGGCGGCCGGGGCGTCACGGGGTGGATGGACTGCCACACATCGGTGAGAGGTGAGGGTCGTGAGGGTGCCGCTGGGATGGTTGCGCGAATACGTGGACATACCGTGGGAGGCAGAAGAACTGGCGGAGCGGCTGACGTGGAGCGGGCTCAAGGTGGAAAAGGTTGAGCGGCTCGGGGAGGAACTGGCGGGCCTGGTGGCCGCCCGCATCGTGGAGATCCGGCCTCACCCGGCATCCCGCGGTCTGTGGCTGTCCCGCGTGGATGACGGGCTGGCCACCCGTTCGGTGGTCACGGGGGCGCCGGGCCTCGCGGCGGGGCAGGTGGTGGCCTACGCCAGGCCGGGGGCGGTGTTGCCCGGAGGCCGCCGCATAGTCACCCAGCGCTTCGGCGGCGAGTTGTCCGAAGGCATGCTGCTTTCCGCCACCGAACTGGTGCTGGGCGAGGAGCACCGCGAGGGGGAGGGCGTGGTGGTACTGCCCCCGGAGGTGGCCCCGGGCACGGACCTGGTGCGGTACTTCGGGTTGCGGGACGTGGTCCTGGAACTCGAACTTACGGTCAACTATGCCATCCACTGTCAGAGTATCCTGGGGGTGGCCCGCGAGGTGGCTGCCCTGACCGGGGGTGGGGTGCGGTTGCCGCCGGTGTTTGCACGCCACTACCAGGGCAGTCTGCCTGCAGGCACCGACGCCAGCGGAGAGGTGGCCCGTCTCGCCTCGGTGGAGGTGGAAGACCCCGACCTCTGCCCCCGTTACACGGCTCTGCTGCTGCGCGACGTGCGCCCGGATTTTTCGCCCGTGCCCATGCAGTTCCGGCTTCACGCCGCCGGGATGCGGCCCCTGGGCGCGGTGGTGGACGTGACCAACTACGTGATGCTGGAGCTGGGCCAGCCCCTGCACGCCTTCGACTTCCAGCGCCTGGAGGGGCGTCGTATAGTGGTGCGGCGGGCCCGGGAAGGCGAGCGGCTGCGCACCCTGGACGGGCAGGAGCGCGAACTGGACCCGGACATGCTGGTGATCGCCGACGCCTCCCGGCCGGTGGGACTCGCCGGGGTGATGGGCGGGCAGGACAGTGAGGTCAGTCCCACCACCCGGGAAGTGCTGATGGAGGCCGCCTGGTTCGACCCCATCAGCATCAGGCGGACGTCGCGGCGACTGGGTCTGCGCACGGCTGCCGCCTCCCGCTTCGAGAAAGGTATTGATCCCGCAGGGGTCCTGGCTGCTTCCCGGAGGGCATGCTGCCTGCTCGAGGAGCTCGGGGTGGCGAAGGTGGTGCCGGGAGTCCTGGACGTGAGGGCACGGGAATACGGGCCGCGGCGGGTGCTTTTCCGGCCCGGCCGGGTGGGGGCAGTCCTGGGACTGGACATTTCTCACGAGACCATCGGGGCGGCCCTGACCCGGCTGGGCTTCGCCGTCAACACGGCCCCCGCTGCGCCGGCACCGGCGGCGCAGGCGTCGCCGGAGGCCGCGCGCCAGGCTCACGAGCGGTGGGAGGTGGCGGTGCCCACCTGGCGGGGCGACGTGACTGGGGAGATCGATCTCATCGAAGAAGTGGCGCGCGTGTACGGTTACGACCGCATTCCCTCCATCCTGCCCACCGGGTCGCCGTCGGCCGGCTACCTCACCCGGGAGCAGCGTCTCATCGATCGCGCTCGCCAGGCCCTGGCTGCGGCGGGGCTGGCCGAGGCCCTCACCTACTCCCTGATTTCGCCGGACGCCTTCGACCGCCTGGGCCTGGACCCCGATGACCCCCGGCGGCGCGCCCTCACCGTGCGCAACCCGCTCAGCGTCGAGTGGAGCGTCCTGCGTACGAGCCTGGTACCGGGGCTTCTGGCGTGCCTGGCCCACAACCAAGCCCACCGCGTGCCGCGGGCGGGGATCTTCGAAATCGCCGCCGTTTACCTTCCCGGAGAGCTGCCCCCCCGGGAACTGCCCGCGGAACGGCTGTACCTGGCGGTGGCCGCCTACGGTCCCTGGCGGGAGGACCACTGGAGCGGCGGGTCACCGGAAACGGACTACTTCCACCTGAAGGGCGTGGTGGAGTACCTGCTCGACGTGCTGAGGGTGGGGCCGGTGGAGTACACGGCGGCGGGTGAGCCGTTCCTGCACCCCGGCCGCCAGGCCCGGGTCACGGTGGGGGAGCACCTCCTGGGCGTGGTGGGAGAACTCCACCCCCGCGTGGCGCGGGCCTATCGGTTGGAGGGGCGGGTGGCGCTGTGCGAACTCGACTTCACCACCCTGCTGGGCTTGGCCACCGAGGACCCAGAGTACCGGCCGCTGCCCCGCTTCCCCGCGGTGACCCGCGACGTGGCCTTCATGCTGGCTGACCATATCCCGGCCGCCCGGGCCGAGGAGGTCATCAGGCGCGAGGGCGGGCCCCTGCTGGAAAGCGTGCGGCTCTTCGACGTTTACCGGGGGGAAGGGATCCTCCCGGGGCACCGCAGCCTGGCCTACTCGCTCACCTACCGCTCACCGGAGAGGACGCTGACCGACCGGGAGGTTGACGAGATCCACGCCCGGGTGAGGCGTGCCCTGGAGGTGCAGCTCGGTGCCACCCTCCGCTAGCCACCGGTTCCGCCGCCCGCCCTGGAACCCCCGCGCCCACCTGGCGGGCGGCCCCCAGGCGGCCGCCGTGCGGGCGAGGGGGCTTGCCTGGCGGCACGCGAGGCTCGGCTGACCTGGCCGAGGGCGAAGGGGGCGGCCGGGTGGAGGGCGAATTCTCCTTTCGCCGCAGCCGGGGCCCCGGCACGGGGCTCACCCGAAGACGAGGGGGTGGCCGGCGTGTACGAGATCCGCCAGCTCGAGCCGGGGGACTACGAGGCCGTCTCCGAGGCCATCGCCAGCTGGCTGGACATTTCCTGGGCCGGGCAGGTCACCCCCGGGTATTTCTTGCATTTCGCCGATACTGGTTTTGTGGCGGAGGAGGACGGCAAGCTGATCGGCTTCCTCCTCGGATTTGTCTCCCAGTCCCGTCCGGGGGAAGCATACATCCACCTTGCCGGAGTCCACCCCTCCAGGCGGGGGTCGGGGGTGGGACGCCGGCTGTACGAAACGTTTTTTGCCGCCGTGGAGGAGCGTGGCTGCCACACGGTTTCGGCCATCACGGGGCCCCTCAGCCCCGAGTCACTGGCATTTCACCGCAGTCTGGGGTTCGAGGTGGTATCCGGGGGCGCGACCGTGGACTGGGGGGAGGGGGAGCCCCGGGAAGGCGGTTCCAGAGGTGCAGCGGCACGGGCGGGTACTGCCGCCGGCGCGGGAGTGGGGCCGGCGGAATCGCCGGTGCCGATGCCCAGGGCTCTCCTCCGCAAGCAGCTTTACCCGCCGGGGACGCGGCTGGAAGAGATGTCGGTGGAAGAGCGGCTCTACCACCGCGTGCGCGGCGCCAGTGTCGCCGAGATGGTGGCCATGCTCCGGGAGCTGCAGCGGCATTTCGGCCCCGAGGTGGTGGAGGTGGCCTCGCGCGGGCTGGCGCAGCTGCACCGCAGGCGCTGGAGGCAACGGGCGCAGGAGCTGGGGCGGGACGACCTGGACACCTACCTCCGGCTCCGTTTCCTCAGCAATCCCCTGGTCACCTGTGGGGTTCGGTACGAGGGCGCCACCGCCGTGTTGCGGGTGTCCCGCTGCTTCTGGGCGGAAAGGTTCCGCGAGCTCGATGCCGCCGACCTGGGATATGTGCTATGCTGCCGTATGGGGGAGTTCTCCGCCCGGGGATTCAACCCGGCGTTCGCGCGCTCCCTGCGCAGCACCCTCATGCAGGGGGACACCCACTGCGACTACCGCATCTGGGACCGCCGGGCTGCTCAGTCCGCCCCCTCCTAGTCTGCCGACCGGCGGCGCCCCGACCTCTGCACCATCCCGCCTTCGGCACGTCGCCGCGGCGTCTCGGCCTGGTAGCGGCACGTCGCCGCGGCGGGAGGGGCCGGGCGGCGCTGCGCCCGCGGCAAAACGGACGCGTACTCCCCCGGTAAGGAGGACGAAGAGTTGGCACAGCAACCTTCCAACTACCAGGTGGCATGGCTCCTGGAAGAAATCGGTGACCTGCTCGAGATCAAAGGCGAGGATCCCTTCAAGGTGAGGGCTTACCGGCGGGCGGCCCAGGTTTTGCGGGGGTGGGCCGAGGAGGTGGCCCAGGTGGCCCGGGAGGGCCGCCTCACCGAGATCCCCGGGGTGGGGAAGGCACTGGCGGGCAAGATCGAGGAGATCCTCGCCACCGGTACCTGCCGGGCGCTGGAGAGGTTGCGCCAGGAGGTGCCTCCGGGGTTGCGCCAGATGCTGGACATCCCCGGCGTGGGCGGCCGCACCGTGGGGATCATCTGGCGCGCCCTGGGGATCACCACCGTGGCCGAACTGGAGGCGGCGGCACGGGAGCACCGCCTGCGCACCATCCGGGGCCTGGGGGCCAAGAAGGAAGAGGCCATCCTGCACGGGATCGAGTTCCTGCGCATGCGGCTTGACCGCAGTCCCCTGGGCCTGGCCTACCCGGTGGCGCGGGAACTGGCCGGCTATCTGGCCTCTCTTCCCGTGGTGGATCGGGTGGAGATCGCGGGGAGCGTGAGGCGGGGGAAGGATCTGGTGAAGGACGTGGACCTGGTGGCCGCCTCGGCGGAGCCCGCCCGGGTGATGGACTTCTTCCTGCACATGCCGGTGGTGGACGAGGTGGTGCTCCAGGGGGAGACCCGGGCCCAGGTCAGGACGCGGTTCGGGCTCACGGTCGACCTGCGGGTGGTCTCGCGGGAAGAATTCCCCTGCGCCTGGCAGTACCTCACGGGTTCCGCCGAGCACAACGTGCGCCTGCGGGCGCGGGCCCGCGAGCGTGGGCTCAAGCTCAACGAGTACGGCCTCTTCGCATCGGACGAACGGCGCCTGCCCGTGGCGGAAGAGGCCGACATCTACCGTCACCTGGGGCTGCAGTTCATCCCGCCCGAGCTGCGCGAGGACAGAGGGGAGATCGAGGCAGCCGAGGCGGGGGCCCTGCCCGGCCTGGTGGAGGAGAGCCACCTCCAGGGAGACCTCCACTGTCACACCGACTGGTCCGACGGGGGCAACACCCTGGAGGAGATGGCCCGCGCCGCCATGGCCCGCGGCTACCGCTACCTGGCCGTTTGCGACCACTCGCGCAGCCTCACCGTCGCCAACGGGCTGGACGCGGAGCGCCTGGCTCGCCAGGCGGCGGAGATAGAGGCCCTGAACCGCAAGTGGGAGAAAGAGGGGAAGGACTTCCGGCTGCTCCGGGGCATCGAGGTGGACATCCTGCCCGATGGTCGCCTGGATCTGGATGACGATGTGCTGGCCGGGCTGGACATCGTGATAGCCTCGGTCCACAGTGGCTTCCGGCAGGATCGCGAGACCATGACCGCCCGTATCGAGCGGGCCCTGCGCAATCCCCACGTGGACGTCCTCGGGCACCCCACGGGCCGCCTGATCGGACGGCGGGCCGAGTACGCCGTGGACGTAAGACGGATTTTCGAGGTAGCGCGTGCGGAGGGCAAGGCTCTGGAGATCAACGCCTCCCCCGACCGGCTCGACCTTTGCGACGAGCTGGCCCGGGAGGCGGCCCGGGAGTGGGGGATCCCGCTGGTCATCAGCACTGACGCCCACAGCACTGGGGGACTGGACGACATGCACTTTGGGGTGCAGGTGGCGCGCCGCGCCTGGTTGGGCAGGGAGCACATCCTCAACTGTGCCGACGCCTCGCAGTTGCTTTCGTTCCTGCGGCGGCGTGGCGGGTGACCGCGACCCGGGGGCTCGGCGGGGCGGAAGGGGGCGAGTTGCTCTTGCCGTTCGATGCCCTGGTGATGGCGGCGGTGGCCGCCGAAATCGCTGCGCTGCTCCCCGCCCGCGTGGACAGGGTCTACCGAGGAGGCCTCCTGCCAGGGGCGGCGGAGGTGGTGCTGGTCCTGTTCCGGCCGGGCGTGCGCACCCAGCTGGTAGTCTCCCTGCACCCGCGCTTTGCCCGGGTACACCTGAGCCTGCGCGAACGCCCTTCCGCGGCGCCTTCGCCTTTCGTACTTCTTCTGCGCAAGCACCTCGAGGGAGCGCGCCTGGAGGCGGCGCGGCAGCACGACCGCGACCGCATTCTCTGGTTGGAGTTCACCGGTCCCCTGGGCGCTCGCCCCCAGCTCGTGGTCGAGATCATGGGGCCGGGGTCGAACCTGGTACTGCTCGACGGGCAGAGGCGCGTCCTGGGCGCCTGGAGGGAGGAGGGTGTCCGGCCCGGGGTGGGGCGACGCGTCCTCGTCCCGGGCGTGGATTATGAGCCTCCACCTCCGCCGGCGGGATGGGGTCCCTTTGCCGACAGGGAACTCGATGAACGAGTGCGCATGGCGGCAGCGTCGGCCGGAGGGGGGGCGCTGGCCGGTGCCGACCGGGAGCAAGTAGTGGAGGCCATGTGGCAGGAGGTGGCCACACACCCGCGGCCGGTGTTGATCGCGGACGAAGGGGGGAGGCCTCACGACTACTGGTGCCTGCCACCCGTGGCCCACGGGCCCGCAGAGCACCGCCCCGGTAGCATGAGCGATCTCCTCGACGAGTTCTACGGCGTGCTGGAAGAGGAGGAGCAACTGAAAACCCGGCGCGCACGCCTCGCGCGCGCCCTGCGCCGGCACAGGCAGCGTCAGGAGCGGCTGGTGGAGGCGCTGCGTTGCGACCTGCAAAGGGCGCGGGAGGCGTTGAAGTACCGTACGTGGGGAGAGTTGCTCCTCGCCCAGGCCGCGCACCTGCCTGCCGGCCACGAGCGCGTCCGCGTCACCGACTACTACCTCGATGAGCCCCGGGAGGTGGAAATCCCCCTCGACCCCGCCCTCTCCGCCCGGGACAACGCGCGCGAGTTCTTCCGCAAGTACGCGCGAGCGCGCCGCGCCCTGGGGACGGTGGAGTCGCGCCTGGAGCGGGAGACGGCGCGCCTGGCCCACCTGGAGCAACTGGAGGAAGCCCTCAGCGGTGCGTCCGGCGACACCCTGGAGATCGTGGAACGGGAGATGCAGGCGGCGGGCCTCCTGTCGGAAAAGGAAGACCGTCCCGCCGCAACACCCGGTGCCCGAGGGGCCGGGGCAGCCCGGGGCGGTGAGCGGGTCGAGGGATCCCGCGGAGGCGGAGCGGCAGGCCGGGTGTTGCGCTTCTCCCTGCCCGGGGGCGAGGAGGTGCTGGTGGGCCGGGGGGCAGAGGCGAACGATTTCGTCACGTTTGTCCTGGGCCGGCCGGATGACGTGTGGTTGCACGTGCGCGGGCTCCCCGGCAGTCACGTCATCCTGCGCCCGCCACCCGGCCGGACGGCCTCCCCCGAGGCCATCTCGCGCGCCGCGGCCATCGCCGCCCACTTCAGCCGGGCCCGCGACGCGGCAAAGGTGGAGGTCGACTGGACCTTGCGCAAACACGTGCGCCGCCGGCCGGGGGGCGCGCCCGGCCAGGTGTTGTACAGGGAAGAACGTACCCTGCTGGTGAAACCGGCTCCTCCGCCCGGTGTGGCGAGCGGCGACCCCGGCTGATCTGCGCATCCGGGGCCTTCGAGCCACGAGCGTGCGCCGTCTGCCTGGCGGGGCTCACGGGGCGTGGGGCGACTGGGCGGGTCCGGGGAGAACGGGAGGGCGGTTCTGGATGACGCGGCGCGATCGGGATGGGGCTGCCCTGGGTGGGAGGGAAGAGGCGGCACGAGCGCACCCCCGCCAGGTGCGGGAGTGGATAAGGGCGGGTCGGTGGTCGGGGCCGACGGCGGGGCTGGCGAGGGGCTTCGTCCAGGCCAACCTGGTGGTGGTGCCGCGGGAATTCGCTTACGATTTTCTGCTCTTCGCGGTGCGGAATCCCCGGCCCTGCCCTCTGCTGGAGGTGTGCGACCCGGGGTGCCCCGAGCCCGCGGGCGTGGCCCCCGGTGCCGACCTGCGCACCGACCTGCCCCGCTACCGGGTGTTCCGGGAGGGGCGGCTGGAGGGGGAGGTTGCTGACATAACCTCCCTCTGGCGGGACGACCTGGTGGCCTTCCTCCTGGGGTGCAGCTTTACCTTTGAGGAGGCGCTGTTGCGGGCGGGTGTGCCCGTCCGCCATCTGGAACTCGGGTGCAACGTGCCCATGTACGTGACCGACATCCCCTGCCGGCCGGCGGGCGTTTTCTCAGGGACCATGGTGGTGAGCATGCGGCCCATTCCCGCCGCCCTGGTGGCGCGGGCGGTGCAGGTGACCGCCCGCTATCCCCGCGCGCACGGTGCTCCCGTGCACGTGGGGGAACCGGCCGCCATAGGCATACGGGACCTGGACCGCCCCGACTTCGGCGACCCGGTGCCGGTGCGGCCGGGGGAAGTGCCCGTCTTCTGGGCGTGCGGGGTGACGCCCCAGGTGGCCCTGCTCGGCGCCCGGCTGCCGCTGGCCATCACCCACGCCCCCGGGCACATGTTCATCACCGACATCCCCGAGGAGCAGCTGGACAGCGCATGGGGGGTGGAAAGATGCTGAGGGTCGATCTCAACGCGGACATGGGCGAGAGCTTCGGGGCCTACCGGCTGGGAGAGGACGAGGAACTGATGAGGTACGTCACCTCGGCCAACATCGCCTGCGGGATGCACGCGGGCGACCCCCTGGTCATGGCCCGCACCGTGGCCCTGGCCGCGAAAGCCGGTGTGGCGGTGGGTGCTCATCCCGGCTACCCCGACCTGCAGGGGTTCGGCCGGCGTCCGCTGGGTATGAGCCCGGAGGAAGTGGAAGCGTTCGTCATGTACCAGGTCGGTGCCCTGTGGGCGTTCTGCCGGGCGGCGGGGGTGCCCCTGCGCCACGTGAAGGCCCACGGTGCCCTGTACAACCAGGCCGCGCACGACCCGGCGCTGGCCGACGCCATCGCCCGGGCGGTGGCCCGGGTGGACGATAGCCTGGTACTGGTGGGGCTGGCGGGGTCGGAGTTGCTGCGGGCGGGGCGGCGGGCGGGGCTGCGCGTGGCGAGCGAGGTGTTTGCCGACCGGGGCTACAACCCGGACGGCAGCCTGGTCCCGCGCGGGCGCCCGGGGGCCCTCATCCACGACCCCGATGCCGTCGCCGCCCGGGTGCTGCGGATGGTGCGTGAGGGTCGGGTCACGGCCAGCGACGGTTCGGACCTCGAGGTACGTGCGGACACGGTGTGCTTCCACGGTGACACGCCGGGGGCTGCCGGGCTGGTGAGGCATGTGCGCGACCAACTGGCCCGAGCCGGTGTCACGGTGGCGCCGTTGAGCGACTGGGTTTGAGTGAAGTGCCGGCGCGCCGCGTGGCGCCCGGGCGCGCGCGGGGCGGGAAATGACCGCGGTTCTGTCTCAGTGCGCCCTCAGCAGGTCCAGGAAGTAGCGGTGGACCCTGGGGTCGTCGGTGAGTTCGGGATGGAAAGCGCAGGCCAGGAGCCTGCCCTGCCGGCACAGCACGATGCGGTCGCCGAGGGTGGCCAGGACCTCGACCTCCGGCCCCGCTTCCGATACATAGGGGGCACGGATGAACACGGCCCGGAAGGGCTGGTTTCCCAGGGCGCGGATGTCCAGGTCGATCTCGAAGGAATCCCGCTGGCGCCCGAACCCGTTCCGCTGCACGGTGATGTCCATCAGGCCCAGGCGGGGCTGGTTGCTGCCGGCGATGTCCCGGGCCAGCATGATCATACCGGCGCAGGTCCCGAACATGGGGAAGCCGTCGCGACCCATGGTGCGCAACGCATCCAGGAACCCGTATTCCTCCATCAGCCGGCCGATGGTCGTGCTTTCGCCTCCGGGGATGATCAGTCCGTCCAGTCCGGCCAGGTGGCCCACCTTCTTGACGCGTACCGCCTCGGCTCCCGCCGCTTCCAGGGCGCGCACGTGCTCGGTGACCGCCCCCTGCAGGTCTAGGACCCCTATCCTCACGTCCGTAACCCCCCTACCATCCCCGCACCTGCATCCTCTGGGTTTCGGGGATCGCGCTTATCTCGAGGCCGGGCATGGCTTCGCCCAGATCTTTGGAGACCTCTGCCAGGATGTGGGGGTCGTTGTAGTGTGCGGTGGCCAGCACGATGGCCCTCGCACGTGCGGGGGGGTTCTTGGACTTGAAGATGCCCGAGCCCACGAAGATCCCGTCCGCCCCCAGCTGCATCATCATGGCAGCATCCGCGGGGGTGGCGATGCCGCCGGCGGCGAAGTTCACAACGGGCAACCTGCCCAGCCGGCGCACTTCCTGCAACAGTTCCAGGGGGGCGCCCATCTCGCGGGCCAGAGATACCAGTTCCTCCTCGGGGCAGGTGCACACGCGCCGGATCTCTTCGTTGATGATGCGCATGTGCCGCACCGCTTCCACCACGTTGCCCGTTCCGGCCTCGCCCTTGGTGCGGATCATGGCTGCCCCTTCGGCTATGCGCCGCAGCGCTTCTCCCAGATTGCGGGCGCCGCACACGAAGGGGACGGTGAAGCGGTGCTTGTCGATGTGGAACTGTTCATCGGCGGGGGTGAGTACCTCCGACTCGTCGATGTAATCGACCCCCAGCGCCTCCAGGATCTGTGCCTCCACGAAGTGGCCGATGCGCACCTTCGCCATCACCGGGATGGTGACGGCGTCCATGATGCGCAGGATCACGCTGGGATCGGCCATGCGCGCCACTCCGCCGGCGGCCCTGATGTCTGCCGGCACGCGTTCAAGCGCCATCACCGCCACTGCCCCTGCTTCTTCCGCTATCCTGGCCTGCTCGGGGGTGGTGACGTCCATGATCACGCCCCCCTTGAGCATTTCCGCCAGTCCCTTCTTGACCCGCCAGGTTCCCGTTTCCCGCGCGGTCTGCTGTGCCACGGTCGATACCTCCCTTGCTCGCCGGGTTCCCGGGAGGGGGGAACGGAAGACCCCCTCCGGTGGAGGGGGCCTCTCGGCAAGAACCAGGGGCAGCAGCACGGTGCCCCGCGTTCTCGGTGCCTTCTCCCATTCAGACTTTACTGTCGGCCCCGGATTCTCACCGGAGTCAACCGCTGGGGCTGATGGGCTCGTCCCCTGCGTCGAGCAGGGGCATCACCACCGGTCGGGACTTGGGAAGGCACGTTCCCTCACCCGGCCCCGAAGGCTACCACCTGCGGGCATTATAGCACAGTTCCGCGCGCGAGAGGTGATGATCGCGCAAGACGCTACCTCGCCGGGCAGGGTCGCTCAGCGGCGCCGGCGGGTGTCGCGCCCACCGTGGCGGCATGTTGGTACCGCCGGAGGATGGGCCGTGTCGCTGTGGAATATCTCGTGCGGCTCATGGTATGTCGCGCGACCCGCACCGTATCGTGCGGGGCGGAACCCTGCGGTGGACCGGGAATTCGTTGCCGTCCGCTTGGTCTCGCCAGACCCGGGGGTGTTTCCCGCGACCCCGGGGCGGGGGCGGTGGCGTCAGGGAGGGCGATGCGGTTGCAAGCGGAGTTCCTGCAATTTCTGACCGGGCACCAGGAGCGCATGGCGGAGGAGCTGCGAGAACTGGTGGAGCTGGAATCCCCCAGCACCGACAAGGCGGCCGTGGATCGCTTCGCCCGCAGGTTGGCGGAGAAGCTGTCGGAGCTAGGGCTGGAGCCCGAGGTCATCCCGGTACGGGAACGGGGGGACCAGGTGCGGGTTGTGCTGGGCGAGGGTGAGGGCCAGATCCTCGTGCTGTGCCACATGGATACGGTGTGGCCGGTGGGCGAGGTTGCCCGGCGTCCGGTCAGGGTCGACGGTGGGAAGCTCTACGGGCCGGGGGCTTACGACATGAAGGCGGGCATCGTGCAGACCCTCTGGGCCCTGCGGGCCCTGCGGGAACTGGGGCGGTGGCCGGGCACGGAGGGTGGCGACCGGCTGTGGTCCCAAAAGAGGGCGGTGTTCCTCTATACGTCGGACGAGGAGATCGGCAGCCCCTCGTCCCGTCCCCTCATCGAGGAGGAGGCGAGGCGGAGCCGGGCGGCTCTGGTGCTCGAGCCGGCGGGCCGGAACGGCGGCGTCAAGTTGTGGCGGAAAGGGGTGGCCGGGTTCCGGGTGCGGGTGGAAGGCCGGGCCGCCCATGCCGGAGCCGACCCGGAAAGGGGCGTGAGCGCCGTCCACGAGCTGTGCCGGCAGGTGCTCGACATTTGTGCCCTGGCCAACCCGGCAGCCGGCACCACGGTGAACGTGGGGGTCGTCGGGGGTGGGAGCAAGCCCAACGTGGTGCCGGAGGATGCGTGGGCCGGAGTGGATGTGCGTGTCCTCACGGTGGCCGATGCGATGCGGGTGGAATCTGCTCTGCGCGGGCTGCGGCCCGTCCTGGCGGGGGCGTCGCTGCGGGTCTCGGGCGGGTTTGACCGGCCCCCGATGGAGCGCACAGAGCGAGTGGTGCGGTTGTTCCTACACGCCAGGGCGCTGGCTAGCGAGTTGGGGTTCGCCCTGGAGGAATCCGGCAGCGGCGGTGCCAGCGACGGTAACCTGGTGGCGGCGGTCGGGGTGCCGGTGTTGGACGGTCTGGGGGCGGTGGGGGATGGTGCTCACGCAGACCACGAGCACGTACTGGTAGGTTCGCTGCCAGGCCGGACCGCATTAGTGGCTAGGTTGATAGAAACGCTTTAGTCGCGGCCGTGGGGAGCGATCGCAGGGGGGGTGAAGATGAGTGAGGGCCTTGGTACCGCGCCGGTGGGGGTAGAACGGCTGCGCAACTACGTGGGGGGCAAGTGGGTGGAGTCCCGTTCCTCGGTATGGGAGGAGGTGAGGAACCCGGCCACGGACGAGGTGCTGGCCCTGGTACCCCTTTCCACCAAAGAAGAAGTCGATGAGTGTGTG
>Ga0080004_1116391_pt1 | contig 25017 bp, 25 predicted proteins | sample WasSprMetagenome_FD_69207 | JGI IMG/M metagenome (GOLD analysis project Ga0080004, IMG submission 69207) | Sulfidic aquatic microbial communities from Washburn Spring, Yellowstone National Park, USA - WS (SPADES assembly) (version 2) | ecosystem: Environmental > Aquatic > Thermal springs > Hot...
GCTAGCATCTGCTGCTCTCCCCCACTCAGAGTACCTGCATATTGGGCGGCCCGTTCCTTAAGTACCGGAAATAATTCATAGACTCGCTCTAAATTTCTTTCTATATCCTTACGTTTCAAAGGATAGCCGCCCAGGATGAGGTTTTCCCTTACCGTAAGCCCGGCAAAGACCTTCCTGCCCTCTGGGACCTGCACAATCCCTTTGCGTACCACAGCGTGGGGCTGGCGAGGAAGTTCCTCTCCTAAATATTTGATAGAGCCCTGACGCTGTTGAACTAGCCCGGATATAGTATTAAGCAAGGTGGTCTTCCCTGCCCCATTGGCACCAATAATACTTACAATCTGGCCGCGCTGAACCTTTAAAGAGACATTATGCAGAACTATGATCTCGCCGTACCCGGCAGTTAAATTGCTAACCTCTAACATAGCTATTCCTCTTCCCCCAAGTAAGCTTTGATAACTTCGGGATGGCGCTGGATTTCCGCCGGCGGCCCTATAGCCAAAGTACGACCGAAATTCTGCACGTATATACACTGGCAAAGTTGCATTACAACTTCCATTCTATGCTCTATAAGAAGGATGGATAGACCTTGCCTACCGTTTAAATCGCCGATTAAACTTATGAGCTCCCTGACTTCACTAGGATTAAGGCCGGCCGCCGGCTCATCCAAAAGCAACACTTGGGGCTCGGTAGCCAGGGCCCTGGCGATCTCTAGCTTACGCCTTAGCCCATAGGGGAGGCTTTCGGGAGCTAAATCTCTAAACTTATCTAACCCAACTATGTTCAAATAGTGTCGAGCCCTTTCACGTAAGGATTTTTCAATCTTAAACTTCCGGGGAGTGGACAAAAGGCTATCCCCTAATCCGTAAGGAGCCCCCGGGTCCAGGGCGGCTAACACATTCTCTAATACTGTAAGCCCCCGGAAGAGGCGGATATTCTGGAAGGTCCGCCCTATACCCTTCCTGGCAATCTGGTGCTGCTCAAGGCCAGTAATATCGCGGCCTTGGAATATGATCTTGCCGCTGTCGGGGCGGTAGATACCTGAGATGAGGTTAAAAATAGTCGTCTTCCCTGCCCCATTAGGCCCGATAATCCCGAAAATAGCCCCGGGAGGTAATTTAAGGGAAAAATCTACTACTGCCGTAACTCCACCAAACCGCTTATTTAGGTTTATCGTTTCTAGTATCATAAAGGCTCCACATCCTTTGCCTTCTTTTTCCATACTTCCCACAGTTTCTGAAGGGAGATTTCATACTGGCCGAAAAGTCCTGTAGGTTTAAAGTTAAGGATGAAGAGCACTATTGTGCAGTAAGCCACGATGCGCCACTCAGAAGCTGCCCGTAAAATTTCCGGCAAAGCAGTTAAAAAAATGCTAGCGAAAACAGCCCCACTTAAACTGTTTATACCCCCAAAGAAAACCATGATGATCCATTCGGCTGACTTAGTCCACCCAAACATAACAGGTTCTACGTAACTTGTATAGAAACCATAAAGCACACCTGCATAAGCGCTGATGGCTGCTGAAAGCAAAAAAGCGATCATTTTTACGCGGTTTACGTTAATTCCCATAGCCGCTGCGGCGAGCTCATCGCTACGCAAAGCCAGGCACTGCCTACCATAGCGTGAATTTTTGAAGCCCCATACCAAGAAGAGGCAAACCAAGGCAGATATCAAGGCCAGCTCCAAGGTAGTCCAGCGGGGTATACCTGATAAACCCATGGCGCCACCAGTGATATTCACGGCCTGGTTAAGAAAAGCTGCTATAGCTTCTCCAAAACCGAAGGTGACCAGGGATATATAGTCCCGCCGCAGCCTTATAGTGGGTAAGCCTACGATAAACCCTGCAACAAGCCCTAAGAGTACTGCCACCACAGCCGCCGGGGCTAAACTCCAGCCATATTTTGTAGCCAGCAATCCTGCTGTGTAAGCACCTATACACATGAAAGCTGCTTGACCTAAGGAAAAGAGCCCTGTTAACCCTGTAAGCACAAATACACCTGTTACCGCTACCACATTAATGGCAGTAAAAATGGCGATGGAAGACCACATATCCATAAAAATCCAACCCCTATGCTTTCTCCTGAATATGCGTACCCGCAATACCCCGGGGACGAAGCAGTAAAAAGAGGAGCATGATGCAGAAGATAAAGACCGGGGAAATGGCAGAACCCACTAGTTTAATTAAGAGAATCTCTATTAAACCTAAAAGGAAAGCCCCTATTACAGCCCCTTCCAGGCTCCCAAGTCCACCGATAACTGAGGCGATAAAACCTTTAACTACCATCTGTCCTAGCTGGGGGTAAAGGGTGTAACTTATCCCTAAAAACACCCCGCTTATCCCACCTAGGAACCCAGCCAAGAAGAAGGCCAACTGAATGTTCCTCAATACATCTATACCCATAAGGCTTGCTGTATCCAGATCATAAGATACAGCCCGCAAAGCCATACCTACTTTAGTACGGTAGATAATAAATGCCAGGATAACTAGTGCGGTTAAGGAGATGGCGAACATAATGAGGTCGGGAAAGTTTAGGATAAATTGTCCTAATCTTAACGTGTTGATCCGGAAAAAGTTGGGATAGGAATAAAAATTAGTGCTAAAAAAGATGGCGATAATATTTTCTAGAAGCATCCCTAAGGTTATGGAAGAAACGAAATAATAAATTACAGGACTCCTTTTGTTGCGCAACCGCCGGAAGGCCACCAGTTCAGCTGCTAAACCTAAAAAACCTCCTGTTAAGGCAGCGATAGCTAAGGTCGGCAATAAACTAACTTTCAAGTATCTCGTGGCCAGAAATCCAATATACGCTGTCACCGTCATGAAGCCGCCGTGGGCGAAGTTGCTAAATTTGAGAACATTGAAGATCAAAGCAAATCCCACAGCTATCAAGGCATAAACTGCACCCAGTGAAAGCCCATTGATAACCAGCTGCAATTCCACTGTAGTTTAATCTCCCTTCTTGCCCAGGTAATAGGGAACTTGAATAAAGGGGGCCCGGGCAGGGATATCCGCCACCCAATATCCCTGCCCTATACTTCCTGCTTTACCTTTCTTAACCTCTCTTTCGCTAACATAACAGGGGGCCTAAAAACTGGATATGGCAAATCCACTTCAAGCTATTGTTTCTTGAGTTCCTCAGTTATATAGCGTCCCATGGTGACATACTTGCCGTTTTCTATCTTGAGGATGACCATAGACAGGCCATTATGGCCGGTGGGTCTTAGGCGAAATACTTATTACTCCCGTAGTCCCTTTAAAATCCTTTAGCTGCTCTAAGGCATCTTTTATTTTAACCGGATCTAAAGAGCCCGCCCGTTTGATGGAATCTGCTATCATCATAACGCTATCATATCCCAGAAAAGCCTTGTTCAAAGGTTCTTCTTTGTATTTTTCTTTATAAGCCTCCAAAACTTCCTTTAGTTGCGGATCGTCAAAAGCGAAATTATTGGGTAGGTACACGTTGTTAGCTGCTTCACCGGCCATACTAGCAAAGGGCGGAGCGAAATCTAAACCGCCTACAATGGGGAAAGTAAGCCCTAAGGCTCTGGCTTGCTGCACCTGAAGGACACATTCCTGAATATAGTTAGGTAAAAACACTGTTTCTGCCCCGGCTTGCTTTATAGCAGATAGCTGGGTTTTAAAATCTTTATCCCCTGTTTTATAGGTCTGCTCCGATACTATTTCCCCGCCATGGCTCTTCACGTAGTCTATAAACGGTTTGGCCAAAGATACAGAATAAGCATTAGCCTGGTTGTAAAGGACAACTATTTTTTTGAGCCCTAACTTCTCTAAAGTATATCCAGCCATGATATAGGCCTGTTGCACGCTACTAGGTTGCATAAGGAAGTTGTAGGCCCAAGGCTCACCGGTCTGTTTAGTGGTAGCCCGCTCGTCAATAAAACTCCCCAAAATGAGCACCTTAGCTTGCTCGGCAATAGGTGCCAAGGCGATACCTATATTGCTTACCGGGGGCCCTATAACGGCAACTACTTTATCTTGGCCGGTAAGCCGGTTATAGGCGTTGATGGCTTCTTGAACATCATTTTTTGTATCATAAGTTATCAAACGTACTTTTTTCCCCAGGAGGCCACCTTCTTTGTTGATTTTTTCTACAGCTAGTTCAGCACCATTGGTTACTGCTTTACCCCAGACCGAGGTGGCGGAGCTTAAATCCTGTAAATTTCCGATTAAAATCTCTCCAGACCCTGAAGAAGCCTGGCCTGCACTTCCTTCTTTACCTCCTTCGGTTGCCTTCTTTTGGCCACAGGCAACTAAACTTAAAGTCAGCAAGATGGCCAAAACTAAACTTAAAGTTTTACGCAACTAAATCCCCTCCCATAGGTTTAAATTTGGTTTTAAAGATTTATACTCTCTAAGTTTTAGATCTATTTATGTCTATCTATGGTTTTCAAATCCTTGTACTATTATCTCACCCTGCTATCCTTCGTAGTTCTACTCCCTTCCGTACACAGATCTCTACACATAGCCCACAGCCATCACAGGCTTCTTCCTTAATCTGTACCCCTTTATCCTTATCCATCTCAATAGCCCTGAAGAGGCAGGTAGGCACACACCGGCCACAGCTATTGCATTTTTCTGTAAGATAGGCTTTTTTATCGTGCCGCCTGTCTACTTCTTTAGTACCTAAAATCTTTTTCCCCGAGACCTTGCCTCGAAAAGATGAAATATCTTGGTACCCCTTCTTCCCCATCCATTCCTGAAGTTCTCCAAGTAAGCGCCCGATCACTTCATAGCCTTCCAGTAAGATGGCAGTACAGACCTGAACTACGGTAGCCCCGGCTAAAAGATATTTCACTACATCTTGACCGCTACTCACCCCCCCACTTCCAGCGATATCTATCTTAAGTTGCGGGTAAGCCTCAGTTATCCAGCGCAGAGGGTAATGAATGCCCCAGGGCCCTCCATGTCCAGCATAGCCCCCATGAAGGACAGGCCTCTCCTCTTCCACATCAATATCTAGCCCCACCAGGCGATTAAACATGACCACTCCATTAGCCCCCGCCGCCTCCAAAGCTTTAGCCGTAGCTAAAGGTGAAGTGAGCTGAGGAGACATTTTCACGACTATAGGAATACTTACCGCTTCTCTAACTAGCCTGGTAACTCGCACCATTTCTGCTACAGCCTCATCCGGGCCCCGGAAGATAATAGAACCATGGGGGCACGATACATTAAGCTCTAAAGCAGGAGCTCCAGCCTGTTCTAAAGTTCGGGCATAATGGCCCCATCCCTCATCGGTAATACAGTTTATACTGGGGATAACCGGGATGCTTAAAGCCTCCCGCGCCCGTCTCAACTCTTCGGCATAGCGTTCTAATCCCCATCCGCTGGCCTGTTCATAGGAGTAAAACACAAAGGAAGACCAGCCATTAAGGCTACGCCGGATTATCTTATAGCGCGGAGTAGGGGCTATCCGGCAAACTTCTTCTTCAAAAAGGGATTTCATTACTATGGCTCCTATACCATGATCCTCCGCTTTCTTCATCCGCTCCAGCCTTTCTGTAGTACCTGCTGAAGCAGCCACCAGGGGGTTACGAAGTTTCAAACCCACGTACGTAGTTGTTAAATCTGGCACCTTATTCCCCACCTTCCTCCAAAATACCATTTTCATCCTCATTTATAATAAGCTGGACCAAAGCCTACCGATTGGCGTATCAAAAGTGTGGTCTCCAGCTTCTCTATCACAGGGCGTACCTTTCGCTTGCTATTTATAAGCTTAACTAATCTTTCCGCCGCTCGGACTCCTGCTTCATAGAACGGCTGGGCCATAGTTGTAAGGGGAGGATCCGTAAGCTCCGACATATCTAAGTTATCATACCCCATGACCGCTACATCATCTGGCACTTTAAGACCTTGCTCCTTTATGGCCTTCATGACTCCTAATGCTTTAGGGTCGCTAGTGCCGAAGACAGCATCTGGCTTTCTCCCTCTCCCCCAGATCTCATACATAGCTTTATACCCATCTTCCCACCCTTTAGTACCATGGACTACCAAGCCTTCATCATAGGGTATCCCTGCTTCGGCCAAAGCCGCCCGGTACCCCTCAAAGCGTTGCCGGTATAGTTCGAGCTCCAGGGTCCCATTCACTAAGGCGATCCGGCGGTAACCCCTCTGAATTAAAAACTTGGTAGCTTCATATCCTCCTTTAAAGTTATCCATTATTACTGCATCTATCTCCTCATTTAAATGTCGAATAAGGAGAACTACTGGAAAGCCCTGTTTTTTCAACTCCAAGATGTGGGTACTAGCTTGGGTGGCGGTAGAAAAGATGAGGCCATCTACCAACCGCCGTCGTAGGCTTTCTACATAAAATTTCTCTGTCTCTAGATCTTCATCAGTGTTACATAAAACCACTGTATATCCGTACTTTTTGGCTACATCAGTTATACCACGGATAGCGGGAGGGAAAACCAAATTGCGTACATTGGGTATAATTAGACCTATAGTTTTAGAGCGACCTTCCTTTAAACCTTTGGCTAAGGCATTGGGTTGATAGTTTAACTCTTTTACAGCCCGTAAAACTTTCTCTTTGGTTTCCGGGCTTACTGCCACCTTCCCGCTTAGAGCACGAGAGACTGTGCTGGGCGAAACCCCTGCCTTTTCAGCAACTTCTTTTATAGTAGCCATAAGTCTATACTTCCTTGTCTGTACTTCCTTTTAATTGCTTTAGGAGTTGCAAACCTTTGCGCAATGGATTGCACAATCGTTTGCATAATTAATTCGACATCTTTGCTTAAAATCCTGCTTAAGGAGATCGCAGGTATTAAAAATTTCTTTTAACGGCTTTAATATAAGCCTCACTCTGTCTCAAGGCCTCAGTTAAAACGTCCTCTACTTGCTGCTCGCAAGCTGTCTTCTTAAGGTATTCTAAATCAATCTCGCCAGCATGAAGGGCGAGAAGCTTGGCTGCCCACTGAGCATCCGCTTGGCTCTTCCAAAACTTCGCCGCAGCCAACCTGTCTACTACTAGATCCTCAATGCCAATTACAAAAGCTTCCATGCCGTTTATTTCTACGGTAACAACTTTTTCTAAGGAACCTGCTAAAAACTCATCGGGTATTTCTATAGCCAGGTCAAGCTCTTCATGATACCAGTGCCGTTCACCAGGCCGGCGTAAAAAACCCATTTCTTCCAAAATAAGTTTAGCCTGCTCTCTTCCGTTAACTACCAGGTCTATATCTTTTGTAGCATATCCACCTAGGGTGTAAAACTCTAGGGCTCGACCTCCTACTAAAATAGGCCTAATCCCCTTAGGTTTAAGGGCCTCGGTTAATACTGCTACTACCCCCAAGGCTTTTCTAAGCGAGTCATTTTCTTGGATCAAGCTAGTAAGGATATCTCTTAACCGCTCGTTCATTTCATACGATACCTCCGGGGACCGACCTTTTCTATACTACCGTTAGCTAAACTCTTCTGCCACCGCTTATAGTCTAACAAAAATAAGACAATATCTTCTTCCATAGCTCGGCACTTGCCAGAACGTGGACTCTTACCCAGATGAGCCACCCAGGCGGTATAAAAATGCGATGATTTCTTTTTTAGTCGGCTAATATACTCATCATAATTTACCCTGACCATCTTTTTAGTCCCCCTACCTTTTTCTACCTGTTAGTTTCTACCTGTTACATATATTATACTTAACAGCACCAAGGAAAGCACTGTTGCTCTATCTTTCTTTTTTTCATTTAAGCGACGATTAGCGTCCTGAATTACAGAAAAAGGTCTTAACCCTGGTGGGGTAAGGTTTAGATTTGAGCCGCATAAATAAAGCTCATCCTTCTGGGCCAGGAGGTGAAAAAGCTATGCTAAATCAAAATTTTTCTTTTCTGTAACGTCCTATATGGCTATACTGTTTCATGTTCGCAACAAAACCTTATGCCAAAATAAAAAGTCAATGGTAAAAAAGCAGTCTTTCTAAAATACCAGAAGTCTTAATAAGGTAACTTCCAAAATTCTGGCATGTTTTTTGCAACTGTAGTTCAGTAAATCGCCTTCATCTGTGATTACCCGGAGGGGAGAAAAATGCTCTCTTCAGAGCTCATTGCCCAAATTAGAAAAATTGTGGGTGAGGAACGTTGCTTTGAGGGGGAAGTAGAAAGGCTTTGCTATGCTTATGATTCCTCTTTAGAATCGCAGCTTAATCGATGGATGCCAGATTTAGTAGTTCAACCTCAAAACCGGGATCAAATAGTAGCTATAATGAAGCTGGCTAACGAGTATAGAATACCAGTTATTCCTAGAGGGGCAGGTACAGGGCAGTGTTGCGGGGCTATAGCTCACCGGGGCGGAATAGTGGTAGACATGTCCCTTATGAATAAAATCTTACGCTACGATCTGGAGAATCTACAGGTTGTGGTACAGCCCGGTATTGTCCATGCAGAACTAAACCAGGCTTTAGCCCGGCACGGCTTTTTCTTCCCGCCCGATCCTGGGAGTACTAAGATGTGCACCCTGGGAGGAATGATTGCTTTTAATTCGAGCGGAATGCGCGCCGTTAAGTATGGCACAACCAAAAATTATGTCTTAGGCCTGGAGGTCGTCCTCCCAACAGGGGAAGTTATCGTAACAGGCGGCCAAAAATCACGAGCATTAAAGTCCGTAGCCGGGTATGATTTGACTTCCTTATTTGTGGGTTCAGAAGGAACCTTGGGAATAATAACTGCCGTCCGCTTGAAGGTATTACCTATTCCCGAAAAAAGGGGACTAGTAGTAGCCTTCTTCGATAATTTAGAGGCTTCAGGCGAAGCTGTCATACAGGTTTTTAAATCCCGTCTATCCCCTTCAGCCATCGAGATTTTAGACCGTAGCGCTATCAAAGCAGCTGTTAAATATAAACCAGAACTGGTTTTGCCAGATGTAGAGGCTATGCTCTTGTTCGAGGTAGATGGGAATCCTCCTGGTGTAGCTTATGAAGCTCAAAACATTGCCAGAGTATGCGAAAATTTTGCCTCTAAGGTAGAATGGACGGACGACCCCGAAAGATTGGGCCAGCTTTGGACAGCTAGAAGCGTAGTTGGTGCTGCGGCGGGACAGATAAAAGAGGGGGCTACCCGGGTTTACATAGGTGAGGATATATGTGTACCTATTTATAGGGTTCCAGAAGCCTTAAGGCGCATCCAACAGATAGGCGAGAAATACGGCATAACCATAGTAACCTACGGTCATATCGGTGACGGGAATTTGCATGCCGCCCCGATAATTGATACTTATAATCCTTCCGAAATTGAAAGGGTGCGGAAGGTAGGTGATGAAATACATCGCCTAGCCTTGGAACTCGAAGGTACCACTACAGGCGAGCACGGAGTGGGGTTAACGCGGGCTCCTTATATGGAAGAAGAACTCGGCCTTTCACTAGAAGTAATGCGCCGGCTTAAAAAAGCTTTAGATCCTTTAAATATTCTCAACCCGGGTAAAATGGCTCTAGATTAAAGAGGGGATAGCAGATGGAACTCCAGGAAATAAGAACAGCCCTGATGCGCTGTGTAAGGTGCGGTCAATGCCGTTCTGTGTGTCCAGTTTTCTTGGCTAAAAGGGTAGAAAGCGATTCCACCCGTGGAAGAGTAACTCTTATCAGAGCCCTTTTAGAAGGCGAGATATCCTTTAGTAAAGGTCTTGCAGAAAAAGTTTGGCAATGTCTTTTATGCCATAGTTGTTCGCAAGAATGTCCCAGCGGCGTCCAGGTCGAAAAAATTATTTTGAGCGGACGTTCAAAAACTGTCGAACTGGACGGACTACCCCTTAGCAAGAAAATCGTGGTTCAATGGTTGCTTCCTAACCTTAAATTATTAAGCAAATTTATGGTGTTGGGCAGATTCTTACAGAGGCTTTGTGGGAAAAAAGTACCCGGCGGCTATTGGGTACCACCATTTTCCTTGCCCATGGCTCCTTCTAGGATCTTCCCTAAATTAAATAACCAATCCCTATTCCAGATCGTTCACTCGAAAGTACCTTCTGCCCCCAAACCTAAAGGTAAAATACTTTTCTATACTGGGTGTATGTTAGCTTACGGGTACCCCATGACGGGAAAAGCTGTGGTCGAAGTGTTAAATTACAATGGCTTTCATGTTATCACTCCGCCAGACCAGGTTTGTTGCGGTTTACCAGCTCTTGCTTCTGGCCTGAAAATCACTTTTAGGCATTTGCGGGAAGCCAATCTTCGTGTCCTAAAAAGAGAGAAAGCCGATGCCATTATTACTGCGTGCCCTAGTTGCGGTTCAACTCTAAAAGAATATTATAGTGACGAATTAAATGTAAAGGTTTTCGATCTCTCAGAATTTCTGGTCTCCATTGATTTTAAACCCCCTGAAGGGAAAATACAAGGTATAGTAACTTACCATGACCCGTGTCACTTGCGGAAGGCACAAAAGGTAATAGCTCCTCCTCGGAAAATACTCCGTTCGATTCCGGGTATACAATTTAAAGAGGTCGCGGATCCTAGCCGCTGCTGCGGTTTCGGCGGTACCTTTGCCCTGTCCTATCCCAACCTCTCTAAAGAAATAGGAAACGTTAAGGCAAGGTTACTTTTAGATACAGGAGCAGAAACCGTGGTCACTTCTTGCCCGGGTTGCATGCTGCAGTTGGCTGACATTCTATTCCGGCACAACAGTTCTGTAAGAGTCAAGCACTTGGCTGAATTACTGGCAGAAGCCTACAGCCTGCGCCAACCCGAGCTGGCTTAAACCTTTTTACGGTCGACTCCTGGGCAAGGTCTGCTTCTTTATAAGCTTTCAGTTAACGTTGATTTATTGTAAGAAGTCTCTAAAGAGGAAAGGGGGCTTTTACCTGGCCCCAATTAAATCCTACTTAATTGGAAAATAATAACCATCTCCGCTTCTACTCCGTTCCCACTCCGATTATTCAACCATATTGACCATAAAGTAATATTTAAACCCTACCCTTCTTCCACCAAGGCATCTACCACATAGGAGCCGATAAACCCGACCCCGCCGGTTACAGTATGCGCAAAGGATAGCCTCGGAATAATCGATTATTCGGGGAATAAGAACTCCATGAATTCTTTAAAGAAGTTTGTAATGAACTCTTTGAATATGGGTAAGTTAACGTTGGATTTCTTGTAAGAAGTCTCTAAAGAGGAAAGGGGCTTTCTCTTTTAATCCTGCTTCTAAGATCCGAAGACCGGAGGCTTCTTGAGGGAAGATTTTGGCTAAGTTTTTCCAGCGATACTTTAAAGCCTCCAGCCTTGTTATAAGTAAGGGAACATGTTTAAGTAAAAGGTCTTTTCTTCTTTCGTAGACCACCGCAATATCTATTATATCCCTCGCCTTCAAACTCTCAGCCCTGTAAAAAAGCTTTTTAAGCACAATCTCTTCCGGTGTTTCCACGCGTATGTTCTTCCCCCCAAATTGTTCTAGCCTAAAATAATTTGCGGTAAGATGAGGTGCTATTATAAAATCCACGTCGCCTCCTGGAAACTTTAGCTTAAGGAAGTTTGAGCTTTCTACATAATCGCCTGTCATATCTTGGGCAATAGGGTTTAATCGGGGGGTAAGAATGGTGAGATATTGTAAAAGGCAAGGGCGGTACCCCCGCCCCAGGTCCATTCTTCTTTGGGGATGTTTGAACCTTCAAGAATATGAATGGCCTTCGCCAAAAGTTCTTCCCACATGTTCTAGCATCTCCTCAAGTTCTACATTGCGATAAAATTCCTGGACGTAGGTTTTGTAATACTCTAGCAAGGTGGCCTCCGGGATGTTATACTTAGCTATGAATTTGGCTATGTCCTGGAGGGGCACATCGGTGAAAAAGTTAAAAATATGGACCATATATTAGGGGTTAAACTCCATATTTTTTAACATCCGGGCTAACTTTTCCTCCGGCAAATAGTCGGCTGTCTGGGCATTAATTGTTGCCTCGATCATAGTTATCACCTTTTTCATTGTAACACCCATTTATGGAAAACACAACAAACGTTTGAAAGTAGCTCTCAAAGCGTATTCCCGAAAGATCACAAACGAGTACCTGGCCTCAATTAAATCCTACTTATTTTGGAAAATAATAACCATCTCCGCTTTCACTCCGCTTCCACTCCGCTTATTCAACCATTTGACCATAAAGTAATATTTAAACCCGAGGTCGTGGGTTATTCCTACGGCTGGGCATTTGTTGCCTGTCTAGAATAAGCCCACCAATTTCTTACTAGGGCTGCAAAAATACCTACCATAAGGCCAAGGACCAGGGATACGGCAGTATTGAGCGCCAGCCTGGGTTTCACCTTTAATGGCTCGCTTATAGAATCGACCACTCTAGCTGGGTGCAGAGCGGCTAATTTTTCCTGGAGGGAAAGATACTGAGCTATCAAACCTACCTTTTCCTAGGCTTGAGCGCTGCTTAACTGGGCTAGCTGCAGGGCGTAAAGCTTCTTCTCAATATCGCTTAAAGAAGACTTCTCTAGTGTAGAGATAATCTGCTCGATCTTTTCCCGGGTGGCCTGGGGTTCGCCTTAGCAGAACCTTCACCAGTTCCCGCAAGGATATTTCTTCCACAACGCATCAATAGATCAAAACCTTCCCAGATAGTAAGCTGCTCCCGCTGTTTTGTAGGCCTGAAAGCTACGGACTCCTATGCATCTCTCTTTGCTTTTTTCATCGGTTCATTCTTCCCTGATTCATTGTAAAATTTTTAATATAGTCATTGAATTAACTTCACTATACCTGTAGTTAAATTTGTGATTGGCTAGTAACGCTGCTACTTTTAATGGTTCATAGCAAATTTTCCAGCATTGGAGGTCATCCTCCACCTTGCACAACTAAAAATAGAACCCTTGAGCAAACCTGTAAGCCGAGTTACAGATTATTCTGATAACTTTTTCGGCATCCTTGTCTCTCAACGGCTTGCGGGTTACGGGTTACTCGACAGCGACATAATTGCTGTTCTAACTGAGCCGGTACTGCTCAGTAAGCCAGATCTCCATTCTTTTGTCTTTTGACCCTTTCAATTAACACAGTTCACTAAGGGGGGGATATTATGCAGCTACAGGATGCCATTGCTGACTTCCTTTTATACCTGGAGGACCACGGCAATTCCGACCTCACCATAACCAGCTACCGCTCTGACCTCCGGCAATTTTTGGCTTTCCTGCGGGCCAACCAGGGTCCGACTACCTTGGAGGAAATCCGGCCGGTGTGGATACGCAGTTTCCTGCGGGAAAAGCGTCGCCAGGGGCTATCCACCTCCTCGGTGGCCCGGAAGCTCAATTGCCTGCGGTCCTTTTTCAAGTTCTGCGTCCTCCAGGAATGGCTGGAGCGCAACCCCGCCCAGTCGGTGGAAGCGCCCAAGATAGCCGAAACCCTTCCTTCTTACTTAAGAGAGGATGAAGTATACCGGCTGCTTAACGCCGTCAACCAGGCCAAACACTGCTTCGCTAAGCGTGACCGCGCCCTTATCAAACTCCTTCTTACCACGGGGATCCGGCGCTCAGAGCTTATAAACTCAAACTGGGATGACATCAACTTCAAAGAAAAAACCCTGACCGTGCGTCAGGGCAAAGGTAAGAAAGACAGGATTATACCGCTAAAAGAGGAGGTGTTACAGGACCTCTGGGAGTACCTGCAAACTAGACTCCCCTTGACCAATAACGCCCTCTTCCTTTCCCGCCAGAAAACCCGCATCAATAAGGACTCCCTGGCCCGAATACTTAAGAAGTATATCCAGGCCGCCGGGATAAACGAAAAGAAGGTCACCGCCCATACCTTCCGCCATACCTTCGCTACCAGCCTCATTCACCAGGGGGTGGATGTGGCTGTCGTTAAGGATCTCATGGGGCATGAAGATATCCAGACCACCATGAAGTACACCCACACCAGCAACGCCCACCGTATTGCCGCCATCGATAAACTTTTCCTCCCAGGTCTTTCCAACTATTCACAGAAAACACTTTCTGCGAATAGTTGGGAGAAGGTGGGGGACCATAATAAGCAGAAAGGAGCTGCTGAAGATGATGGCCCGACCTCTCCCCCTCAAGGATGATCCGGTCCTTCTTTACCTGGCCGATAAATTCATAAGCCTGAAAAGAGGAAACAACCTCTTACAGGGATATATTGGCTTCGTGATTAATAGAACCGGCCGGGTTACTGCAAAAACCGTCTTCAACCGTGACCTGGTCCAGGAAGCCCTGGCCGACGCCCAGGAAAGGAATACCCTGGCAGGTGTACAGAAATACTTTAGACTCATCCGGGAGTTTTTCCGCTACGCTAATAGCCACGGCATCATCTTCGATGCCGCCCTGCTAAATATGAAACTTACCCTTGCGCCCTCGTTTCTCCCCCGGGAAAGAGAGCGCCACCGTAAGATTCTCAAAAACCCCGTAGCCATCGCTTATTACGACCGCTACAAGGGCTATACCAAACTGGAGAAGATCGCTTCTCTCCTCTGCTCCCTAACCTCGGAACTGGCCAGGGAACTAGGTAAAGAAGAAGCGGAAGTCTCCCTCTCCGATTTTCTCGCTGCCCTTCCCACATATACAGCCAGGCAGGATCTACCAGCTTCTTCATGTTCTATTCTACAATCCTTTGACCGATTCCTGCAAAGAGAAGAAAAACGTCTTAAAAAGCTGGCCCACCGGGAGGAGTATAAACGGGATCTCCAGCGGCGAAGGGAAGCCGGTTCCCACCCGTGGGTGGAGGAATATCTGGGTCTCCGCCAAAAACAAGTCGTAAGCTGTCCTACGGAGAAATATGCCTTGTACCGCTTTATAAGGTGGCTGGGCGAAAACGGTCCCTGGCCGGGAAGGAAGGGTGCCGATCTACCCTTAAGCAGGCTAACACCGGAGATTGTCGCCTCTTATAGCAATAGTTTGCAACTCCTGTATAAGCAAGGAAAATACTCTCTTACAACGGTAAAAGATCTAGCTGTATACCTAAGAATGTTTCTTAAATGGCTGGAAAAAGAGAAAGGTATTCCCAGAGTAGCCGATGCCATAGAGGTAATCTACCCTAAAAAGCCGGGAAACCGCCGCCTCTCTTTAGAGACATGCGAGAAAATCCTGGAAGCCATGAAGAAGGTGGCCCCTTTACGGGACCAGATAGCCGTAAGCCTTATGCTGCTTACGGGTTGCCGCAGCTGCGAAATTGCCCGGTTAACCCTCGATGATATCGACTTTGAGCGTATGGTGATTATCTATCATGGCAAACGGGGAACAGCAAGGACGGTGCCTCTCCCTCCGGTTATTGTTGAACCCCTTAAGCGCTATATCGCCGAGCGCAAACCTCTTGAACCGGGTGAAAGAAGGGTTTTCTTAAACAAGTACGGTACGGGTTTTAATGAATCCCATTATAATATCCTTCTAAACAAATACCTGCGGCGGGCTCGTGCTCTTGTAGGTATAACGGGTGTCCCCTTAGGAGCGCACGCCTTCCGGCACACTTTCATTACGGAGCAGGAAAGGAACGGGGTACCGCTGGAAGACATTATGAAAATCGTCGGCATCAAGAGCCTCGATAAACTGCAGATCTACCTGGACCTGGAAAAGCGTGAAGTCATGGAAGAATTCCAGGAAAAATTTACTCTGGGAGGTTCGGGCTTTGCGGCGTGTAATCCCCACTGAGCTTTCTTTAAAAGAAATAAAGGAGCTCGCTTCCCTTCTTTCGGCAGAAGATCTGGAAGAGCTTCTCAGGCAAAAAGGAGAGCTGCCTGCCAGGCGGCCGGAAAAGTCCCCGTTGCTCGGGGAGGCCATAAAAGTCTACCAAGCGGAAGAACTGCGCTTTCACCCGGCAACGACCCAGGAGTCTTATGCTATAACCTTACGCCAGTTTTATGAATCCATGATGCACCAGTTCGGTTATGAACCTCTCTTGGAGGAGATCAAAGCCTCAAACATTGCCCGTTTTATGGCCGAACTCCAGCATGGGGGTGCCGGTATCACTGAAAGGACGGCCATGCGCAAACTGGCCACCCTCAAGTCCCTGTTTAAGTTTCTGCGGATGCGGGGCTTTATCCAGGTATCCCCCGCCCATGAGATAAAAACGAGAGCATTGCAGCAACTGCTCCCGGTAGCCCTCACTCCCAAGGAAGCCCTGCAACTGATCGAGATCGCCGGTCGCACCAGGAACGGCGAGCGTGACCAGGCCATGATCGCTACCATGCTCTATACGGGATGCCGTGTGAGTGAGCTGGTAGCCCTCAAGGTTGGGGATATAAACTTTAGGCAGGGCACCATCCGCTTTTACGGCAAAGGTAGCAAGGAACGGGAGGTTCCCATCCACCGGGAGCTCTACCCTTACCTGGTACGCTACCTGCGAAAATATGGCCTTAAAGATTGTCCCGAAAAATTACTCTTCAATGTGGGGGTAAGGAGAGTCCAGCAATTGGTGGAGAGCTTGATAAATAAACTCGGTATCGCCGTACCCGGAAATAAAAATGTTACCCCCCATGTCCTGCGCCATACCTTTGCCGTCACTTGCCTCCTTAACGGCATCGGTATAGAGGTGATCCGCCAGTTGCTCGGCCATGAATTCCTGACCACAACCCAGGTCTATACCCGCCTAAACCTGAAACAAAAGCAGGATATTCTTAGCAAGTACTTTACCTTTGAGATACCGGAATCAGAGGTTACAGAGGAGGCATCACCATGACGGATATGGACCTCATGGCCAATGAAGAGTGCCGGTACTTTTTCCAGCACTATAAGATGGCAGCCAGCACTGCCAGGTATTATGCCATTACCTTGCGCAAACTCTTCCGCTTTATCGGGGAACATCCTGCTAAAGTTTCTTTCCGCAACTTTTATGAAAACTATAATGAGCGGGGTGAGTTCTTGAGCATATCTCCAGTTGACACCGCCTTTATCGACGAGTTCCTCAAGACCATACCCGAGCCCTACTACAAGAGGCAAGTCTTAAGCCAACTGCGTACCTTTTTCCGGGTGCTTTGCAGTAGTGGCGGCCCCCTGGAGGGCTTACCCAACCCGGCTCAAGGTATACAGGTCAAGGTGCCTGAGCGAATAGTTGTGAGAGACGTAATAACCCCTGATGAGTTCTCTAAAATGATAGCTTGTGCCGGAGCTTCTGAGCATCCACAGCTTTCCCGGGCGGTGGTAACTACACTCTACGGGACGGGCCTCCGGGTAAGCGAGCTTATCAATTTGCCCCTTGTGGAAGATGTGGAACACTTGCGGGCCTTGCTGGTACCCTCGCCCAAGACCAGAAAGGAGTACCTCTTACCCCTACTTCCCCAGGTCATGGAGAGTATCTTAACCTATATAAGGGGCGAAAGGAGGCTGGTACCTGCGAGGCCGGAAACGGAATCCTTATTGTTCCTTACGCCTAAAGGCAGGAAACTTAGCGGGCAGTGGGTGAATAAGCTGTTAAAGTCTTTATGTGCGAAGGCAGGAATACAAAAAGGGATTACCTCCCACTGCCTGCGGCACAGCTTCGCCACCAACCTCTGGAAAAACGGTGCCGATATAGCCGAGATCAAGGAACTCCTTAACCATGCCTCCATCACTACCACACAACTTTACGTGCACACGTTGCCGCGGCGAGATCTACGGAAGGTGATCTATGACAACCCGCTGGCAAAAATCGTGGGGAATTTCTGGAGCAGGCAATTCATGACGGCAGATAATAGAAAGAAATTATAAGCGGGCAGATAGCTGGGTCCAATAGCAGTTTACCCATTGGGCTCCTGCCCGCCATTATTTCCCGCAATTGTTTTTTGAGGCGGCCTCTTGGCGCAAAAGGATTAAGAGAGCTTCAAAACACCGATGGAAGCACTTTTGTCTGCCAAAAGTTATTTCTTGCTAAGTTCCTCTAATGCCGGTAGGTATCCTTCGATTATTTCCCGAGCAAGTTCGAGATTCTTCTTTGAACCTCCGGCCTTTCTCAAATGCTCCACCGTTCGCTTCAGCCCTTCCTCCAAGCTCACTTGCGGTTGCCAGCCCAGCTCCCGCGCCGCCTTCCCTGCGTCAAGATATATCTTCCTTAATTCTCCCGCACGCTCTGGCCCATATACCGCCTCACCTTTATAGCCGGTCGCTTCCTTTAGCAGCCGGAAAAGCTCGTTCACGGAAGTGCCCCGGCCCGTGCCTATGTTTGTACGCCAGGGTGTCAATGTTGCTTACGGCAGAGAGGTCTAGCCCCTCCAGCAGCTTTTCCATAGCCAAAAGGTTAGCCCGCACCACATCTCCCACGTAAACATAGTCCCGCAGCTGCTTACCATCGCCGTAGATGGTGGGAACGCCTCCCTTTAGCATTTTCTGCCCGAAGATGGCCACCACCCCGGCCTCACCATGCGGGTCCTGCCGGGGGCCGTACACGTTGCCGTACCGCAGGGCTATGTAAGGTAGGCCGTGCACCCGGGCAAAGTAGTAGAGGTAATATTCCGAAGCCAGCTTGCTCACCCCATAGGGCGATAGCGGCCCCTTGGGGTGTTCTTCCCTCACCGGGAACTCGCCCGGCTCGCCGTATACTACCCCGCCGGAGGAAGCAAAAATAAATCCCTTCACCCCGTAACGCAGGCAGTTGGATAGGAGGTTTAACAGCCCTTGGATGTTTACCCGGGCGTCTTCTTCCGGGTTGGCCACGGAACGGCGCACATCAATTTGAGCTGCATGGTGGTTCACCAGCTCTATCCTTTCTTCCCGGAAGACCCTTTCCAATTCCGGCGAACAAATGTCCATCTGGTAAAACCGGCAGGCAGGATTAAGGTTTTCTTCCTTACCGCTGCTCAAGTCATCGACTACTACTACCTCGTGCCCTTCTTCTAGCAAAGCGTCCACCACATGGGAGCCGATAAAGCCGGCCCCGCCGGTCACCAGTATGTGCAAAGGATAGCCTCCTCCAAGCAAAAAGTTAGTACATATTGTGCTCACATTTTTAGCTCAATTAATTAGCCTACGTCACAAGATAGCGCCTTTAGCAAAGGCTTTTTCAATGCTCCATGCCCAGGAATTTCCTTAGGTCACTTTCACTGGTCACCTCAAATATCTTCTCCGCCAACTCATCAAGCTCCTTCAAGGAAAGAGACTTTATCCTCTCCTCTACCTCAGAGGAAAGAAAACCTAAACGCTTCTTTAACTGCTTTAGCAGAATTTCTTTCCGGCCTTCTTCAAGGCCTGCTTCCAGGCCTTTTTGCCATCCTTCTTGCCATCCCTTTGTATGCCACGAAGTCCTAAGTTCCATTACCTTCTTAACCTCCTCCGCACTTAATTCCCTATGTAACATCTCCTCTACTTCCTTCTCCTCTTCCGGGCTTAAACCTAAGTAAGTATCAAATATCGCTGTTATAAGCCCCAGCTTCGCCGGGTCTAGCTGCATCCTAGTTACCATCTTTAGGAATTCTAACTTTAGCCTGCACCTCTCCTTAGGGCTGTAGTCCATCTTACTAAGGAGCGCTGCCGCAGCTGGGTTGTCGCTTTTTATATACTTCCTCCAAGGAAGTTTCTTTAGCTGTACCTTGTAAAAGTTGAACTCCAACACTTTAAAGAAGGGGAAAGCTACTTCGTGCTTGTCTGGCTCTTCTACCTTGCTGTCATAGGAGAATATAGCTATAGGCAATACCTTCTTCTTATGCTTCTCGTAAAGCCGGCTAAAGTATATAAACATGCGCCGGGCAAAGTCTGCTTCTTTATAAGCCTGAGGCTCTACGTGGATAAGGACATAGCCTTCTTCTCCTTTTATTTTAACACTGGCCAGTATATCTACGTAGTGTTTTTCTCCAGCGGTAATGTCGGTGATGATCTCTTGGGCTAGGAAGGTCAGTTCAGAATAATCGATTAGGGCGTGGGCTTCGGGGAAGAAGAGCTCCATGAATTCTTTAAAGAAGTTGGTGATGAGCTCTTTAAATATGGCGTCGTGGTCTATGGGCACCTTCGGTTTCTCCTGTTTTTCGTTATTTAGCTTAATTTTACTTTATCTTCATAACCAGAGCAATACTTAAGCATCTTTTCGGTGAAATCCTTTACTGAAAATGTTGGCATGATAAAACCGCAACCCTGGCGAATTAATCTAATTAGGGTGGGATACAAGCAAAGGTGGGGCGCAGGCAAGGGCGGCCATCTACTGAAATGGGCGATAAAAGCCCGAGAAAATGTTTGGCCGCCCCTCGACCCGCCCAAGTGGGCTAGAAAGCCCGGATAGGTGAGTGTCGCGCTTACCTTTGCTCGCCCCACAAAATGGAGGTGCACCAGGATTGCGGTACTTTGGCCTTGACGTGCACAAGTCTTACTGTGAGGGAGCAGAACTGTTATCGGATAACACCGTCAGGCGGTTCCGTTTCTCCAACGAGAAGAAGGAATGGAAGCGGTTCGCCAAGGAACTTGACGGCAACTGCAAGGTGGCCCTTGAAGCCACCGGCAATGCTTCCATGATTTATGATATCTTAACAGCGCGCGGGGCACAAGTGGTGGTCGTCAACCCCATAAGGACCAGAGCTATCGCCGAGGCCAGGATCAAGACGGACAAGGTAGATGCCGAGATTTTGGTCAGGCTCTTGGCCGCGGACTTTGTCTGTGCCTCGTGGGTGGCCTCCAAGGAAGAGCGAGAGCTAAGAACTCTACTCCACCACCGGGCGGCCTTAAAGAAGGAGGTCGTGGGCGTTAAAAATAGGATCCACGCGGTTTTAGCCAGGCACGCCATAAAGGTGCCGGTAAGCGACTTGTTCGGAGTAAAGGGCAGGCAGTTCCTCCGGGAACTCGAGGAACTTCCTGGGGTGGAGAAAATAGTCCTCACCTCGAACCTTAAAATCCTTGAAGCCCTGGAGGAGGAAATCGCGGCCATTGAGAAAGAGTTGAACCTAAGGGCTATTGACCTGCCCGGGGTGGAGACCTTTTTGGGCATACCCGGGATAGACGTTTTGGCCGCCCTGACCATATTGGCCGAGATCGGCGATATCAAGCGCTTTGCCTCGGCGAAGAAGCTTGCCAGTTTCTCCGGCCTGGTTCCTTCGGTGCACCAGTCGGGCAAGACCAGGTACACCGGGCACATCACCAAGGCGGGCCGGAGCATGCTACGCTGGATCCTCATTCAGGTTGCCCAGGTGGCGGTGAGGCAGCCCGGCGCTCTGCGAGACTTCTACTTAAGGCTCAAAAAGCGCAAAGGCCATAAGATTGCTATCGTAGCAGCGGCAAGGAAGCTACTCACCATCATCTGGGCCATGCTGACGAAGAACACGGAGTATCGCTACATCAAGGAGGACTTGCAGCAAAAGAAAATACGCCGCATGCACAAAAGAGCGCTGCCGTACAAAGTTGACAACGATTTGCCGCAAAAAATTACGTCTCTCATAGGAGAAGAGCAAACGATGACAGAAATACCCTCTCCTGCAGCCCAAATCATCTAAAATCAGGGTTGCGGTTTTTCATAGGTGTCGGTATGAGCAAGGAGAGGATCACTTTGTCAGAGACGGAACCAAACCGCATCTAAGTCTCAGAACAGGCTCTAGAAGGGCTAAATTACCACCAGGTAAATCGTCACTAAAGAAAATCTGGGCACCACTTTAATCCGTAGGCCCGCTCAAGACCATCCATGGCGTAAGCCACGGATACCCTAACAAAATCACAGTCGAGTTTTACCTAACATGTTCATTGACACCTGACAGCATGCTTACACCAGCTACAGTGAGAATTACTGCCGGCTCCGTCGTACCCAAAGTACCTCTAATCCGAACCCTGCCCAGCTCCCAGCAAAAGCCAAAGCAGCGAAGTCCGCTGCCCACCATGCAGGCCACACCGATTCCAAACCAGCAAGCCAACTCACCACAGGGATCAGGTAGGCCCCACCCACGAGAAACCCACACCAGAAGCGGGCTCTCCTCAAACCGTTTCCCTGCCAACCACCCCGCTGGAAAGCCTGCCGCAAATAGCAAAAGAAACACGCCTAGCAAAACCGTAGCGGCCATCCTCTCGTTTGCAATCGCTGTCTTTACGGCTTTCAGGTTGGCTAGCCAAAGGCCTCCACCCATGGAAGTTAATCCTACCATCATCGCTCCCAATAATTTGTTTCCTTTTTCCCGCCAAAATCCGGCCATATAATGGGCCTCCCCGTATTGTTTCATTTCTTTTTGGCTATCCCATAAGCGCCTCTCCATAGTATTCGCACGCCGGGAAGCAACAGGTATGCATCTACCCTTATACCGCACCAGCTGTCCTCACCAGGTAGGCCCCTACTGCCAGCATCAGGGCCGGTTCTTCCTAGTCTTGGACTCTCCGCGGGAAAGGCCATGGAGAAGAAGGCTTGCTTCAAGGACCCTCCCGCTTTCACTCTGCTTCAACTCCGTTTTTTGAAGATGGGTAATTATAAGGCAACCCCCGTCTTAAATATGGCTATCTCCCTATAGCCTATAGCTTCGGCCTTAACCCGCTGGCCGGAGGCCACCTTTAAGCCAAGCTCTAGGAGACCTCTGGCTAGCGCTTCCATATCCTTGCCTTCTAAGGACCTGCCCAGCATTGAAGTCAAACCCATGGGGCTTCTTGTGATATATTTGGCTGTTGCTGGTGATCTTTACTGTAGGTACGAGGTACCAAAGGGCGTTCCCCGGCCAGTAGTAAAAAGGATGAACTGGCATCCGGCAGCAGCTAGGGCCGTAGAAGATATTAGGTCGTTCCCCGGCGCACTTAAGATGTTTAAACCCCTAACCTGGCACCGCCCACTATAGGACAGTACCTCTACTACCGGGGAGCGGCCACCCTTATGTACGCACCCAGGGATTTCTCCTCGAGGGTGGTTATACCTCCTTTTTTGTTGCCTGGGGAGGGGTTTTCATATACTGGCTGACCATAGTCCAGATAGTATTTCTTCCAGCTGTTTATGAGCTTAACCATCTTTTCAAACACGCCTAGGTCTATAACCCTATCCATGAGGATGGTCTCGGCACCGCACATTTCCGGTACTTCGGTAAGGACTACAGTGCCTCCCCTAGCTACCACTTCTTCAGCCACCAGGCCTAGGAGAGGGTTGGTGAAGCCTACAAGAGCCTGTAGCAGATAGAGCAGGCTGTCTGGGAGCCAAAATCAGGGCTCGAGTTAAGGCCCATCTACCACTGGACGGATAAGCGGATCCAGGGCCACGTCATGGTGTGCTTCCTGGCGCTATAATACTGGAGATGACCCTACGGCGGAAAATCAACGCCCTGGGCGGGGACATTGGCTAACGAAGACCTATTGCTCAACCTTGCCCAGCTAAAGGCCGTGGCCTGCGCGTTGAAGGGCGCCACTATCTTGGATGCACCGAGCTCACTGCTCGAGCCGAGGTTGCCTTCCGGGCTGTGGCTCAACGTCAGCCTTACGACTTGCGACACACCTACGCCACTTTGTACCCACGGGCGGGCAGCAGGTAGACTTGCTGCGGATCATGGGCTGGACTCCGCCGCGCATGGTACAGAGGTATGCCAAGCTGATCCAGGATGACCTTAAGGAGCTGCATACCCAATCTTGGCTGCTGGCGGTTGGTGCCGAGAGGACGGGGGTGAGAAAAATAAGACCCAGTAACCAAGCTTAATGCTTTACAATGCCGTCAGTTGGCTATAGCCTTTTTCCTGTTTTGTTACTGTCTGTCTCAGGCTGATCAGGCAGACTGCTAAGGAAGGATAAAACCTATCCAGTAAACTATATCCGCTTATGGACAGTCGATCCAAAAGTGACATATTGACACTCAACGACAGCTGTGCTAATATGGATGTGTGCAAAAAGTGGAAGGCCAATTCACTTCCCCTCCAAAAACCCGACAGCGAATTGGCCTTCCTCCTGTGGGGGGCGCTCGGTGCCACCCCGGGCCTGTCATCCAGCGGGTGAGGGGTTCGAATCCCCTGCCCTCCACAGTTAGTCTGTTTGTCTGTTAATAGTATAACACAATAAACACCTCTTGTAAACGTCTAGGAGGTGATAATATGGCAAGCGATGAAAGGACAATACGGGCACATCTTGAAGAAATCGAGAAGAAGCTTAACGAGCTTAAGGAGAAAGAGGCTATATTACTTTCTCTAAAGACTTCTTATGAACGCTGGTTAGCCATTGAAACAGGTACTGGACAAACTTATCCTCAAAAACCTATCGCCAATCAAGAAGAGAAAGTTACCACCGATCAGGAAGACAGCAAGCAAAGTCTTCTGTCACTACGCGCCGCTACACTAAAAGTTCTTCAGGAAGCGTATCCTCAAGCATTGCATGCTAGCGAAATATGGGAAAAGGTGCAAGCCTTAGGTGCAAAGTCCCAGGCCAAGCGACCAGCCACTGCCCTTGATTTCTCGCTACATGCTCTTATGCGGAGAACAGGACTTGTCGAAAAAGTGGCGCCAGCTACCTGGAGGTGGGCAGGGAAAGAAAAAGAAGAAGGCGCAGACAAGAAAGAGGAAGAAAGCGAGGAGGAATAGTTATGATGAAACTTATGGCCTACTACCAAGACCCATGAGCGTTGGCTAGTGGCTTGTGGGCGAAGGTGACAACCCACCTGCAGCATAGGCTGTAGTCATCTATCTTCAGCTTGGTAGGAAATACAGCTCACAAGCCATAAAAAGGTGAGGCTACGTTAGATCATCAGATTACAAACAATTTTCCCTAAGTGTTTGTCCATTATCGTACTAAGGAGCTCATGGTCGCCGCGGATTATAGTTATAAAGCCTGGCCGATTAAGCTTAGGTGTCATTTAGCAACCCTCTTCCCCTTGAAAGCGGGTACAACTTTATTAAAAATAAAATATTCCAGGGTCATGTGACAGGCCCTCCAAAGTGATATAATTTTAGCAAATTATTTTGGAGGGCTGTTTATGCAACTGATCCATAATTTTGATCTTTCACTCGAGGATTATGCTATACGGGGTAAGGGAAATGACTTTCCCGTTATAACCTCTTGCCCTATCTGTATGGCCCAAGAAGCACTAAAGCGGCATGGCTTTTACTGGCGTAATGCCAAGATCATTAACCAAGAGAAGTGGCTGCGGCTCCCCATCTGCCGTTTCTTGTACGTCTCCTGCCGGCATACCTTTTCCCCCTTGCCTTCTTTTCTCCTGCCGTACTACCAGTATTCCCTTAGGTTTATCCTGAACTGCCTC
>Ga0080004_1112751_pt1 | contig 25004 bp, 24 predicted proteins | sample WasSprMetagenome_FD_69207 | JGI IMG/M metagenome (GOLD analysis project Ga0080004, IMG submission 69207) | Sulfidic aquatic microbial communities from Washburn Spring, Yellowstone National Park, USA - WS (SPADES assembly) (version 2) | ecosystem: Environmental > Aquatic > Thermal springs > Hot...
CGTAATGGTCCAGCTACCGAAGGAGAAGGGAGGCCTCAACGCTAGGGCACTATACATAGACACAGAGGGCACCTTCAGGCCAGAGAGAATAATACAAATAGCAAGGGCAAGACAGCTAGACCCAGAAAAGGCACTAGAAAACATAATATACGCAAGAGCATACAATAGCGATCACCAAATGCTCTTGGTAGATGAGGCTAAGAAATACATTGAAAGTCAGAATATTAGACTGATAATTGTCGACAGCCTCATTAATCACTTCAGAGCTGAATATCCAGGCCGCGAAAACCTGGCATCAAGACAACAAAAACTCAACAGGCATATTAGCCAGCTTCACCGGCTTGCTAGCCTATACAACCTGGCCGTTGTTGTTACTAACCAGGTTATGTCGTCACCGGACATCTTCTTCGGAAACCCCATGAAGCCAGCAGGCGGAAACATAATGGCTCATGGATGTACATACAGGATTTGGCTCAGGAAGGCAAAAGAGGGCAAACGTATAGCAAGAATCATAGACAGCCCCAAGCATGCTGAGAAAGAGGTCGCCTTCGCTATAACAGAGGACGGCGTCACCGACATTTAAAAACTGTTTAGATGCGAAAACTTTTTAGGCAAACTCTCCCATAGTATCAACCAGGTGTGAATCATGGGAGGTAAGAAGAGACCCACAATCTCGGCCCTAGAAAAGAGAGCCACGAAAGAAGAAACAACAAAGAAGAAAGAAGAAAGCAAAAAACCCCAGATGAAGTTAGAAGCTTCAACAGGGAACTTGACAGAGGTTTCCCTCGAGCAAATAATAAAGGAACTCAAGGGCTTAAGGTACATTACGCCTTACGTTTTAGCTTCGAGATTTTCCATAAAACTTAGCAGGGCAAAGAAGACACTGAAAGAGCTTGAGCAGAGAGGCCTAGTTGTTGCTGTGGACAGGAACTCTAAAGTCCCAATATATGTTCCTGCCTCAAGGAAGAAGTAGCTGGAAACAAATTTGCAGTTTTTTACTAGGGAATTTAAGTCGAGAAGATGTCCGCAATGTTCTTTTCTTTAAGATAGCTTTTCGCGGCTTCAATTAATTCCTTCTTTGCATTTACGACATCTAGCTCGGTGATCTCTATGAGGCCCTTCCTGGCCAGCTCATTTATGACTTTGATTGGGTCTTTGACTCCCATTCCCATTAAATCGTCTATGAGGCGTAGTCTCCCAACACTCCAATATTTCCCGAGGTAGCGTATAGCGGTTTCAAGGTCTGATGTTATCTCGAGATCTTGGAAGATTACTGGTTCTGCTGCTCTAGTTTGTTGCGGGGGCTCTGGCTCCCGCCGGTTATCGAATGTAAATATTTGGGGTTCATTTTGCCGGCTGGGAGGGAGCTCTGCTAGTTGTTCAGGCTCGTGAAGAGGTTCTTCTTCGGGCTTTTCTATATCTTGATCACTTTCAGATTCCTTGGGTTCCTCTTGTTGTTCTAGAAAAGCTAAGAGGGACGGACCCTTAGCTGGCTTTTTAACGGAAGCTTTCCGTTGTTTCTTTTTCTCTTCTCTTAAAGCTATTTGTTGGGGTTGGACAGGGGTTTTTTCTGTGGTCGCTTCTAGGTAGTATAGGCTAGTGGGAACCTCTATGTGGAAGATTTCGTCAATGATTATCTTGTCTGTTGTTGCTTGGAAGCTTCTATCCTTGAGTAGTTCTTGTACGACAATGTATAGGATAACCGAGCTTAACCCTTTGTTCTTGCTCCAACTTACCAGCTCTTCTGCAGATACTCTTTTTTTCTGTTTTATATATTCTGAAAGCTCTCTGGTCAGCTCTGTTATCTCCTCCATTTCCTACTTCAATAATTAGACATGTAGCTTTATTAAGATTAGCGTGTGTGAATCGTCTTTGGGAAAGAATTTATTTTGAGCCCTACTTTATGCGTTGAACATGGATATATATGGAGGGCGTTGAACTGCGTAGGCTCAGCAATTTACTCCCAGAGGAGCTTATAAAGGGACTGGAGAGGCTTGGCTACAAGACACTTAATTATATACAGGTGAAGTCTCTAGAGGCATCTAGACACTACCAAAATATCCTTATTGTTGCACCTACTGGAGCCGGAAAAACAGAGGCGGCTATCCTACCAGTTCTCCGCGACCTCATCAATGAGGGGGGCGAACCTATCTTTGCACTTTATATTTCTCCGCTACGTGCTCTCAATAGGGACATTTATGACCGAATGATTGAGCTTTTCCAAATGTTTGGATTCGAGGCAGAAATTCGACATGGAGATACACCTCAAAAAACACGTAAAAAGATAGCCGAGAAACCACCCCACTTCCTGATTACAACTCCTGAGACAGCTCAGTTTCTGTTGGTTGATAAAAGGTATCGGGAAAAATTGCGTAACATCAGATGGGTCATAGTGGACGAGGTTCACGAGTTGCTGGACGACAAGAGGGGTGCACAGCTCTCGCTTGCCTTGGAACGCTTGAGACTTATTGCGCCTAACTTAAAAATAATTGGACTGTCGGCTACGCTCAAAGACCCCTACACTGCTCTACGACTTCTTTCTGGTAGAAGAGGCGGAACCGTAATAGAATGGCAGGAAAGAAAAATTTACGAAATAAGTATTGAGGAGCTTGGGAACGAGGCAAATCTGGAAGAAAGAGTTGAAAAAGTTGCCTCGTATTGCCGAGACGGGGGCGTAATAGTCTTTACCAATACTAGGGATACTGCAGAGCTCATAGGAAGAATATTGACTCATGAATATGGGCTAAATGTTAGGGTACATCATGGTAGCCTTTCAAGAGCCGAAAGGGAGGAGGCCGAGAGACTCTTTAAGGAGGGAAGAATAGATGCCATTATTGCAACGTCCAGCCTCGAGCTAGGTGTGGACATCGGTTATGCAAGACTTGTAGTTCAGTTTGGGTCCCCAAAGCAAGCAATAAAGCTTGTACAAAGAGTTGGAAGAGCCGGTCACAGTTTATCGGAAAAGTCGAGAGGTGTCATTGTACCATTATTTCTCGAGGATGCAGTGGAGTCGGCCGTCCTAGCTAGGAGGAGCGTCAATGGGGACCTAGAGGAGCAAGCACCACACGAGAAACCTCTAGACGTGTTGGCGCACCAAATAGCAGGGCTCGTACTCGAGTATCGTGAAATAAGTCTTGAAAAACTCTACGACGTAGTGACTCGGTCACTTCCCTTTGAAAATTTATCTCTAAAAGAACTAATAGATCTCCTGGAGTTTATGCGTTCCATAGGAATAATCAGATTTTCAAATGGAAATATCACTATGGGAAGAAGAACAATTTCATATTACTACTCTTCAGCTTCCATGATTCCTGAATCCTTCTCGTTTGACGTTGTTGAGATGGCGTCAAGGAGAATAATTGGTTCCCTAGACTACTCCTTCGCTTCACTTATAGGCAAAGGCAAGATAATCATTCTAGGCGGAAAAGCGTGGAACGTAGAAGAAGTAGACATAGAGGCAAACAAGGTATACGTCACGGAAAACATACATGAATTCGGCGAACCACCCATATGGACAGGGATGACCCTACCTGTAGATAGAAAAGTTGCACGCGAGGTAGCTTCCCTCTATAGACGCATAGCTGAAAACACGTCATCAGATGGAGAGCTGGAAAAACTTCGAAGAATGTATGGTTTACCGGAAGAAGCCTTCAAGAAAACTGTGGAGCTTGTAGGCAAGACTCTTGAAGCGTTGGGAACTGTTCCAAGCGAGAAAAATACCCTTGTAGAACTCGTGAGGAGCAGGGATAAGACCCTCGTTCTGGTTCACTCCTATCTCGGTACGAAGGGGAATAACCTGCTTGCCTTTCTCCTAGCAGATGCTTATCGGGGATATACTGGATCCTCTGCTAAATATTTCTCCGACCCCTACAGGGTTCTGCTTGTTAGCGAGTCTTATGTGCCGCCGGGAAAGCTTAGAGAAATATTGGTGGAGGGGCTGAAATGGAAACTTCGTTTTCTCAGCGATGTTATACGGGAGAGCAATTCATATCTAATTGAGTTCACACACGTTGCTTCAAAGATGGGCATAATAGACATAAAGAAGTCGAGACCAGAGCCAGGAGTCTTGTCAAATATTAGGAGGAAACTTGTAGGGACGCCTGTCGATGCGGAAGCTATAAGGGCAACTATATTTGAGCACTTCGACCTTCGTTCAGTAGAAGAATTCCTTCAAGACATAGAAAAAGGCAAAAGACCAATAATAATAAAAGAACTAAACGACTTGACACCTCTGGCGCAGTTAATATTTGAGAAGCCGACCGTGAAGGCGGGTGTAGTTGCATCAGATATACCCGCCTCTGGCATCATACAGGCAATTATAAAGAGGATCGAGAACTCGCACGTCCTACTCTACTGTATAAACTGTGGACAATGGTGGCAGACAATAAAGGTTGCTGATTACCATTTGTTTTCCAAGTGTCCGCGTTGTGGCTCAAGAGCCCTCGCAGTTCTAAGACCATACGAGGAAGAAAAGATAAAGATCCTCGAAAAATGGAGGAGAAAGGAAAACCTGTCAGCAGACGAGAAAAAATTTGTCGAGAAAGCTAGGCAATCCGCTTCTCTTGTCTTGTCGTATGGATACCCAGCAGTATTTGTCCTCGCAGGTCACGGTGTTGGGCCCACAACTGCTAAAAACATATTATCAAAAGGCGTCAGCATGGAGGCTCTAGCGAGGAATGTTCTCCAGGCAGAGGCAAACTATACGAGGACAAGAAAATACTGGGAAGAATGAAAAAAGCTTTCTCTTAAAGGGTTCTTCTAACGGAAATTGGTCTTTGTTCCTTGACACTCCTCCAGCATGCTTCAGCTATCTCGACGACCCTTAATCCGTCTACCCCCGTTATCGGTGGCTTCTCGTCCCGCAGTATCGAGTTGATGAAGGCAGCGTCCTCAAGGACATATGCGTCATAGAACCTTGACCAGAACCATTGAACCCCTCTGTATATCAACCCGTCCTTGGATCCCACGGCTAGATTGGGGTCAGTTTGTGACCCAACATATATAGTGCCGTCTGTTCCCATGATTTCTGTACGAAGGTCATAGCCGAAGACGCTTTTCCTGCTCCCGTGTATTAGACCGTATCCTCCTCCCTCGAACTCGAAATTGATTGTTACCACGTCTAAGTCGCCTTTCTGTTTAATTTCGTTGTAGAGGAGCGCGTCGCCCTTGACATAGACCTCCTTAACTTCTTTACCCATTAGGTACCGGGCCATGTCGAAGTCGTGGGAAAGCATGTCCAGAAATATGCCGCCGCTTAGTCTGGGATCCTGTGCCCATCCGGGCGGCGCCCCTGGGTCCCGAGCAATATTTATAAAGACTAGGGGGTTTCCGATTGAGCCTTCAACAATTTTCTTCTTTGCTGTAGCGTAGGCATCGTCGAATCTTCGCATGTAGCCGACCATTAGCTTGACGCCGGCCTTTTCAGCGGCCTTGATTGCCTCGATGGCCTCACTGGATGTGACAGTTATAGGCTTCTCGGTAAACACGTGTTTGCCTGCTTCCACGGCTTTAACTATCATTTCCTTGTGGAGATTAGTAGGAGTCGTTATGAAGACAGCGTCTACCTCTGGGTCTTTGAGCAACGCGTCATAGTCTGTATAAGCCTTTACTTTGTATTTTTCTGCGACGGAGCTGGCCAACTCGGAAACTATATCCATAACTGCGACTAGGCGGGCGTTTTCTAGCCGAGTAAAAGTTATTTCTGCGTGAACCTTGCCGATTCGTCCCAGACCAGCTACTGCCACATTTACCTTTGGCATTCTTTATCGTGGAAAGATTCTTTTTAAAACTGCATTAAAACATATCTGGAAATGTTTAAATAAAAATGCCTTAAAGAAAAAGCAAGAGATATATCGCTAGTAAACTCATGAGAGAGCCCAGCACAATAAAGAAGAGCCACTTGCTCGTCTTCTCCTTTGCCTCTAGGTGTGGAGTCTGGTGTCTCTTCCATTCTTCGTACTCGAGCCTAGCAAAGGGGGATGCCCTTTCCTGGACTTCCTCTTCATCCATCATGCATCAACACATTTTGTACCATAAAAATTTATGTTTCCAAGAGAACTCTAAGTAAATATCGACGGAGAGGCCCGATGAGCTACATTCGACCTTTTGACCCATGGCGAGGAAAAAGCCTGTGCACCTGTCCTTTCAAGTATACAGTGAACCCCTACACAGGTTGCCAGCACAGGTGCCTTTACTGCTATGCATCCAGCTATATAAAGGACTTTTTCAATCCTCGCCCCAAAGCCGACTTTTTGGAGATTGTCAGAAAAGATATTTCAAAGATACCTAGGGGATCAATTATCAACATCAGCAGTAGTAGCGACCCCTACCAGCCTCTGGAGTCAAAGTACCAGTACACTAGGCGCCTCCTTGAGCTAGTTTCAGACAACTATGTCATTGAGATAGTCACTAAATCTGACCTAGTAACCCGTGATATAGACATACTTTCCAAGGCGAGAAGCGTCGTATCAATAACCATCACAACACTCGACGAGACCCTGGCGAGAAGGCTAGAGCCAGGCGCACCCTCCCCATCGAGGAGAATCGATGCGATAAAGAAGCTTACAGAAGCCGGCGTGCCAGTCGTCCTAAGATATGACCCGATAATCCCGGGCTTAAACGATTCAAAAGAATCTATCTCAGCCGTGCTCGAAGCTGCAGTAACGGCTGGAGCTAGGCACATCGTATCCTCCACATATAAAATCAAGCCAGACAACCTGGCCCGAATGCTTTCAGCATTCCCAGACCTAGAGGCAAAGTTCGAACACATTTATCGAGACAGGAAAAACAAGATACAGGGCTACATATATGCAGACAAAGAATACCGCTACAGGACACTCTCAACGGTAAGAGACGTGGCTCACAGCTTAGGCGTCACATTTACAACATGCAGGGAAGGGCTGACGCAACTTAACGACAGAGAGGTTAGATGTGACGGGACCCATTTAGCATTCTCTCGCTAGGCCTCGCAACTCGGCTATATTCCAACGCGTTCAGCATCTTCACATTTTTCAGCACAGCAACAGCTTCTGTTAGACGGCGCTCCTTTGTCGACACTATCAATGCCCCTCTCTCAGCTACTTCGCCCAAAATCGATGGAACAAGGTGTTCTGCAGCATAGTCGTCTAGTCCCACAGTGGGGTCGTCGATAATGTAAACCCTTGCCCTTGCAACGAACACCGAGGCCAGTTGCAGTCTCCTCCTCAATCCCTGGGACAGTGTATTCACCCTAACATCGCCGGGTAAAGCAACGATCTTCAGTGCCTCATCAATTTCTCCCCCATTATACAACAGTGAGACTACGTTGAGATAGTCTCTGACTTTAAGCCTTTCGGGCAACGTGATGCTTTCTGGGACATAGAAGATTTCCTCTCTATGTTTCACAGCATCTTCACCCATTAACAGGACAGAGCCTCGCAGAGGCTTCAGAATAGTGGCGAGAGTCTTCAGGAGGGTAGACTTTCCCACACCGTTTGGCCCATAGACCACAAGTATATCGCCGTCGTTGAGCCCGAAGCTTAGGGGCCAATTACCTCTAGGTCCCCGTACCCCGCGACAACATCACGAACCTCAAGGAGCATTTCTTATCCCTCCAGCCATGCCCTAACCTTAAACCAGGAAATATAAATAATCAGCGACAGTGAAGCCGAAGCAAAGAAGACAAGACCACCGTTTAGCTCAAGAAAGGGATCTAGGAGTTTAAGGTTTGAAAGAAAAGTGGCGAAGAACGAGAAGAAGAATAGGAAAAATGCGAGGCTAGTAAATTCTTCTTCCTCTAGAGACGGCGCGAAGACTACAACGATAAGCATGATTATCGAGAAGGCATGTAGTAAGCCCTTAAATGAGCCTACCCCGGAGACCTCGAGGATCTTGAACGAGAACCAGTAGAGCGAGAGGGAAAAAGCCACGTTTAGTGCCAAGTTAAAAACGAACCACGTTAGCTTCGAGCCACGAAGATAGAAAAGTGTCCAGAGCCTCCCATCAATATACCGCAAGCCGGCGAGGCTCAGCGGGAGCAGAACATATGTGACGAAATAAACACTGAGCGCCGCAAGTATAGTGACGACATAGTAGTCTGGCTCCGCCAGCTTTGCTGGGCACACCGCCATCTTTTCCTGGTCCCAACTTATGGAAAATTCTAGAGAAAAGGGAGACACGTGTAAATCCACACAGTTGCCAAGAATGCTGAGAGACTGTGGGACTGCATATGCCGTCAGCAGGATGAGAGGCATTACCATTGCAAGGAGGGGAACAGGGTTGACAATCGATACAGGTCTACCCATGGGATAAAGGACGTGGACGGCCAGCTTCCTGTCAAGCCAATTAAAAAAGGACCTCGAAAAACCTGCGAGGAAAACTAGCACAGATGCGATTGTAGCTATATGTGCCTTCAAGCCCATGTGGCTCAGCACCGCGAATACTGCAAGACTAGATAGGGGAGCATACTTCCAGCCAAGCGCTGACAACATAGGGCTCCAAATGAGAGCGTGCCACTCCCAGTTCCACAAGAAGTCTAGAGAATGCGTAGAAAAGTAGGCTAGAAAATATAGAAGCGGGATCGTGCTAATAATTGCCGTAACTCTGTTCAGCACTAAATATAAGAGCGAGCGTGTGGCTGGTAGAGAGTCGACCCCTAATATGGTAAATGCATCTAAGAGGGTCTGGCAAGCTATTGAGAAAAAAACAGAGCTCAGAACGAGCATAATTGCATCAAGACCTAGGACCGACACCTTATTAGGAGCATTAAAGAAAAAAGTCTGCATCAGTAGAAGCATTATTGCTATAAGCAACAATAAATACTTAGGAGAAAAAACGATAGCCTTAAGCAGATACCCCAGCAATTTAACTGGTTGCATGTATCCACACCATATGTGGTTACAGAAAAATAAAAAATAAATTATACCCAAGCATATGATAACTTATCTTAGGGACACTGACACTGTTGAAGCAGTCCCCAACACCATTTCGGAGGCTCCCCCTTACAAGTCCATTCCTTGCATGCTAGAGGACAGTATGAATAGGATTTAGCCGCTACGATAGCAACCGCGGTGACTACTGCTGCTGCAGTGATTATAATTACTATTTGAGCGACTCCCTTCCTTTTTGTAGCTATTCTGCGGTCAAAAGCTATTCCTCCCATGGGGGCTACCAACGATGCAAGGGCTAGTGCAGGCGTAGGATCTATACGCCACACAACGTGGCCGTCGGGCGTTACCTCCTTCTTGTAGTACCATGGAGTCTCCCCTCTTGGCATTGAGTAACCTAAATATAATGCCAAGAAAAGATCGGCGAAAGCAAAGACAACCATGAAGGTGTCTAGTGCTACGATGGCTGCAGCAATAATCCGTTTTAACAAGTTTTTCCTGGTCATAGCAATTTTGAGCTTGAAAAGTATTTCTTATTTTTTTGGCGAGTTTTTTGTAAATTTTTCAAAATTGCAAGGAACTATAGAGGAAACCATGGAGTTAGAGCGCGCTGAGTCTCTAGTTGAGTGGTTTCTTCAGCTCGTAGGGTTTCCATCCTAGTTTCTGGCGGAAGCTGTTTATCATTTGGACGGATTTTTCCTTTTCTTCTTTGGGCATGTGCTTGCTCTTTAGGACTCCCATTAGCAAAGCATAGAGCCTCGCGTTAATTGTTGCCTTTGATATGCCGTAGTTTAGGTCTTCTTCTAGCTCGTGGAGGATCCCTTCTACTTCCTCTGAGGAGGACAGCCCTTTGGGGCCTATGTCTTTGACTTCTCTTCCGAGGTAGAGGTGACCTTTTTCAACTACAACGTATTTTCCGTCCTCGAAGGTGATTCTGCCCTTAGCTATCCTGTCGTAGAAGGTCCATGCCTCGTAGGCTTGCGGGGCAAGTTCCTTTAGTCTCGCGAGGACGTATCTCCGTATCTCGCTTGTGGTCATTCCTTCTTGTATTTTTGACTCTACTTCTTTGGCAATTTCTATGGCTATTTCTTCTGGTGCGCCAGCATCTACGATGGATTTGATCAATTTGTTTCTATCGAATTCTTCTATTTTTCCTGTGTTTTTTACAATTTTCTTTGGCATAATAGTCAAAAATATTTATTCTTACTAAGTATTTAAAGGTTGCCAAGCTTTGAAACTTTATTGTATACTCTGCGGAAAAACGAAATTCAAGGATGTTATTTGTCTTCCAGCTCTGCCTCCTCTATTATAAGGGAGGCGTCGTAGTCTTTTCCAACAATCCTCGACCTCAGTATTTTTATTCTCTTTTTGAAGAGAGGCGCATCAATGACAAACGTCTCGTATTCTCCACCTTCACCGCTCGGATTCAAAATTTCCCTGAGAGACTCAAAGTAGCTGATGGTTTCCCTGCTTATTGGCTTGCCGAGGAGACCCTTTTTTAGTGGGTAGGCGCCTACACGTGTAATTATTGCCGTAATCCCTGTTTCGACGATTTCTCTAAGCAACTCTATCTCGTCTCTCATCCATAGAGGGTTAATTATTTCTAGGCCCAGTTTCCTGCAGACCTCGCTAAATCTGTCGGCTTGGTACTTGGACTTTATTGCCCCAGTGACGAGGCCCTCTATTCCGTACTCGTTTTTCGCCTGTTTTAGGGCTTCTTCTAGTGCCATTAGTCCTTCTTCTGCTGAGTTGCCAGTTCTTCGAACAATTATAGGTAGTCCTAGTGCCTTTGCCTGTAGTTCTACGAGCCTCGCGTTGGGGTAGTGGAATAGCATGCTTTCCTCGGATGCTGGCTGAAAGGTCAACAAGCATTCTACCTCGTGTGATTTGTATACCTTGTGCAGTGCTAGTGTACTATCTTTGCCTCCGGAGTATAGTACGGCGACTTTCAAGTAGACACCTCTCTAGCTTCTAGCCTCTACTGAAGGCATAATCAGGGGCATTATTAAAAGGCTACGACATAATTAAGGATGCTTCAATCCTTATTTTCCATGATTTCTTTAAGGGCTTCCCTAAGTAACTGTGCAATTTTCCCTCCGGTTTCTTCGTCGAGGACGGCTCGGTTTTGTCTAGGTGTCCCAGAGGGTATCACATGTATATGTGCGTGGAATATTTCTTGTCCCGATGTCTTTCCATTGTTCATTACGATTTTTACCCCTGTGGCCCCGAGGGCTTTCTGCTGTGCTATTGCTATTCTCTTTGTTAACAGTATCATTTCAGAGAGGAGTGGCCCTGGAATATCAAAGATATTTTCGTAGTGGTGCTTGGAAACTACAAGCGTGTGTCCAAGGCTGACTGGATACTTGTCAAGAAAGGCTATGGTTTCCTGGGTCTCAGCGATTACGTGTGCCGGTTCTTTTCTCTCTATTATCCTGCAGAATATACACGAGGGGTTTAAAAGGTGGCTAGCCATGCTTTCCACCGCGTAGTCGTGGTGTAAAACATATATGAGGCTTTCTTTCTTATAAGGACAGAGACCCAGGAGATGGAGAGCGATGTCGCTGGAGACCATCCAATCAATCATTGTTCCTCTGCTGGGGGACAACGTTTTAGGCATTATTGTCTTCGGCTCTGCTTCACGGCTAGAGGACTTCTCGCCTCTCAGCGATGTAAACGTGGCGATTATCACGCGTGACAAAATATCGCTTGAGGAAAGGGTACTCATAGCTGAAGAGCTTGGACAAGACGTGTCAACTCTTATTTTGACTATTGATGAGTTAAAGAAGCTTCTAGAGGACGGAGAGTTCCTTGCACATGAACTCTTAGGAGACAGTAAACTTATCTATGCAGACGAGACGCTCTATGAGGTAATAAGCAAAAAGCCCCCGATAACTACGAGAACCCTAGAATACCTCGAGAAGAACGCCTTAGCATGCTTAAACCTTTCCCTCGAAAACTATTTTACCGGTCGATTCCACGACTCGTTAAACTATGCCTACAGGTCTCTCCGGAGCGCTGTAAGGCTTCTCTGCACAAGGGAAAACAGGCTACTCTTCATGGATAGAGAAATTTTAGCCTTCCTGGAAGAGAAAGGGTTGAGAGACGAGGCAAACATATACAGAAAGCTTAGAAGTGGGAGGTTTAGAGGCATAGGAAAAGGCGAGCTCTTCAAAACACTTATAGCGGCCTACACGGCTGTCTTCAGCCTGCTAGGCTTTAAGGGCGTCGACCCCGAAAAGCTAGTAGACCATGTAGAGAAAAACTACGCCTACATTTCACGTATAAAGATTGACCCTGTCGAGAATAGGCTCCACGTAACTATTAAAGGCTTAGACTTGGCCGGAAAAGAAACACACTCGGAATTATATCTTGGAGATAATGCATAGCTTCATGGAAATTTTAACATTGAAAAAGTTTCCCTTCCTTAAATTTCTTTTTCATCAATAATTTGCCGGCACAGCGACAGAGAAACTATTTTTATTTTTCAATATTTTTAGACACGAGGATGTAGCTTGAGGGAGAAAAAGCAGGAGATAAGAGAGAAAGTTTGGAGAAAATTGTTGGAGGAAAATGTTGCCCTTCCGCCTTTCCCTGTAGAGGGTAGGATACCAAACTTTAGGGGTGCACGGGAGGCGGCATTAAAGCTGAGAGCTTCGAGTATATATCAGAAGGCACAAGTTGTTTTTTCGAATCCTGATTCTCCGCAGAGACATGTTAGAGAGCTTGTCTTGAGAGATGGGAAAATCCTCGTTATGGCTTCTCCACGCCTGAGAAACGGTTTCATTGTTTTAGACCCCCGAAAGATACCCAGCAACAAGGTGGGCCTAGCTTCCACGATAAAGGGTGCATTCATTTTTGGCGAAAAAGTTCTAGAAAGGGTTCCCGTGATAGACCTGAAGGTTGCTGGTAGCGTGGCCGTAGACATCTATGGTGGGAGAGTTGGGAAGGGGGGAGGCTTCAGTGACCTCGAGTATGCCATTTTGAAGGCTTTGGGGGCTATAAGCGAGGAAACGCCAATAGTCACGACTGTGCATGAGCTACAGATAGTCGACTCGATACCGATGGATACACATGATGTCCCTATGGACTACTTGTTTACTCCCCAGCGGGTTGTAAAGACTCAGAGAAAGTATCCTAGGCCGGAAGGTATCTACTGGGACAAGCTCTCTAGCCGTGATATAGAAAGTATACCGGTTCTGAAATTGCTCTTGCAGAGGAGAGGCTAGCCTGCTAAACGTTTGGGGAAAGACAAAAATAGTTTTGCCACGCATCTAGAAAACGTGTATAGCTCTATAAGTTTCACATACGAGTTACCGACAAAGATAGTTTTCTCGAGGGGGTCGCTAGACAAGATTGGAGAGCTATCAAAAGGGCTGGGCAGAAAGGCCCTGATAGTTACTGGGAGAGGATTCGCTAAGAAGTATGGCTTCGACGCTAGGATCCGCGAAGAACTAGCTAGGGTAGGCATAGAGAGTGTTTTCTTCTCTGAGGTAGAACCTAACCCCTCAGTAGAGACTGCTGACAGGTGTGCCGAGGCTGCTAGGCGAGAGAAGGTCGACTTCTTTGTCGCTTTTGGGGGTGGGAGCGTAATTGACACCGCCAAGGCGGCAAACGTTGCCTACACGCTTGGGGGTAGCGCCAAGGATTATCTGTGGCCTAGAAGCGTGGACGAAGAGCTCTTGCCCCTCGTAGCTATACCTACTACTCATGGAACCGGGAGCGAGGTTACAAAGTACTCTGTCCTGGTAGACGAGAGACAGATTAAGGTTGCGATCTCTGGCAGAGGCGTCTACCCATCGCTGGCCATTTTGGACGCCGAGGTGTTGAGGTATCTCCCTAGAGACCAGTCGGCAAGCACAGGTCTAGACGCGCTGAGCCACGCTGTTGAAGCATTCTTTAGCGGGAAAAGCACGCCTATTTCTGACATGTATGCGTTGGAGGCCGCCCGCATCATCTTCAAGAAGCTACCCTGCGCCGTGGACGGCTTCCCCGAATGCAGAGAGTGGATGCTCTATGCCAGCATGCTTGCAGGTGTAGCAATCAACTTCACTGGCACAAATATTGGGCACGGCCTAGGATACCCCTTAACAACCAGGCTCAAACTCCCCCACGGGTTCGCCAGCGCACTCATACTCTTGGGCGCAGTCGAGCTCTACGAGTCCCGTCTCCCCCACAGGGCCGAACAGTTCAGGAGACACGTAGAGATAAACACGATAGGTGGACTACGGGAGGCGTTAAGAGAGCTCTATCAGAGGATAGGCGCCCCGACAAGCCTCAGGGAGCTCGGTATAGACGAGAAACAGCTTGACCTATATGTTTCGGAGGGGCTAAAGTACAAGCGTAACTTGCAAAACGCGCCGTTCGAGGTAAATGAAGAAATCGTACGAGAGATGCTGGCAAAGCTAATTTGACCCGTTACCTTCTACTTAGCACAAATATATTACTTGACTTAAACCGCACCAAGAAGAACATTTGCAATATGATTTTACCCAGCTCTTTCAACTCTTTCTAAGTTACATCCTCAGAATGGCTAAGGAGATGAATGACGTAATTTTCCTGTTCTTTCAATTCTTTTTCTTTCAATTCTTTCTGAGTTGCATCTCGAGGAAAAAACTTGGGCAGAAATAGAACTGTGGAGAAACAGCTTTCAATTCTTTCTGAGTTGCATCCATTGCCAACAATGCGCCCCCCCTTCCCCCTCCCGAGCTTTCAATTCTTTCTGAGTTGCATCTGACCAGCTTTCTCCTATGTGACCTCGAATATTTATATAGCTTTCAATTCTTTCTGAGTTGCATCAAAACGTCTTTTGAACAACAAGCATTACAGGAAATTTTGACCTTTCAATTCTTTCTGAGTTGCATCTGACGTCGACCGTGCCTGCCTGTGGCTGGGGCTGCGGCTGTCTTTCAATTCTTTCTGAGTTGCATCCCGAATTTTTCTACTCAGTGGGTTTTATATGTTTAACGTTTGATTTTATCAAGAAGTCTGCAAAACTGTGCTAGCACTAAAATTTACCCGTAAGAAACTTCTGAATCTTCCCGCCAGGGAATTTTCCCGGAACACCCCGTTTGTGGTCGGGAAGTTTTCCCGTAATCTCTGTTTAAAATAACTCTCTCGACGAGAAACTTCATAAATAACTTTTAGGCTACGGGTTGGGAAGTATTTTACAATGATTTAAGATTAATTTGTGTTTGGACGTGTAGGAGTTGGCGATCTTGGGATGGGTGGCTCTTGGGTTTTTGTTCCAGTGATGGGCCGGGTGTTGCTTGTTTATGCCGTTTTCGTGATTAGTGTTGCGACTTCTTTTGCTATCATTGGTGGCATGTTTTCCCTGTTTGCGAATGTCAATGTGTATAGTTTGACGTCTTTTCTCTGCAGTATGGTTTTTCCTTCTTGGGAGTTTGGGGCTTTCTCGTGTATTGTTGCTATTACTGGTTTAGTGGAGTCTAGGGCGCTTAGTACGGCTGTGTAGAAGTTTTTGCTGTATAGCTCCATGGGCCCTATCTCGTCTATTATGATGACTTGGGCTTGTTGGATGGCGGTTTTTATGGCTTCTACGCCGATTGTCTCTAGGTCCTTTAGATTCACCGTGTATTTGCCGACTCGTGGCCCCTGGGTTAGGCCTGTCCTGGCTAGGACTCCTTCTCGGCCAGTGTATACGTCCCTGATGTTGAAACCTATTCTTTCTCCTTTTTCCCGTACCTCGTAGGTTACCATTCCCCCGACGGTGACGCCTCTGCTGGTCAAGATCTCGGCTATTCTTATCACGCAGGTTGTTTTTCCTATTCCGGGTCTACCGGTCACCAAGAAGTTTTTTACGTTGAATTTCTCCATCAAAGACCTTATCTCTTGTTAGGTCTTATTTAGCTTTGTTTTTTTGATTTTGGGGAAGAGATGCACGAGCTTAAGGGTTACCTCCATGCTGTCAATGTCCCATGAAGATTTTCGGATGGCGTGTCGGCTTGTAGAAAATTGGGGTTTTCTCTAGCTTTGCTTCTTTAGTTCCATCCTGATCTTGTTGACTAGGTTCTCAATTGAGGCGGGGACAGACGAGAAGACGTTGGAGATGCTTAGTGGGGTTATGGCTATTTTTCCCTCTTCTAGGACCGCGTGGACGTCTGTGCCTTTTTCTGCCTCGATGGGCGAGCCGTATAGCCAGTAGTACGGCTTTCCTTGGGGGTCTTTTCTTTTGACTACAGAAGTCGAGAATCTTTTCACGGCTGGCTTTGTTATTACTACCTCGTTTGCGATTATGGGAGGAAAGTTCACGTTTAACGCATCGACTCCCTTCGGGAGGCCCTCCTCTATAGCGATACGTGTAACCAAACGGGCGACTCTGAGGATAAAGTTCCTGTATTCGCCTTCCTCTAGCTCCTCTGGGGAATCAACAGCAGCACTAAAGGCTATGCCTGGGACACCCTCTATTGCGGCCTGCAAGACTGCACCTATTGTGCCAGAGGTGAGTATGACCTGCACGCTGAGATTGTCGCCTATGTTTATCCCTGAAACTACTAGGTCGGGCTTCCCGGATATGACGTTCATAGCTATGTATATTACGTCGCTCGGCGTGCCTGAGACCAGATATATGAAGTCATCATTTGACGTTATCCTGTTGACTCTCAAAGGTTTGTGAAGAGTGAGGCCCAGACCTGTCGCAGATTTCGGTGTCTCGGGGACAACAGTTATGGCTTCTCCCAGCCCCTTTACTGCTTCGCGTAGGATCGCTAAGCCGGGCGAAAATGGCCCATCGTCATTGGTTACCAGTATTTTCACATTTAACTCATATTCATTTTATCCTAGAAAAATTTTGCCTGTCATACGTCTTGACGAAATTTCTGTTAGCTATTGGCTTTTCAAGTGTTTCCCTTAATAGTTTAGTTTGTTTTTCGAACAAAAAGATTAAAAAATCTCGTTATGACGTTGTCATGGTGAAAAAATGTCTGGTAAAGCATCTCTACTTCCACTTCCAGAAGAGCTATATCTAAGAAGCCTAACGGGCAGGCTGGTAGGTGAGCACTTGTTTGATGGCTACAGGAAGGTAGCAGTGATAACCTATCCCGACAGGATTTGTGCTGGAATGGCTACTGCGGCCCTAACCTCCTTTACTTACTACAGTGGCTATAGGGATGGAGTTGGAGTCGTCTATACCTATGATGAAAACATTGGCGAGACGGCGAAAAAGGTCTCTTCTAGCGACTTCGAAGTTGTCTATATCTCGTATGGGGGTGAACAGAAACTCAGCACTGTAAACGAGGCAGCGATTAAGACTTTTAGGGCACTCATGGAGTCTGGATATAGAAAGGCTCTAGCTATACATGTAAGGGTCTGGATTGCGACGAAACAACTCTCAACTGTTCTGTCGGACGACAAGATTAGAGGGTGGCTTGAAAGCTTGCCGGAAATCAGGGTCTTTACTGCGGATCTAAACGCGAAGAAGTTCTTCTTTAACAGAGTGAAGATAGCCGATGGAAAACCAGCGTTAGCGCCATATAGGGAGGTGCTTCTCACTGACGAGCACGTGGATCTTTTGAAAAGGTCTATACCGCCTCCTGAATAAGAGTTTTTATTTTTATATTCCGAGACTTTTTATACACTCTTTTACTCTTTCAGGGTTTTCTGCTATGCAGTCTGGCTCGGTGTTTCCAGTGTAGGGATGGAAGCCTGTATAGGCGATGGTCTTGAAGCCTAGCTGTTTTGCTCCCTTTATGTCTGCTTCTTCGTCTCCTAGGAAGAAGCTCTTCACGGGGACAATTCCAGTCACGCTTATTATGTGTGAGAAGAATTTTGGGTGGGGCTTTCGGAAGCCTATGCTGTCTGAGAATGCTAGGTAGTCGAATAGTTCGTATAGCCCGTGTGTCTTTAGTAGTTGGAGGCTGTGGGCCGTGCTCATAGTGTTTGAAGCTAGTATGAGCCTGAAACCTAGGGCTTTGATTGTTTCCAGTAGTTCTTTCACGTTTGGGGCAGGCTTTACCATTGAGACGTATGGATGTATGAAGGCTTCCGATAACTTTCTTACTGTTTCTTCTCTGGGCTCTATTCCAAGCTTGTCTAGTAGGAGGATTACTTCCCCTTCTAGGGATAGCTCGAGCATTGTAAAGTTTCTAATTTTGTCTGCGAGGCTACGGGTCGCCCTGTAGGTTTCGTATATTTTTTGCTCCGTTGTATCTATGCCGAGCTCTAGCAACACTTGTAGGATTTTTCTGGCTCTTTCCCTTGTGTATTCTTCTAGGCTTGGCGCTGGGTAGAGGATTGTTCCCCAGAGGTCTATTAATGCTCCTTTTTCTGCTGGCTGAGATAGCATTTGTGTATCACTTCTATGTTTAATTCGGCTACAACTATTGGTACGTTTAGGTTGAAGTTTGTTATGACTTGCGGGTGGACTTCTCCAATGAGGCCTGCTGGACCCCCAGGCGTCACTATTTGTGCTGTCCTGCCATCTATGAAGCTTGGGTGCTTGTATTTCTCGAATTTGACAGGTACGCCGAACATGTTGAAGAGAGATTTTACAGCAGATAGGCCGTTCGTGAGTGTTGTTCCTTTGCCTGCTATGGCGAATGCTAGGTGTCTCTCTTCTCTTGCCCTGTTTTCGCTTTTATCGTCTGGCAAGACAACGTCTCCTGTCTCGAATATTCTCTGTGGGTAGCCGGCGTGTTTGCTACTAGAGAGAATGTTGAGAAGCTGTGGTATTATCCATGTTCTCAGAGCCGTATAGGCCTCGTGCCGGGGGTTTTCGACCTCGATTATTGGCTGTCTTGGGACGTTCATCTTATCATACATTAGGCCTGGGTTAGTGAACATGTAGTTGTTGACCTCGATGAAGCCTAAACCTATCATAGATTCGCGTACCGCGCGTGTGAAGACCTCTAGCGGGTGTTCGCGTCCCGGATGTAGGGGCGGCAATGATTCTGGCTCTATATTGTTGTATCCGTATGCCATTGCCACTTCTTCTGAGATGTCTACTGGGTGAAGGATGTCTGTCCTGAAGTAGGGGTACCTTATTTCTAGCTCGTTGCTGTTTGTGGGCGAGGCGTCCATCCTCATTTTTGCAAGAAGTTTCATTGTTTCTTCTAGACTTATGTCGAGGCCCAGGAGCTTCCTATTGAGCTCTATGGGATACCTCATTATGTCTGGCTCAAGCCTGGGCGAGACCTCGTTTATCTTTCCGGAGAGCTGTAGTTGCTGTATTTCTCCTCCCCTCATGGAGACCGCGTAGGCAAAAAGCGTGATGGTTCTTCTTGCAGACTCTAGGTCTGTCGAGGTTACGTCTATGAGGATGTCGCGGGTTTCCTCTGTCACCCTATAGTCTTCGCTATTGGTTATTGGTGGGAAGCTTACAACTTTCCCCTCGGCGTCGAGAATTATTGGGTACTTGTCGTACTGGGATACCAGGTGCCCATACTCTATGCCCTTGGGATGACTCTTGAGGACTTCTTTTAGGCTCATCTCGAAGCCAAAGCCCAGGGGCTTCATTTTTAGGTCTGGATCCGCAACTGTGTACTTTACTGGGAACTCTATGCCGCGGAGGTCATAGAGTCCAATGGAGATTTTTCTCCTATTCCTGCCAAACGTCATGTGCACCTTTTCCTGTAGTTGCATCAGCTGTCTTATTGCCTCGTCGTCTAGGTTTACGTTTCTAACTACGGCGAAGAGAGCATAGGGCCTGTAGTCTGGGCCATTTATTTCTGCCTTTTCAGCCTTTTCTACTACTTTGACCCTCGGCAAGCCTGTCTCTATTCCTAGGAGCCCCCTTACGTATAGAGAGAGAAGCTCGGCAGAATAGAGGTCTGGTCTGTCATGCGTGGCCTCGTATGAAACAGTGTCATCTGTTATTTCTTCTACTTCGCATTTCAAGCTTGGAAGAATCTGCTCTAGCATGCTTCTTTCTAGTTTCTGCCCCACAAGCCTCTCGAGGTCCCAGATTTTAACCTCTATTACTGGCATGTGTTTATCACCTAAATTTTCCTGTCTGAACCGGACATGTTCTTGGTGCCCGGATACGTAATTAGGCTTTTGGGGATTGGACGCTTAGAGCCCTTTATGTACTCTAGGTCCTGGGCGAAGAGTAGCCGTATATCATCTATACCGAGAACAGTCATCGCTATTCTATCTATTCCTATCCCCCACGCCGCCACATTTACGTTCCTTAGTCCAAGCGCTGACAGCATCTCTGGCCTAAACATCCCGCCGGGGAAAACCTCTATCCATCCGAGGCTTGGATGTTTTATGAAGCCCTCTACGCTGGGCTCCGTGAAGGGGAAGTAGGCTGGCTTGACTTTTACTTCGCCTAGCCCCAGCCTCCTGGCCATTTCCTGGAAGAAACCTAGCAGGTTTCTGAACGTGACTTGTGGACCCACAATTATTCCCTCCAGCTGGTAAAACTCCATGCTGTGCTTAGCGTCGAGGTTCTCGGGTCTGAAAACCCTGTCGAGAGAGAAGCACATGTATTTTCCTTCGCCTCGGGAATAGAGCGTGCGCGCAGAGACAGCGGTGGTCTGTGTCCTTAGGATCAGGCGTAGTGCCCTGCGGGGATCCCACTTGTAGCCCCAGCCCCTCGAGCCCGTGGTCCAGCCGTTCTCGTGGACGCTTGCTATCCTTTTGAGGAGCTCGCTGTCGGCCACGCTACCTAGGAGTCCTCCTTTAACAAAGTAGGTGTCGTGTATTTCCCGGGCTGGGTGGTCCTGTGCCTGGAAAAGGGCGTCAAAATTCCATAGTTCGAGCTCGACGTGTGGGCCCTTCATTTCTTCGAAGCCCATAGAGACTAGTATTTCCCTGATCCAGTCTAGGAACTCTAGGTATGGGTGTTTCTTGCCGAATGGCTGTGCCGGTATCTCTACGCTGAGGTCGAATTCTTTGAAGACTGCGTTTTTCCACTTCCCGGATTCTATGATCTCGCTTGTGAGCTCTGTTATTACTTCTGCTTCCCTGATGAGGCCCATCTCATTTAGCGAGAGAAGTTTCGCTGTTGGTGAGATGTAGATTTTTGTCTGTTTCCTGGTTTCAACTAGTTTTCTTTTCTTTAGGTATTCTATGTCGACGCTTCGAGTTTCTCCTTTTTCTATGCTTTGTAGCATTTTTCTTACTTTGGAGACGTGTTGTTCCGCGTTTTCAGGGCTTGAGAGCTGTAGTGCATCATTTATAAAGGTAACTGCCTTTGCTCTTGCAAGATGCGTAATTGCTGTCTGAACCTCGTCCTGCAGAAAAGGTATGCCCAGTCTTTTTGATGCCTCTAGGATTTCGCCTCTCTTTAGTGTCCCAGTCTTCTGGAGAAGACTTGCTAGCCTCTCCTCTGGCAGACCTGTCTCGAGGTATCTCTTTGCCTCCTCGGTCAAAACAGTTATTTCTCTTTCTTCCCGTTGAACCTCGATGAGGCCCTTAGCCTTTAGCTCTTCTATGTCACGCATTAGGTCTTCTCGTTTAGCGCTTATCGAGCGTGCTATCTCGTCTAGGTCATTTTTGCCTTGGAGGAGTGCATCTAGAATCTTTTTTTGACGGGGTAGCAGGATTTCCGGCGCCTGCCCGTTTGCGTGGAAATGTGTTTCCTTCATTTAGATCCCTTGATAATAGGTTCTAAGTATTGACAGGCGAATCATATTTATTCATTTACGTTGCTGCTAGAGGAAAAATACGTATAATAAAAGATTTTAAGTATTCCTTTTCGGTATAGCATTGGGTGGAGATTTTGCTGAACGTTTCAGGCATTAGGAAAGATTTCCCGGTTCTAGAAAAGAAAATTCACGGAAAACAGCTTGTGTATTTTGACAACGCCGCTACCACCCAGAAGCCGATACAGGTCTTAGAGGCAGTAGAACAGTTCTACAGAACCATCTATGCAAATGTTGGTCGAAGCGTCCACGAGCTAGGCTTGAGAGCGACAGAAGCCTACGAGGAGTCGCGGAAAATAGTTAGTGCATTTATAGGCGCTATGCCAGACGAGCTTGTCTTCACCAAGCAGACAACCGAGGCAATCAACCTGGCCGCCTACTCGCTACTGGCTTCCGGCATGATATCTAGAGGCGACCTAATCTTAACTACTAGGATGGAGCATCACAGCAACCTTTTGCCGTGGGTACGTGTGGCCAAGCTTGCGGGTGCACGACTGAGAATAGTCAACGTGGACGAGGAGGGCCGGCTGGACATGGGTGACTTTGATAAAGCCCTGGCCATGGGCCCAAGAGTTGTAGCAGTGACGCATGTGAGTAACGTCACGGGAGTAGTTAACCCTGTCAAGAAAATCTGTAGAGAGGCGCATAGCCATGGAGCCATCTGCCTTGTAGACGGGGCCCAAAGTGCCCCCCACATGCCCATCGATGTAAAAGAGATAGACGCCGACTTCTTTGCCTTCTCTGGCCACAAAATGCTGGGACCAATGGGGATAGGCGGGCTCTACATAAGGAGAGAGCTGGCAGAAAAACTTGAGCCTCCATTTCCAGGGGGCGGCGCAATCTCCCTAGTTGATTGCCAGGAAGACAATTGTAGCGCTGAGTGGCTCCATGCGCCCCACAAGTTTGAGGCTGGGACCCCGAATGTAGCGGGGGCAGTTGGGCTTGCACGGGCCGTAGAGTATCTAAAGACATTGGGAATGGAGGAAGTAGAGGAACATGAAAAAATGTTAACGAGGCGCCTGCTAGAGGTGCTCGAAGACCTAGAGGTAAAGATCTATGGGCCGCTGGAAGTAAAGGATAGGCTGGGAGTTGTTAGCTTCAATGTTGAGGGCATGACTCCTCACGAGGTTGCCTCTATGCTGGACCTAGAGGGGATAGCTATCCGTAGCGGCCACCACTGTGCGCTTCCACTTGTAAAGAGGCTAGGTGCACCTATGGGTACGGCCAGGGCAAGCCTATACCTCTATAACACTGAGGAAGAAATCGAGTACTTTGCGAGGATTTTAGAGAAGATCAAGAAGATGGCTAAAAGCTAGTTCTCCCTTAGGCCTCCTCCTGTACATAGGGCCTGTTGTTTTTCAGGCATTGTTCAGCCCTGTACACTTCCCTGGCCAAGTATGCGGCGTGTTCAGGCATCAGCGCGTTAAGGTTGATTTTCCTTAGAACTTCTTGCGCAGACTTGCCGGAGACCCTTTTAGCTAGGAGACCCTCCTGTGTACGAAGCTCTACGACTATTTCTCCGTTTTCCACCCTTATGAGGAAGTTGCCCTTATTGTCCTCTACAAAGACAGACCTAGCCTTCTCAAAGTGGTTTTCGACGAGTCCACTCGCCCTAGCCCAGTCGTGTTCATATATATGTAGAGAAGAGCTATAAACCGTTAATGTTCCCGGAAAGATTTTTCTTCCAGTTTCCCTTGACAGCTCGTCTGCAAAGTACTCCATCAGTCTTACAAGCCCGTATGCGTTGATTGGCCAGGCAGAATAGGCGTCGTGGCTCCTAAAGAAAGCTACCAGATTGAACCGGTCTCCCGAAACGTCGCCATGAAGGAGAACGAGGCACGGTGGATCCCTTGAGGTAAAGTCCTTAGAAAAGTCCCAGGTTATAGCTATTGCCCTCCTCGTTGACGGCGAATGGGCAAGCTTGCCGATCATGCGCTTGATCTGGTCTCCGGCTTGGGGGTGTGCTCTCAGCCTTTCACCATAGGTATATGCTACACTATCCTCCCCTTCAAATAGGGACTTTGCCTGGCGCTCTAGCTCTTCTCTTGAGAAATAGTTAAGGAGCCCTTCATATATTTGCTCCGAGTAATTGAGAACCACGGAGGCGCCCAGCAGTTGTTTCTGTCTCTCATTATACTCAGTATCCTTGACAAAGCCCCACGTCATCACTGCATCGACGAGCTTCACCCATGCCCGGAAAATGTTCTTCTCCTGTATGTAGAGCCCAGCCGTCTGGACAGGCCAAGAGGCGACCTGTGCCTCCCTAAGGGAAAGTATAGGCCTTTCTCTATAGACGTTAGGTCTATAATTCCCTATTATAGCTTCTACGAGGCTCTGCCAGTTGCCCTTTTTGAATTCTTCCCTGAGGTCGATGAGCCTAATGGTTGATAAGACTCCTGCAAGCTCCTCGAGACTCCACATTAGGCTCAGCCCCTTGTCAACCTCGCCCTTGAAGAGTTTGACTAGCGCCTCGCCACTACCCATAATGTCTGCCCCAAACAGTATCAAGACGTCTAGTCGCGGGTTATGGGAAAAGGTGTGCAACAGGTAGTTTATACCGTATTTTGTGTAAAGGGTCCCAACAATGTTTACCTTGTCCGCAACGCCTAGCTCCCTCAGCTTTGCGACCACCATGTCCTTCTTCGTCCAGAGAGTCGCCACTGTAATGTTAGAGTCCGGGTTAATTATCTCGATATCCTTAGACACCATTATACACTTCTAAACAAAGGCGTCTTAGAAAAATATTGGAATTAACGCTGAAAATAAAAACGAGCTACCCGTATGTGTAAGTGTCTCCTCCTACTATTTGGGTAAATGTTCTTTGTATAATTGTATTCCCTGAGGCCTTTTTCTGCTAGTAGTCTTTCTTGTTCGATCCGCTGGGATGCTTGCTGGTATGTTGGGTAAAACATGTTCCATGCTGTTGCCCAGAGTGTTACTGCGATTACGAGTAGTAGAACTGCTCCTATTACTTCTGCTTGGCCCTGCATTATGTTTCTATAAATGTTATTGGTCTACCAATACTTATTGTTTACCTTTAGGCTAAAACATTTAAGCGTGGCCTTAATCTTTAGTGTTATGGCTGACCTGAAATATTTTAAGAAGATGGATAGGTGGCTCCCTGTCCTTGGGCAAGGGACATGGGGTGTTGGTGGCGGCTTCTGGAGCAAGGATACAAGTATGGATGAAGAGTGGATAGCGGCATTGAAGAGGGGAATCGAGCTCGGCATGGCTGTCATTGATACTGCAGAGATGTACGGAGCTGGGCACAGCGAGGAGATAGTGGGAAGGGCTATCAGTGGTTTTGAGCGCGACAACTTGTTTATTGTTTCGAAGGTTTGGCCCACACATGCCCGGTACGATGACGTGGTAAAGGCTGCAGAGGCAAGTATGAAAAGGCTTGGGACATATATGGACCTTTACCTTATACACTGGCCTCCTACAGAGGTTCCTCTCTGCGAGACGATGAGGGGTCTAGAGGCTGTGGTTTCTCGTGGGTATGCCAAGTTTATCGGTGTGAGTAATTTTGGGCTGGAGT
>Ga0080004_1117244_pt2 | contig 24986 bp, 25 predicted proteins | sample WasSprMetagenome_FD_69207 | JGI IMG/M metagenome (GOLD analysis project Ga0080004, IMG submission 69207) | Sulfidic aquatic microbial communities from Washburn Spring, Yellowstone National Park, USA - WS (SPADES assembly) (version 2) | ecosystem: Environmental > Aquatic > Thermal springs > Hot...
TCACGAAGATGCCTGACCAGTCCTTGAGGTTCAACAACTTCCTCCCAGCGTCGGGGTTCAGGAATATCGTCTGGTCCGGGCTGAAGATCAGCGCGCCGCCGTACTCCCCGAGCACGCCCGCTACCACGAGGTTGACGTTCCTCACGTTGGTCACTCGCCCGCCCTTGACCTCGCCGGAGGTTATGGTTATCACGTCGCCTACTCTGTATTGCCTATTGCCCTGATCGTCGAAAGCCACCTTGTAGCCCACCAAAGCGCTTATGACCTCGCTCTCTGAGGGCACGTCCCCTTCGATAACTTCCAGACCGCCTATAGACTTCAAGATCAGCGGGATCTTGACGGCGTATATGTAGACTTGAACGTCCTCCCCGCCCCTCTTCATGACCCCCTGGGTCACGTAGAACGGCTCGGCCTCGTCCACGTAGAGGAACGACCTCACGTAGTCCAAGTCCTCTTGAGTGAGCTTGTAACCTGACGACGGGTAGATGATGACGGCGTTCTGCCCGAGCGAGGCTATTTGGCCCACTATGTAGTTGGAGTACCCCGCCACGACAGAGCCCATCATCACCATTACCAGCGGGCCTATCATTATCCCCAGCATTGTCAATGCCGACCTAAGCTTCCTCTCCTTCAGCGCCTTAAATGCCAGTCTAAAGGCATCGACCAAGAAACCCATTGACGTAAGCTTCATTGAACCGCGGCCTCACTCCTCATCTTCTTCATGTACGATCTATACAGCCTGAAGATCAAGAGCCCCACGAGCACGAGGAATATCGCTACAAGTACGATTGTTAGAAGGCTGATTCCATAAAGTGTTGGGAGGGCTTGGCCAGAGGGCTTCTCCTCCACCTTTGGTTGCACTCGGGTTATGGAGATAGGGAGCTCCCGCGCGTCGCGCTCGTTGAAGATGTTGTAGTAACTTACGCAGAGCTTCGCCGTGTCGCCCAGGCTCTCTGAAGCCTGAACCCTGACCCTGAAGGCCGTCTGGGAGCCCGGGTCCACGTCCCCCACGAAGGAGCTCGACGAGCTACTCCCGGCGTCAACTCTCACCTCGACCCTGTAGGCCGTGGCCGAGCCGTAGTTTATGAGGGTACCGCTGACCTCCAGAACGTTGCCGGAGGCCTCGGCTTTCAGGTCCTTGACTACTATGTCTATGAAAGGCTCTAGGGCTATTGTCACCGTCGTGTCGAAGCTGTGCGAGTAGCCGTTCGCGTCCTTATACGATATCGACACGGTCAAGGGGACGACCCCATAGTTCATTATGGTCGTCGCCCCCATCATGCTCTGGTAACCAGTGGGGTTGAAGGCGAAGGTCACTGGGACGGTCATCTGGGAGTGGGGGTCGAGGGCGTCGATGTAGATTGTAGAGGGCGTAGCTATGAGCAAGGAGGTGCTTGTTGCGCCGAGAGCTGAAGGAGCGGTCGCGCTCTGAGTAGGCTTAATGGTCAACATGACGTTGTATACGGGCGAGCTACCCACGTTGCGGAGCCAAAGGGTTGCGTTGGTGTACCTGCTCTTCGCGCTCAAGGAGCCAGAGAACTTAACCTCCAAGTACTTCGTCGAGCCCAAGACCACGAGCGGCACCTCGATTCGGCATTTCCTAGCACAGCCCCAAGGGTCCACGTAGCTCACGTTGCCCACGGCCAAGTAAGTTCCGGTAGAGTCCACGAGCACGTTCAACGGTATCAAGAACGAGATAACGTCCCCTCTCGAGTACTGCCGCGCCTGAGGTGACGAAGCCGCGGACCCGATCACGGATATTAAGGCCTGCAGGTTCTGCGAAATCGCTTGTTGAGTCATTTGAAGCGCTTGAGGTGACGCCGGAGCAACCTTGACCTTCGAAGAGTTGTCTATTGAGCTGAAGAAGCCCTTTGGCAAGTTGAGCTCCAAGACTGCACCGCTCATCGAGTCCACGTAGTTGTTACGGACGTCAACTCTCAATAGCGCGCCGTAGGTCCCGGACTCAGCGGCAGAGCCCAGCCAAGTAGCGCTTACCAGCTCTAAGGCTTCTGCGTCGTTCACCACGCTCAAACTAATCTCATACTTCTCGACCCTTCTAGCACCAGGGCCGCCAGACTCGACCACGTAGTCGAGAGTCAGGGTGGCCCTGTAGGTTCCTGGCTTCACGTCATCCACGGATACCCTAAACGACAGCGTTGTCGTAGAGTAGCTCTGGACGGGTCCGTCGACGTACGCGGTAGCCATCGAACCCCTATCCCCCCTGAAGCCCGACGGTAGCACAAGAGACGCCTTCAAGCCCCTCACCGAGAAGGGCAACCTGTTGGCCACAGTGACTTGGTACGTGGCGTTGTCGGTATGCGGGAAGACGTTGAAGTTATTGAACCAGCCGTACGAGACTACGTACAAGCCCTCGCTCCCGGTCCCGGTGTACCTCTCCACGGAGACCGGTATGTTCTGGCTGTGCTTAACCTTGACGAGCGTGCCCCCTCCCAAGTCGACCCAGTATTCTAAGAGCACCGTCACGCAGAAGCCCTCGGGCGCGTAGTCCTTGACGTTGAAGTAGAAGGTCAGGCTGCACGAGCCCCCCGAGTAGATCCTCGCGGAGTAGACCTGCTCGGGCTTCACGGGCTCTAGATATTGAGAGTTGGCGATGGCCGTGAGGCCCGTGACGTCGTACTTCCCTACATTAACCACCGTTATGGTCAGGGGAGCGTATTTGGAGCCGGGGTATGCCGGAGAAGGCCTGGCCTCGCCCCACTGCACCGAGAACAACCTGAGCACGTAGAGGTCGGGCGTCGGAGCCTCCACCTCAATGGTCAAGGGGACGGTCGTCGAGGCGTTGTAGGTGACGCCGTCGGGCGTCTGGGCCGTGCCGTCGACGTTAAGGGTTGCGCTATATCGACCGGGCCCTACGTCCTCGCCCACGTCTATGCGGCTGAACTGCATCGTTGCCTGATCCCCTCTGGCCAAGGCCCCGAGCTGAGCCGTGGACTCCTCGGGGCTCATGCCGCTAGGCAACTTTAGCCTGGCGATGGCGTTCCTCAGATCGCAGTCCCCTACGTTCCTAATGGTGATCCTCAAGGATGTGTCCGTGGTCCCAGGGTAAGCCCTAGGGCTCCACGAAACATCGACCGCCGCGAGCTTCAGCGGGGGGTATTGGTCTACGGTTATGTTAATTGAGTAGCTCTCGCTGAGGTATTCGCTGGGCTTCGTCTCGTTCCTGAAGCTTATGATCAATGTCGCGTTGTAGGTCCCCGGGCTCACGCTCTTGTCGATATCCAAGTAGAACTCGAAGTAGAACACGTCGCCGGGCTTGGCGTAAGACTTCGCCGTGCCGTTGAGGTCTCTGGCTGGCGACGTCAGACCATAGCCGTAGCTAGGGGATATCCCATTTGGCACTTTCAGCTGTCCAGCTATGGCGTAAATGGTCGCTTGCCCGAGGTACTGCACGTCTATCCTCAGCTGGGCCCTCCTACTTCCGGGGTAGACGTCGGTACCAGCAGAGGACTTGAAAGTGGTCGACAATATTTTGAAGTTGCCTGAAGAGGCCCATGCCGTGGTGGACGCGACGATTAACAAGAGTAGTAACGCTGTTAAGGCGATAGTCATGAAAACGCTTTTACGGATCAAAGAAGCTCACCAAAGGATCGTCGTAAAGGCTCGTTACAACTCTTGCTTCGCCCATACATAAATGTTTTCAAGTCCTTTGCCTTCGAAGGAAGGCATGTTCCATCAGATTACGACCTCCTCGTCAACTTACGTCAAACCGCGTCGAACTTTATCCTTGAGACAACTTCGCCTAAGCCTCAAGCCTTCATCAAGAGGCTTTGGCTCTTGTCGGGCTCTCTCACGTCGACTATGACGCCGTCCCTCATCACGTATATCTTGTTCGTGCAGTTGGCCACCTCAGGGTCGTGGGTTACTATTATTATTGTCTGGCCAGCCTTGTTGAGCTCTAGGAAGGTGTTCAAGACCACCTTTGCTGAGGCCCTGTCGAGGTTCCCCGTGGGCTCGTCGGCCAGCACTATTGAGGGTGACGTCACTATGGCCCTCGCGATGGCGACCCTCTGTTGCTGGCCCCCCGACAGCTGAGTCGGCCTCTTAGACAGCCAGGTCTCGTCGCCGCCAGCCCTTCGAAGAGCCTCTACCGCCATCTTGACTCGGAGAGGCCTCGGCAACCCCCTAGCGATTAGCGGGAGTTCTATGTTCTCCAGCACCGTGAGCCTGCCAACTAAGTTAAACTGCTGGAACACGAAGCCTATCTTGTAGTTCCTGAAGTTGGCCAGCTCGCGATCGCTGAGCTTGCTCGTGTCGACGTCGTCTATGTAGACCTTCCCCTTAGTCGGCCGGTCGAGCAGGCCTATCATGTTTAGGAGCGTAGTCTTGCCCGAGCCCGAGGGACCCATTATGGCTATCATGTCCCCCCTCCCAACGCTGAGCGAAACGCCTCTCAATGCCCACGTCAAGACGTTCCCCAGCTTGTAGGCCTTGTGCACATCGTCTAAGACCACGACGTTATCCGGCATTTTCTTCGCCTTAACGCTCTCCTGAGGACGTCTAAAAATCTTTAGCTCGATTATCGAGAGGCGGCGCAGAGCTCGTGGAGCAGAGCGGCCTCGGCGTCGACGTGAGGGCTACGCAGGCGAGGGGCGTCAAGGCTGGACTGCTTCAGTGGGTCCTCGGAATTGGGGCGTCCTCGCTAAGAACTCCCTCAGTGCCTTGACGTTCTCCTCGTGGCAACTGTCCCTGCGCTCGTCGACCCTTAGGCCCAGCTTCCTGGCCTTCTTCACGTCGAGTCCTACGGCCTTGAGCTCGAGCACGCTGAACCCCCTGCCAGTACGTAACTTCGCCGGAAGCTCCTTGCGCAGAGGGGCTCGGACTATCGGCCTCAGGGCCCCGGCCTCCTTCGACATAGCCATCCAGCCCCGGGAAAAGTTGAAGACGTGGATTTAAAGTTTCACTTATCGGCAACCGATGCCGTGATGAGCCTCCACGGTCCTGAAGAATGATGAGGTTTGCACGTGCTGAGCTCTTTAATCGGCTGCTCTGAGGAAGCTTTAATCGACGTCTGCCCCCAGTATCTCGAGGGACATGAGGATCCTATTGGTGACCGGCAAGGCCGCTTCCAAGCTTGTCGAGGAGTACGCTTCGAGGTCCGGCGTTGACTTCGAGGTCTACGTGATGCCCCACGAGGTAGCTGCCTTAATACCTCCTCGAGAGATAGCCAGGAAGTTGAAGGAGGAGGGCGTCAAGGGCTTCGACTTGGTATTGGTCCCAGGCCTCATTAGCGGGGATGTCTCAATCGTAGAGAAGGAGATCGGGATACCCACGTTCAAGGGACCGATCCACGCCGCCGACTTACCTCACGTGCTCTCGCTGTTGGACAAGGTCGAGCTGTCAAAGGTCGACCCGGCATGCAAGGTCTTAAAGATTAGCAGAGAGGCCGAGGACCGGAGAACTCTAAAAGCCATAGAGGAAGAGCTGGCCAGCACGGCCTTCTTCGACATAGCCGGATTACCCATAGCCAAGGGCTCCCTGAGGGTTGTAGCTGAGATAACCTCGGCCCCTCTCAAGGGCATTGATGCAACGGTGGAAGAGGCCCGCAAGTACAAGGGATATGGGGCTGACGTGATCGACGTAGGCATGATCGTGGGAGAGAGCAGGCCCGAGGTGGCTAGCAAGCTGGTAAAGGCCGTCAAAAAAGAAGTAGAAGGACCCGTGAGCATAGACTCCACGAACCCCCACGAGATAATGGCCGCCGTCGAGGCTGGAGCGGACCTCGTCATAAGCGTGGACGTAGGGACTTTGGAGGACTTAGAGGGCCTTCCACGCGACGTCGCAGTGGTCGTGATACCGACCAACGTCAAGAGAGGCTACTACCCATCTACCATAGACGAGAAGGTGGCGTCCCTCGAGAGGGCTGTCGAGTTTGCTCGGAGCATGGGGTTCAAGAAGGTGATAGCCGACCCGATACTTAGCCCTCCACTACAACCGAGCATTTTTGAGTCCCTAGTAGCGTACTACGTGTTTGCCAAGAGGCATCCCGACGTGCCGTTGTTGATGGGCGTCGGAAACGTTACTGAGCTGATGGACGTGGACAGTCTAGGCGTCAACGGGCTTATGGCAGCTATAGCCGCCGAGCTCGACGTATCGTTGCTCTTGACGACTGAGGCCAGCAACAAAACTAGGGGTTGTGTGAGGGAGTTATGCGTCGCTGCGAGGATGGCCAAGTTATCCAAGAGGGAGAAGAGGCCAATGAAGGACCTGAGCCTAAACCTCCTGAGCTTAAAAGAGAAGAGGGATCTAACGGTCCCCGCGAGGACCGTGGAGGGCTGTGAGGTCGTGAGAGCCTCCGGCACGAGGGTTCGAGCTCACGACCCTGCCGGCTACGTCAAGATAACCATAGACAGGAGCAGAGGAGTGATGGTGGTCTCCCACTTCAGGGCTGGCAGAATCACGTGCGTTGTTGAGGGCTTGAGGGCCGAGGAGGTGTGCGACGAGCTGATAGCGAGGGGGCTCGTGTCGACATTGGACCACGCAACTTATGTGGGCAGGGAGCTCTACAAGGCTGAGCTCGCCCTCAAGCTCGACAAGAGCTATGTCCAAGACGAGGAGTTGGACTTCGGGTTTTCGATCAAATAATGGGTGGCGAGTTGATGCTTTATAGCGCGCTTGTTATTGTAGACAAGTTTTTAGCGAAGAAAGGTTTGGGTGTAGTTGACTACTAATGGTCAACCAGTTAAGGAGCCTCGAAGAGCTCTTCCATGACATGGAGGCTAGGGGCGTCGCCACGAGCCTCTACAACGCTAAGTACCGTAGGAAGCCGATACTTTACGACACGACGCTGAGGGATGGCGAGCAGACCCCCGGAGTTTCCTTCAACGTCGAGGACAAGGTCGAGGTAGCCCTATTGCTCGAGGAGTGTGGAGTGGAAGAGATAGAGGCAGGTTTTCCAGCGATATCCAGCGACGAAGCAGAGGCCGTGAGGTCCGTCTCCAAGGCCGTTTCGAAGTCAAAGGTCCTGTGTCTCTGCAGGGCCTTGAAGTCCGACGTCGACCTAGCCCTCAAGTGCGACGTGGATGGGGTCATAGTGTTCGCGCCTCCGTCCGATATCCACTTGAGGTGGAAGCTCAAGATGAGCGCGGAGGTGTTGTTGAAGTGCGTCCTAGAGACCGTAGAGTACGCGAAGTCCCACGGAGTGTTCGTGCAGTTCACGTGCGAGGACGCCACTAGGACGCCTCTCGAGAGGCTTTTGAAGTTCTACTGCTCTGCTATAGAGCACGGAGCGGACAGGGTAGGCGTGGCAGACACCGTCGGGTGCATAACCCCCTCCGGGATGAAGTTCTTGATAGGCGAGCTCTCGAAGTCCTTGAGCAAGCCGATAGCCGTTCACTGCCACAACGACTTCGGGCTGGCCACAGCCAATACCTTGGCGGCATACGAGGCCGGGGCCACGGCTCTCTCGGTATCCGTCAACGGGCTCGGCGAGCGCTGCGGCAATGCCCCGCTCGAGGAGGTGGCGCTGGCGCTCTATTGTCTTTACGGCGTGGACCCTGGCATAGACTTCAAGAGGCTGAGCAAGCTCTCCCAGAGGGTGGCCGAGCTGAGCAAGCTCAGGCCGTGGCCCCTCAAGCCCGTGGTCGGACTCCACGCCTTCACGCACGAGTCCGGGATACACGTGGCGGCGGTCCTCGAAAACCCGTTCACCTACGAGGCGTACAGCCCGAGCGTGGTAGGACGGGAGAGGGTCATAAAGTTCGGCAAGCACAGCGGCATCAAGGCCATAGTGTACGCCCTTAGGACTGTGGGCTTAGACTCGTCCAGCGAACTGGCTCAAGAGGTGTTGGAAGAGGTCAAGAGGCTCGAGAAGGCTAAAGGCCCCCTAGACTTAAAGGATGTCAAGGAGGTGGCTTTCAAGGTCTTGGAGGCCAAGAGGCGTTGATGGGCGCCGAGGCCTTGATTAGGGGGCTAAGGGTGGATGCGTACTTCACGGTCCCCGGCCGCTTCGCGATACCCCTCAACGTATCGCTGAAGAGGCTCGGTGCCCGTAGAATCATGATACCCGACGAGAGGTGCGCCGGGCACGCGGCTGACGGTTACGCTAGGGTGTCCGGCAGGCCAGCTGGCCTAGTCGTCTCAGCGGGGCCGGGCGCCCTAAACGCCACGCTCCCCGTGGCCACGGCCTTTAGGGACCACGTGCCCATGGTGGTGATAGCAGGCGACGTGCCGACGCGCTCTAGGGGTTCACTGGCCGTAGAGGAGGTCGACTTAATGAAGGTCTTCGGGCCGATCTGCAAGGGCTCGGTCTACGTGGACTGCGAGGAGGAGATAGCCAAAGCCTTGGGTGCGGCCGAGGAATCCGCTCAGGCCCCCAAGGGGCCCGTCTTCTTGGACTTCCCGCTGGACGTCCAAGAGAAGGACGTAGAGCTGGGCGGGTTGCCCAAGGGGAGGGGCTCGAGAAGGAGCACGGAAGGGCTCGAGAAAGAGGTCGAAGAGGTCGCTAGGTTGCTCGAGGCCTCCAAGAGGCCCTTAATACTAGTGGGCAACGGGTGCGTGGACGCTCACGAGGCCGTCGCAGAGTTCGCCGAGAGGTACAACATACCGGTGGCGTACACCTTGATGGGCTGGTGCGCGGCTTGGCCGAAGCCATCGGTCAGTGTGGGCTTTTGTGGCATCAGGGGGTTCAGGACAGCTAACAGCGCACTGCAAGAATGCGACTTCCTCTTGGCCCTGGGGGCGAGGCTCTCTGAGGCGACCACGGCATATGGGGTGGGCGAGGGCTTCGTGGCCCAAGTCCTGGTGGAGGGCCCCTTCAGCGAGAGGGCGGCTTTGCGAGTCAGATCAAAGTGCGAGGACTTCGTGAAGGCCTTGCGCAAGAGCTATCGCGGCGGGAGGAAGGACTTCTGGGTCGTACGCGAGGAGGAGCCCCTCTACGACTCCAAGACGTTTAAGGTCATTAGGGAGCTGATGGCTTTGAGCCGGTGCTCCGTCATCGCGCTCGACATGGGCCAATCGACCATGTGGGCGATAGAGGCCCTGAAGCACGGATGGCGAGGGCCCGTTCTGTACCCAGGGGGGCTTGCAACCATGGGCTTCTCGATACCGGCCGCTATCGGGGCGCAGCTGGCGAGGCCTGAGCGTCGAGTCCTATCGATAACCGGTGACGGTGGGGCCATAATGAACCTGCCCGCCCTCCACGCGGTATCGACTATGAAGTTGCCGATGGTCGTGGCCGTCTTCAACAACGAGTCCTACGGGATGGTGAGGAGCAAGCAGCTTAGGGACTACGGCTTGGCGAGCGACGTCGAGCTGGGCTTCAAGGGGTTCCAGAAGGTGGCTGAAGCCGTGGGGATGAGGTACTTAAAGGTGGACGGCGAGGAAGAGCTGCGCCGTTTAAGCCTAGTCGAAGTGCCAGTGCTAATCGAGGTGGAGGTGGAGGTCGACGACGCGCCGCCCACCCCGAAGAAGCTCTTCCCAAAATCTTGATATGGGGGTACGACCTTTATTCCTCGTCGCAACGTCTTATATGGGCTTCGCGTGTTGAGCGCACGAGCTGTAGGGTGATAGAGGTGAGGCTGAGGAGAGAGGAGCTTGCAGAGCTTGTCAGGGGTAAGCCCTGGATAACTCCCTTTAAGAGGCTCATTGCAATGGTCGATGAGTTGGGAGATTACGTGGAGGTCCACGAGGTGTACGAGGGTCCTTGCTTCGGCAACGCCGCGTGGACTACTCTCAACGTGGCCCGGAGCAGCCCCTTAGTGGTCAGAGCAAGGAGGGAGGGCAACAGAAACATATACGTGGTCAAGCTGGGCGAGCACCGCGAGGGCGACGGAGTGGCGTGTATAGAGGCCGCCTGGATCGAGAACGGCAAGGTCAAGATAGCTTACAGGGGCATCGCTGGGGCTGGAGTTGGCATGGTCTGTAGGGGGCTCGCAGAGGGCGTGGAGGAAGTCGAGATCCTAGAGATGGGCGGAGGGGCCAAAGTCGGCAGGAGCGTAATAACTTTGCCCTTGAAGTACAAGCTCTGCGTGGGCGTCGACGACACTGATACCAAAGAGGAGGGCGCGACGTGGTGCTTGGTCAACAACATAGCCCTCGAAGTGGAGAGGAGCAAGTTAGCGGACTATGTTTCACTGACGCTGACTCAGCTCTACAAGGGGAACCCGCACAAGACGTCTAACTGCGTGTCGTCCGGCTTGGTGCTGGCTGTAGAGCCCCGTAAGCTCAGCGATTGCTTGAGCTACGTAGAGAGGGCATTGAGGGAGAGGACGCTGTCCCCACACACCGGGATTGCCTATAAGGTCTGCGTGATGGTGCCGCAGGAGCTCAGGGACTTCACTGAGAGGGCGAAGAGGGGGATGGTGAGCCTTAAAGAGGCGTACCAGGTAGCCTCTAGCGCTCGTGCCGCTTTAAAACCAGTAACTGGTGAGCGAGGTTGCATAGGTGCATTGGCAGCTCTTGGCCTCATAGACGAGCCTGATCAAGCCGCGGTGTAGTAAAAGGCTATTGACAACCTTTTTAGGCTGATTACGAGGCTTAGACCTAAAGCGATAGGCCGAGGGCCGTCGCCTGTCAAGGTGTCAAAGTCTTGGCTTTCGTGCGGCAAAACGAGGAAAGGATCTCCATCGTAGCCGAGAAGCTGAGCTCGCTGGGGCTAGAGAGTGCATTGAAGATCGAGGAAGTCGACCCTCAATTTCAAGCCATAAGGCTCATCACGAGCAAGATGAACTTTGGCCCGGCCCTGACGCTCATAGTTCTCAACAGCATCATAAGCTACAGGCTCAGCGGGAGGGGCGAGGACTACTGGAATGAATTCGCCTTGTACGTCTCTAGAGCAGACGAGCCCAAGAGCTTGGTCGAGGCGGTAAAGCTCATGCTCGGCTTCCTGTCCACGTCTAAGATAAACGTGGCACTAAGGGCCCCCAAGACTTCTAGGCTCCTGAGGGCGTCGACGGCGAGCGTTCTCGAGCCCGACAGGATCGTGAATCAGGCGAGGAACCTGCGCAGGTTCGCTGAGGCTCTAGCGCTCAGCTTGAAGTCTAGGTGGAGCTCGAAGACCATAGTCTTTTCGCTCAAGATGATCTGCTACGCGTACAGGGCGCGCTACGGGAGGGCCTTCGTAGCCCCGTTCAACATACCAATACCAGTAGACTCAAGGGTCGCCAAGCTGTCCTGGACGTCGGGTGTGGTCGACGTCGAGGGAGCGAGTCCGAAGAGATGGGGCGACGTCGTCGAGGCCGTGATGAGCAGGCCGAGGGTGGCTCAGAGGGCTTGGAGCGCAGTAGCCAAGAAGAGCGGGATACCTCCGTTGCACTTGGATTCGATACTTTGGCTAGTCGGAGGCTTCGTAGATAGGCGGAGGACGAGGGAGGAGGCCGTGAAGGAGGCCTGCGAGGCCCTCTCGAGGACGACGGCGAAGAGCGAGCCCGACGTCTTCGACGTGGCGAGCGAGTTGATATTTAGGTATTTATGACGCGGTCCTCTGGTTTGACGATCGTACCACCAAGTCGTCGACTGGTATCTCGATCCAGTACCTCGAGGCGTCCCGCAACGCGGCGCTCTTCTCCACCCTCTCTCTAAGCTCGTCGGGGGTCAGCGGTATGGCCTCTATGAAGGGCCGTATTCTCGCCCTCCACTGCGCCCTGTTCACGATGTCGAGCCTCTTTAGGAAGGGCATGCCCTCAAAGTCTCGCGACACTATCACCAAGTCCACGTCGCTGGTCCTGATCCAAGTGCCCTTGGCGTAGCTTCCGAACAAGTAGGCCTTCTCGACGGCTATCCCCTCGCTCTCTGACAGCTCCTTCACGAGCCTCCTAATCGCTTCCACGGCTTCTCGCGATATGCTCCTCAACGATCCTCACCACCTCGACCGCCAAGCCGTAGGCCCTCTCTGCCTCGATTTTGTCCACTGCCTCGCTTGGGAGGCCGTTGGCAGCATCGGGATATCTCGTGACGGTGTAATACTTGTTCAGTATGTATAGTTGTTCTTCGAGTTCTGGAGGGAGGACGAAGCCAGCGTCCTTGAGAAGCCTGTAGAGTTCCGTCACGGTGTGCACGTGAGGGGGTTCTTCCCTGCGAACCACGAAGAAGAGCGCCTTCAGCGCCTTCTCGACGGCCTGATGGGAGAAGAAGGCGACCCTGAACCACCTACCTCTACGCAAGGCATCGCCAGCGTCGAAGAGGTCTTCCTTAGCCGCTTCTATCCAAAGCCTTGCTTCTCTGCGCATCTCTGCCTACGCCTCAGGTGTTACGCTTCTTCGTCTATTAAAAGACTTCTACTGATGGTTTTTCCCGCTCGCCACGTGACGATCGATTGCCTAATGAGCGAGAGCTAATAGCTGGGCCCCGGTAGAGTTTTGATGTTGTCCCCATGAAGGGGCCTAGGGTCCAACTTCGAGGAGATGAAGGGGCGTTACTAAGGGCTTGCTTAGAGGTAGCCGAGAGGTTGATCGAGAAGCCTTATGCCGATCCCGCTGAGGTCAACAGAATCAAGGTCGAGGTGGCGAAGAAGTACGGAGTGAGGCCTCCTCGCAACTCGGACGTCCTCAAGGCAGTCAAGTACGACGATGGTCTGTTGAAGGTGTTGAGGGTCAGGAGGGTTCGGTCCGTAAGCGGGATAGTCCCCGTCGCGGTCATGGTGAAGCCCCATCCCTGTCCTCACGGCCGGTGCATCTACTGCCCCGGAGGGCCGGAGGCGGGGACCCCTCCTTCCTACACGGGCTTAGAGCCCGCTGGTAGGAGGGCCAAGCAGAGTAGCTACGACCCGTACCTACAGGTCAAGAGCAGGATCGAGCAACTGAGGGAGATAGGCCACAAGGTCGACAAGGTTGAGCTCATAATCTTGGGGGGAAGCTTCACGTGCCTGCCCCCAGACTATCAGCGCTGGTTTGTGAAGAGGTGCCTAGACGCGCTCAACGGCGTCGAGGCTACCGACCTCGAAGAGGCCAAGCTCTTGGCCGAGAAGGCCCCGACAAGGAACTCGGGCATTTCGGCCGAGACCCGCCCCGACTTCTTCAAGGCCGTTCACGCGAACTCCCTGCTGGAGATGGGCTTCACCAAAGTGGAGCTCGGAGTGCAGACGGTCTTCGAGGACGTCTACAAAATTATCGAGAGGGGGCACTCGGTTGAAGATGTCGTCGAGGCATTCAGGGTGGCCAAGGACTGCGGATTCGAGGTAGTGGCCCACTTCATGCTGGGCCTGCCGGGCTCGAATCCCGAGCGCGACTTGGAGATGTTCAAGATAGCCTTCGACGACCCTCGGTTCAAGCCCGACGACATCAAGATATATCCCACCTTGGTGTTGAAGGGCACCAAGCTCTACGATATGTGGCTAAGGGGAGAGTACAGGCCCTACAGCTCAGAGGAGGCCGCCGAGCTCGTGGCCGAGATAAAGAAGCTCGTCCCGAGGTGGGTCAGGATCCAGAGGGTGCAACGCGACATACCAGCCAACGCGATAGTTGACGGCGTCAAGAGGGGGGACCTTCGATGTCTAGCGCTAAAGAGGCTCGAGTCCCAAGGGTTGAGGTGCAACTGCATCAGGTGCAGGGAGGTCGGCCACGTGGCGCTCAAGAGGAGCGTGAGGCCCGATCCTGAAAGCATTAGGCTGAGGGTTGAGAGGTACGAGGCTTCCGAGGGCATCGAGGTCTTCATTACGTGCGAGGACGTTGCCAACGACATCCTCATAGGGCTCCTGAGGTTGAGGGTCCCGTCGGACAGGGCCTTCAGGCCGGAGGTCGTCGAAAAGCCCTCGGCGATAGTGAGGGTCCTCCACGTGTACGGAGACGTGGTCCCTGTGAGCGAGAGGGACGAGAACGCCTGGCAGCACAGGGGCTACGGGTCCATGTTGTTGAGGGAGGCCGAGAGGATTGCTAGAGAGGAGTACGACGCGAGGAAGGTATTGGTGCTCTCGGCCTTGGGCGTCAAGGAGTACTACGCTAAGCAGGGCTATAAGAAAGATGGCGTGTACATGTCGAAGTACTTAGAATAACTCTCGCGATAGTGTTACAACACAAATGCCGTCCATGCCCCCTTTCATCTACTACTTCACAAAGTAATTATCGAGGTCTCCTCTCCAGCAACTGTCTATATCTTCGGGGTACTTCGCTACGCGGCACAGAGGCATTGCTAGTACTTCTCTCACCTTAAATTTGCTAAAGAAGTTCATGGTATAAGCGGTTGTTGCCACTATGGCCGTGTCTAGTCCTTTGAAGCTCCCAGCACATGATATAACATCCTCCCCCTCCTCTAAAGCGCCTGAATCGGTGGCCATTAGTACTGCCATTATAGCTACTTTGAAGCCAGGACTTATTACTTCAAACGCCTTTTCGATCATCGCCTCAGGGGTTGGGTAGTCCCAGTTAATCCAGCGAGAGGGAGGGGCAAAAGGCGTTGTACCCTGAATCACTACACACCCCTGTTCCACAAGGTACTTGTACCTCTCACGATACTCAGGTCTCATCAAGCCTATGGGTATCTTCCCCTTCTTCGTGTAGGTGTAAGCTGGGTAGTGGGTCACCACGATGATCTTTACTTTAAGCCCTTTAATCTTCTCAACGGCCTTTACAGCGCTCCGCCCAGTCTCAGACGCCACAATGACGTTGTTTACTCCCCCCTCTAGGATCCTTTGCGCGACGACGTCTAGAACAGCATCGGTATTAACCTCACCAGCATATTTGAAATACCTAGTCCTCTTATCAATAAAGATTGAAGACAAAGCTCGTACCCTCATCATTAAGTTTGAGTGAAAGCTATTGAAACTTACGCGCGCGAAACGTCAAACAACATCGCTCTATCAAGTTGGTTTACGAGATGCTCCACGAAAACTAAAGTTTAAAGTCGAGCGTTGTGAAGAGTTGGCTATGAAAAGGATGACATATACGCGTCGAAGTACTTAGAGTGAAATGATGTACGCGCTCCTCATGCTTCATCGAGGAGCGAGGGCCTGCGAATCACGTCGAGGCTCTGCTCAAAGAGCGACTAGCGATTAAGCTTCAACGCCTTCGCTATCTCTATCAGGTCAGAGCAGTTCTCTAAAGCTACCCAACCAAGGAGGGCCTCTCTTAACGTTTCTCTTGTTCGGATTTCTCCTTCTTAATGAGCTTTTGGGCTTCTGAAACTATTTTCTCGATGTCTGGTACCCTCAGCCTCACGTCCTCGGAGTCGAACTTCGCTTCGTGGAAGCCCAGACGTGCAACGCCCACGCAGCGTCCCACGAGGACCTGAAGTGACCTCCAACCTTCTCAGAGATCTTCACGACGACCTTCTCCAACCTCCCAACGCTCCACCTGCCGCTCTTCTCGAGCTCTTCGACGATCCTCTTGCAGACCCGCTTTATCATGCCTCTTACAGTCTTACAGTTTTTATGAGCGAAGCAGAGGGCCTTGGGAATTCCGCGCACCACGAAGGCGCACAATGAAGAGAAGAGTGATAAGTAGTAAATAGTGCCGATGACCACGAAACTTTTTATGTGGTAAAAACTCTCCGAAGAGGAGGTCGTTGAGGATCGAGCTCGAGAGGGACGTGGAGGTCTGCGTCTGGGTCCCATGCCACATCACGTGCTTCTTCGAGATAAGGGAGCACGACAACCCGCTCGAGACTGGCTCGAGAGGGGCTGGCTTCAACCTTGACGTGGGGATAAGGACCATCGTCAGGCTGAGGAGGTCGAGGGACGTCGAGATCTCGGGGGGCAACGACGTCTCGAGGGACGTCGTGGAGCGCATGCTACGCGGCTTAGATGTCAGGGCCCGCGCCGAGCTGGAGCACGACGAGCCGGTGCCGATGGGGGTTGGGTACGGGGTCAGCGGTGCCACGGCCTTGGGGGCCGCGATGGCCACTTCCGTCGCCTTGGGCAACGTCATGACTTTGTCCCAAGCAGGGGCCGTGGCCCACGTCGTCGAGGTGGAGCACATGACTGGCTTGGGCGACGTCATAGCTCAGATGCACGGCGGCGTTGAAGTGAGGGTCAGAGAGGGCGCTCCGGGCGTGGGAGTGGTCGATAAGCTCTTGCACGAGCCGGACCTTCGCCTGATAACCGCGGTCTTGAGGAAAATTCCGACGAGGGAAATGTTGACGGAGAAGAGGGAGGCGATAAACAAGTACGGGAGGCTGGCCTTGGCCAGTTTGCTGAAGAGGCCGAGCATAGAGGCATTGATGAGGGAGGCCAAGGCGTTCGCGGAGGGGGTGGGCTTCATGGACGAGGACGTCAAAAAGGTGGCTGAGGAGGTTGTCAAGAGAGGGGCTTTGGGAGCCTCGGTGAAGAAGGGGGTCTTCTATGCCTTGGCAAGAGAGGGGCTCGTCGAAGAGCTCTCGAGATTGGTCAAGGAAAGGCTTAGAGGGGCAAGGTTGGTTGTGTGTGGCATATACGACGGCGGCCCGAGGGTCGTCTATGTAAAGCGCCTTTAAGCTGACTCCCCCGCCCTAAAGGGCGAGGGTTCCTTCAGGGTGGTTCGGTTTCCACCATCTGTTCGGGTTTACATCTGTAATTTAAGCGCATAGCCCTACGATATATTCGAAGGTACTGAGGTCTTCCTCCTCAAGTCCTCGGCGATGCGCCTAAGCTTGGGCCACCCTGTCCGCTCCACTATGGAGAGGTGGTGGTCTATGAGCTCTTTTAATCGGCGGACCTCGTTTTCTCGGCCCATGGCCGTGTAGTATCTGAGCCTCGTGTAGTGGATTAAGGCTTCGAGGAGGGATGCCTCGGCCCTGCATATTGGCTTTGGTCTCGCTCTAACGGCTTTCGCGTCGACTATGGAACAGTGCATCTCGTAGTACTGGCCTTCGTCGATTACCTTCTCGAGCTCGAAGACTATCCACGCACGAACCCCCTTTAATACGGGGACGCCGTTGAACCACTTGAACGATAGCTTGCCCGGTTTGAAGATGCAATCGAAGAAGAGCTCAACGTTGTCGACCACATTTAGGGCTCCGCGCTTGCTCGCCCTCAAGTTCCTGAGGGTCACGGTCTCGCCGTAGGACCGCATGATGAAAGAGTCGAAGCTTAAGAAGAGGACGCCCATGGGAGCGGCGTGCGGTCTACCATTGAGGTCTGAGGTCGAGGCTATCACCTCGTAGAGGCCGCCTACGTTTATGCCGACGCACTTAGCCTTGTCTAGGTAGTCCCTGGTGCGCGCCATATCTAGCACATCTAAGTGAGGGGAAAGAGATAATTAGCCTACTCGCTTACCTACTTCCGCGAGTCTTGGAAGTGATCCCAATGGACGATGTTCATCAGAGAATACCTTCGCTCTCGATTCCATTGCAATTCGTCGGGGTCAAAGGAGTGAAGATGCCCGTGGCTTTCGTGAAATTCGGAGGAAGACCTCATTTCACCCTGCCCGTCTTCGACGCTTACATAAACCTGCCCTCGACGATGAAGGGCATCCACGCATCTCGCCATTACGAGGTGATCGCCGAGGTCATCTCCCAGTTCGCGATGAAAAGCGGGAAGCTAGAGGACATATGCGAGAAGATCGCCGTCAAGCTCCTTGAAAGGCACGAGTATGCATCCAAGTCCTACGTTAAGGCTAGAGGGGAGGTAGTCTTCGAAAGCCACGTTGAGAGCTCCGATTCGGTGAGCTTCGAGCCCTGCACGATGATTGGAAGAGCGTGGGCTCGCAGAGCGAGGGACGGCATAGAGACGAGGAAAGCCATCGGGGTTTCTGTCAAGGGGATGACCGCATGTCCCTGCGCCTTAGAGTACGTTAGGGAGAAGGTGAAGAATTTTCTCGAAAGACCTTCGACCGACAAAGTGCCGCTCGCGACTCACGTGCAGAGAGTTACGGGCACCATAGTAATTGAGGTTCCTCACGGCTACGAGCTGGACGCAATGAGGCTAGTAGGGATAATTCAGAGGTCTATGAGCTCCCCCACCTACGGCTTATTGAAGAGGAGCGACGAGGGGGAGATCATATGCAGAGCCGTGTCGAACCCCAAGTTCGCCGAAGACGTCATCCGCTCCATGATTCAAGGGGTCGTGGAGGAGTTTTGGGACTTCCCCAACTCGACGTTCTTCGAGTGCCACGTAAGGAGTGAGGAGAGCATTCACAAACATGACTTGGTGGCCAAGCAGAGAGGGACCATCGGCGAGTTCAGGGACTTGGCGTCGTAGAGGTGCCTCCATTGGACTGGAGTCTGTGGGAGCCGTGGTACATATGGATAGCGGGTGCCTTGGGGCTCAGCATGTCAGAGGATTACGAGGCCTCTCGCGTCCTAGACGTACTCATAAGGGGCAGGGCGACGGACGTCGGCGAACTGAGGAAGGTTGTGGAAGGGAAGTTGGCCCTGGTCGTAGGGGCGGGGCCGTCGATCGAGGACCATATCGACGAGGTACTCGACGCGACCGACGTGTTGGTAGCGGCCGATGGCGCCTCTAGCAGGCTCCTCGAGCTGGGGACAGTCCCAGACCTCGTAGTCACGGACCTCGACGGCAATTTGGATGACATATTCGAGGCTTGGCGAAGGGGCTCTTACGTAGTCATCCACGCTCACGGAGATAACGTATCAGCGTTAAAGGCACACGTGCAGAAATTTAGCAATAGATTGGCTGGCACCACTCAGGTGAGGCCCATCGGTTGCCTCTACAACTTCGGCGGGTTCACGGATGGAGATAGAGCTGTGTTTATGTGCATGGAGCTTGGATGCAAGGCTGTCCTGATGGTTGGCATGGACTTCTCGACTGTTGTTGGGAAGTACTCGAAGCCTTGGCTTAAAGGGAACGTAGTCGCTTGGCCGCTCAAGCGGGCTAAGTTCATGATAGCCAAAAGGCTTCTTTCGTGGGCTTCGAGGTTATATCAGAGACCTATGGCCAGGTTGGTAGCCCGCGAGGGCGCGGACTTGATTGATGGCGTTGAGGATTTGAGGTACAAGGAGCTTGAGGCTTGGATTGAGAGGATCAAGTTGAAACCTCCTTCTTCGTCCACTACCTTCTAGGACTTTACTACTTAGATTGAGCCCTTAGGACTTCTCCAGCCAACTTCTTGAGCCTGTTGACCATGTGCTCTAGCGCTTCAGATAGCACGGCGTTGTTGTCGTAGCTCGATAGCATCAAGCGTAGCTCGTCCCTCGGCATTTGCTTCAGCCTAGAGGCCTCTTCGACTAGCTTGGGCATCGCTCTGACTATGTTGTCGACAATGGTTATCGATGCCACTCGCGCGGTCCTCGATAGCGGGTTCAGGTCTATGGCTATGACGGTCTTGCCCATCCTCTTGAGGGCCTCTGTCCTATCGCCGTCTTCTAAGGGTACCAAGACCACGTCGGCTATTAGTATGCCTCGGGAGTCGACCCTCCTCCTCTCGCTCATCAGCTCGGGTATCGTAGTTTGGAACCTCTCGTCGACTCCCAAGACCTCTTTAGCGCCCAAGCTTTTCAGTAACGACTCTATCGCCCTCTCCCTCTCCTTGGTCCTATAGAATAAGTTCACCTCTATCTTCGCGTTCACGACATCGGCCAGCTTGATTATCCACTCCCCCGCCAGAGCTGCCGCGTTGCCGTTCACAGATATGACGGGCCTATTGGCCAAGAGGAGTGCGCAGGCGGCCGCCTTTATTGCCCTCAATGCTGGCTCCGTGGTCTCCTCTCCTATCAAGTAGTCGAAGGCCTCTCCCCGACCATGAGCTATGAGGCCCGCCCTTGCCACAACACCTGATTCGAAGTGCTTTATCAACTTCTCTCTAGTGACGAGAGAGTGATACCTAGGATGGTTTTTCGGTATCAGCCAGTTCACCCCTATCGCTCTATCGCTTTACTAGGACGAGCCTCTCGTTGGGCACGTCGACCGACTCTATAATTGCGTCGGCGACTTCTCTGATCTCACCAAGCAACGTGATGAGCCTGACAACTCCGCCGTCGACCACCGCCTTTACGACGCCCTCGGCTACCTCCTCGACCTTGTCGTCTGACTTCAGGTAGACCCTAAACTCGCACATGCCCTTGCCACAAGCTAGTTGTGATAAAGCCAGATAAATTTGACTCCTGTCCTAAGAAGTAAGGCTTTTGTCACAACCCCAGATTCGGTGCCCATATGGGTGGCAAGCTGGAGATAAATCACAAGCTCGTAGAGGAGCTGGTCCGCGAGGCCTTGGCCAGTAGGGATGAAATATGCGGCTTCCTCCTAGGGAGGATGGAGGGCGGGTGCTTTAGGGTTTGCGAGCTCTACAAAGCTAGGAACGTCTCCCTTGCAAGTGCCACTTCGTTCGAAATAGACTCAGGGGATGTCTACGAAGCGCACGCTTATGCGGAGAAGAGGGGGCTCGATGTTGTTGGGATTTACCACTCTCACCCTAGCTCTCCCAGCCCATCAACCACTGACTTGGAGTGCATGGAAAGATGGCCAGTGGCGTGGCTCATCATAAGCTCGATAGACGGCTCAATGGCCGCGTACATTGCTAAGCGAGGCTTCGTAGAGGAGCTCAAGCTACAGCTTGCCTGAGTTTCACGTCGGAGGAACTTCCCTACTTCTGAGGCTCGAGCATACGGGGCACTTTGGTGATGGTTCCACTCTTATTTCGTGGAACTTCATTTCGTGACCGTCAAATACCAAGAGCTTGTCTACGCAGGGCCGCCCCAAGCCGACCACGAGCTTCACGACCTCCATGACCTCGAGAGCCGCCATCACGCCGGGCGTAGCGCCTAGCACGGGCACGGTGTCCTGTTCGGGTGGTCGCGAGGGTATTATGCACCTCAGGCAAGGCCCTTTGCCCGGCAACACCGTGAACAGCTGACCTTCGAGCCCATAGACGGCCGCGTGGACGAAGGGCTTGCCGTAGGCCACGCAGGCCTCGTTGATTAGGAAGCGGGCCTTGTAGTTGTCCATGCCGTCTACGACCACGTCGACCTTCTTGACCAGCTCCCTCACGTTGTCCTCGTTTATCTCCAATGCCAATGCCTCGACGTCGACGTTGGGATTTAAGCGTGCTAGCTTTTCAGCGACGACCTCTGCCTTAGGCCTGCCGACGTCCGAGCTCCAGTAGAGGATCTGGCGGTTTAGGTTGCTGAGCTCGACCTTTTCTCGGTCTACGAGCACCAACTTTCCGATGCCAGCGGCCGCCAAGTACATCGAGGCCGGACAGCCGAGGCCTCCCAAGCCAGCCACTAGGACCCTAGCCGATTTCAGCTTCCTCTGACCCTCGATGCCGAAGCCGGGGATGCGCATCTGCCTGTCGTACCTCTCAAGCTCCTCATCTCTAAGCGATGGTCTCGACATCCTCGCACACCCATACAACCTATGCTATGGATAGCAGAGTGAGCTACCCGCCTTAAAAGGCGAGGCTTCCGGCGTTCAGCTGGGGCTTCGCGCCTCCAGCCTCATCTGCCAGCTCGGGGCTCACGACTCCCCCATCCTGCAGAGCTCGTTCCCTGCGGGCTATGTTTATACATGCATTTAGATCTCTATTGTACTCCATCCCACAGTTTGGGCACTTGAAGATCCTCCCCTTGACTTGGGCAACATGCCCGTACCTGTGGCAAGTCCTCGAAGTGTTCTTGACGAGCTTCTTTTCAAGGTACACCACATCTACTCCCTCGAGGAGTGCCTTGTATTCTGTCATTTTCTGCACTCCAGAGCCGCCCCTTCATGGGCTTGTCGGGCTGTACTTTTAAGCTCGGGTCGAGAGTAGCGCTTAAAACGCGGTTCACAACATAAACTAGAGCTCGCCATGAAGGTTTTGGTCTCTGACCTAGACGGGACGCTGATCCACGTCCCGGTGAACTGGAGCGAGGTCAAGAAGGCTCTGTCGAGGGTCTTGAAGAGCGAGGTGGGCTCCATCTTCGAGGCATTGAGGGACGCCCGAGCTAGAGACGAGGACCTTTTCAGAGAGCTCAGCAGGCTCGTGGAAGAGTACGAGGTCAACTCGATGAAGGGCCTCAAGGAACTGAGGGGGTCGAGGAAGTTGTTGAAATTTCTGAAAGATCACGGCGTCAAGGTCGCGATCGTGACCCTTCAAAGCGAGGGGAGCCTCAAAAAGGCCCTCGAAGTCAGCGGGCTGGCGCCCTACGTCGACGTCTACGTCACCAGAGACGAAGAGCTTGACAGGGCGAGGCAAATCAGGATGGCACTTCAGAAGCTCGGCGCCGAGATGGGCCGAGACGCAATAGTATTCATGGGCGACAGACCCTCAGACCTCGACGCTGGCAGGAGGCTCGGAATACCCACCATAATCATCGGCTCAACGGCGCTCGACCCCTCGGAGGCCATCAACGCTATAGCGGACGTCCTAGGGTTATCCCCAGAAAAGGGGGTTGATTAGCGAGGGCCTCTTCTCTAAGTCCGGGTTCGCGTGTCGGCCTTCCTCGAGCCCTTTTCGGAGAAGACTACGGACACTTGCTTGAAGTATTGCTCCACCTTTCTCTTTATCCTCTCGAGGTCTTCAGAGATGTCCTTTGGGAGGGGCTTGCCTATGCCGTATTCGTCCACGTACACCACCCGCCCCCTCAGCCTGCCAAAGTTCGAGGGCTTTATGTCCAAGGCGTAGCCCTTGGCCTGAGCTTGGACTATTATGACTAACACCTCCCAAAGGTCCTTCAAAGTCGGCAGGTTTATGGGCTCCGCGTACGAGTGCAAGCTCACGACGGCAGGTTTGACCTCCCCGTCAATTTCAACCGCACCCACGACCACCCCCAAGAAGTCCGGCAGGAAGTCGAAGGACCTCGCGACCTCCTTCAAGTGTTCCTTGACCCCTTTCGCGGACTTGACGTCAAGGCTCCTTACCTTGAGCACTATGTCGCCGACCCTGCAAACCGTCGAGTGCAAGCTCTTCAGAGTCTGCCCTATCGATAGCAGTTCGAAGTCCCTTGAAACGAAGCGGAGCTTTAAGCTAGAAGGCCTAGCCACGTCGAGGCCCCGCTAACGAACTGAACAAAGTATTTTGACTTGGCTGCCTAATTAGCATTTGCGAAGTGGAGGGGCTGGACAAGTCATGAATGTTGTGGAGGAGGTCTTTGGTGTGCAGAAGGCCATAATAGGGGTCGTGCACCTGCCCCCGCTTCCCGGCTCTCCGCGCTATGAGGGTGAGGAGCTAGAGTTCATAGCTGAGAGGGCCCTCAGGGACGCCAAGGCCTTGAAAGAAGGAGGAGTCGACGGTGTTCTTATCGAGAACTTCTGGGACGCGCCCTATCGAAAGAAGAGAGTCAGCCCTATAACCGTCGCCTCCATGACTGTCATTGCTAAGGAGGTGGCTAAGGAGGTGAGAATCCCCATAGGCGTGAACGTCCTAAGGAACGACGCGCTAGCCGCCCTAGCCATAGCCAAGGCTATTGGGGGCTCGTTCATAAGGGTAAACGCGTACGTCGAGACGATGGTGACGGACCAAGGGATCGTAGAGCCCTGCGCCTACGAGGTACAGATGGCGAGGAAGGCCTACCACGCGAACAACGTCAAGGTCTTCGCCGACGTCCACGTGAAGCACGGGGCCCCTCTGGCTCGGAGGCCCGTAGACGTTGTGGCAGAAGAAGCCCTGAAGAGGGGGTTGGCGGACGCAGTGATCCTGACCGGTCCCACCACCGGTGCGCCTCCGCCCCTAGAAGAGGTGCTAAGCGTCAGAGCTAGGCTTCCTAGGGCATCGATTTTAGTTGGTAGCGGTTGCAACCTTGAAAACCTGAAGGACCTCTTGGCGGCGGCCGATGCCGCGATAGTCGGTAGCTACTTTAGGGGAGGGGACCTGTCAGCGCCAGTATACGTGGAGAAGGTCAGGGAATTCATGGCAAAGGTTAAAGAGCTCAGGAAAGAGACGTAAGTCATCAGCTGCGTCACCACTCCTCATCCGTCAGCAATACGTCTTCTCATCATTTCAGGGAGGTCACTCGTCAGAGCTATATTTAAGTGTGCAAGGCGCGTGCTAAAAGACGGCAAAACTAGAGCTCGACTATGTGGCGATGATGACCGCGCCCTTCGTATTGATTGATGATAGAGAGCCATCGCTCTGAGCTCATCACCAAGGATCCTCCTATAGTCCCTCAACGTTCAGAAGACATTTTGTGAGGGCTAGCGACTAGTATAGCTGTGACCTTCTATGAGTGACTTGCTTGAGGTCTTGAGGAAGCTTTCAGAGGCCCACGGACCTCCGGGCTTTGAAGATGAGGTGGCGGACATAATAGTCGGCGAGCTCAAGGGCCACGTAGACGGCTTCGCCAGGGACTCTCTAGGCAACCTGATAGCCTACAAGGGTTCCGGAGAGAAGTCGCTCATGATAGCGGCCCACATGGACGAGATAGCCTTGATAGTCAAGAGCATAGACGACAAGGGCTTCATAAGGTTCGCCAAGCTGGGGGGCATATGGGATCAGTTACTCGTGGGCCAGCAGGTGATAGTGCATGGAGCCAAGGGCAGGGTGAGAGGAGTCATAGGGAGCAAGGCCGTCCACGTGATGAAGGACGAGGAGAGGCGCCAGCTGTTGACATACGACAAGATGTTCATAGACGTCGGGGCGAGGAGCTCTGATGAAGTCAGGGAGATGGGTATCGAGGTCGGCAACTTCATAACGATAGACAAGAAGCTGGCAGAGCTCGCCAACGGCCTCGTGGCCGGGAAGGCATTTGACGACAGGGCTGGCTGTGCGGCCTTAGTCCAAGCGATCAAGGAGGCCAAGCCTCGATGCAAGGTCTACGCCGTGTTCACGATCCAAGAGGAGGTTGGGTTGAAGGGCGCAACGGTCACTGGCTACGCGATCAAGCCCTACGTAGGCATAGCCGTCGACACCACGATAGCCGGAGACCACCCGAACGTGGAGCCTCACGAGGCACCGGTCAAGGTCGGTAACGGCCCAGTGATAATCGCCGCCGACGGGCGGAGGGACTCCCTATCCGGAGGCCTCATACCGAATCCAAAAGTGAAGCAATGGATCATGAAGGTGGCCGAGGAGAGGAAGATACCGTTCCAGCTCGAGGTCTTAGAGGGAGGGACCACCGACGCCACCGCCATTCAGCTCTCGAGGGAGGGAGTCCCCAGCGGCGTGGTGGCCGTACCGACGAGGTACGTCCACACATTCCAAGAGGTCCTAAGCGTTAAGGACCTGAAAAACGTCGTGGAGCTCTTGAAG
>Ga0080004_1149667_pt1 | contig 24984 bp, 20 predicted proteins | sample WasSprMetagenome_FD_69207 | JGI IMG/M metagenome (GOLD analysis project Ga0080004, IMG submission 69207) | Sulfidic aquatic microbial communities from Washburn Spring, Yellowstone National Park, USA - WS (SPADES assembly) (version 2) | ecosystem: Environmental > Aquatic > Thermal springs > Hot...
ATTCGAGGGCAATAAGCTTCTTCTATCCAAGGAGCCATCAGTCCATATGGAGATGGCTCCATAGATTCGGAAGCCTATCAGAAGCCTTCTACGTAGGGAAGGCCAAGGTAGCCGTAGTGGATGAGAGAACCGTAATCATAAAAGGGGAAGAAGCCTGGATATGGATAGCCTTAGAGCCCAAATCCAGGCGTATCCTAGCCTTGGAGCTAAGCTGGACAAGGAACAGCTTTGTAGCCTACCTTTTCCTAAAGAGGCTCAAAGGCCTTTATGGCGTAAGGGTCATCGTGATTTCGTCATGAGGCTTTGAATAGATGAAGGGATGGTAAAAAGGAATAAAAATTGTAGAGTCCCATAAGATCGAAGATCGATTGGGCCGGAAGGACAAAGATGGGATGAATGATGGAAAAAGTATCCAGTAAATGGATGGCTCTATATCGTAGCATAGGATGTTGTTTTGGCTTCATGGAAGAATGAAGCCGTCCACAGCTTAAACCTTATAGAAACATTTTTATCTAGGTATCTAATATTTCTAAGAATATGGTGATAAAAATGGTTTGTGGCAGCTATTGCCATGGACATAGAATGCCTCCCCTAGGACCTACTGGGTATGGAATGCACATACCGCCCTTGAGGGGTTTGCTCCACCTGACGATCCTTCACCTTATAAAGGGCAAACAAACCCATGGAGGCGAGATCCATCAAAGCCTAAAGGAAAAGTTCGGGATAGAGGCGCCAAGACCTCTGATCTACACCCTTCTTAGAAGGATGGAGGCCGAGGGCCTGATAGTTTCTAATTGGGAGGTCCAGGAAAGCGGACCAGCAAGGAGGACCTACAGGATTACGGATGAAGGGCTCGAATACCTGAAGGATGCCCTAGAAAGGCTTAGGCGAGACGCTAATATCATTAAGATACTTCTAGAGGAATAAAATGGGAAGGTAAGTAAGGAGAAAGGAAGAAAGGAAGAAAGGAAGAAAGGAAGAAAGGAAGAAAAGAAAAAGGAAAAGGAAAGGAAGGGAAAGGGTAGGGAAGAAGAGGAGCGAAAATAAAAAGTAAGAAAAAGATCGTATGAGGGAGCCCAGAAGAAGGCGATGGAAAGCACCATCGAGGTTTTAGGACTTACCAAACTTTATGGATCCCGATTGGCCGTCGATCACATCAGCTTTGAGGTTAAGCCTGGCGAGATCTTTGGGCTTCTAGGTCCCAATGGCGCCGGTAAGACCACGACCATACGTATGCTTTCATGCCTCCTAAAGCCTACCGATGGGAAAGCCTACATCATGGGCCACGACATTCGGAAGGAGCCGAGGAAGATAAAGGGGCTCATAGGCGTCGTTCCTGAGACCTCTAATCTTTATGATGAGCTTACAGTTTGGGAGAACCTCATGTTTATGGCCCAGCTCTATGGAGTTCCTAGAAGCCTAAGAAAGCCTAGGGTTCAAAACTTGCTAGAGTCCTTCAAGCTTCAGGATCGTTCCGATACTCCCTTTTCTGAACTGTCGAGGGGGCTGAAGAGGCGCTTAACGATAGCAGCAGCCTTCGTCCATGAGCCCCGTATTGTTTTCATGGATGAGCCGACGGCGGGCCTCGATGTCCAGAGTGCGAGGTCCATAAGGGGACTCATCCAAGACCTTAAGACGAAGGGCATAACGGTCCTCCTGACGACCCACTATATCGAAGAGGCTGATCAGCTTTGCGACAGAATCGCCATCATAAACCATGGTAGGATCGTAGCCCTGGATGCCCCCCATAGGCTCAAGGCCTTGAGTGGAGGCGCCCAGGCGATCGAGGTATCCTTCGATTTTGGCAGTCCAAGAGTCCCGGAAGTTGAGGAATTCCTATCCATGAAGGGAATCCAAAGTGCCATAAGGATGGCCGATAGGATAAGGCTCCTTGTGGCGACCGATGCCTCCGAAGTGATAGGGCAGCTCATCGAGTATTCGAGGATGAGGCATGCGAGGATCGTTTCTCTGAGGACCCTTGAGCCCAGCCTCGAGGATGTCTTCGTCCAATTGACGGGTTTGGCTCCGGAGGCTCTGAGGCTGGAGAAGGATAGAAGGTGAGGGCTTGCCCTATGCTATGGCTTGAGGATATGACGAGAGCCCTTTACATAGCCTGGAAGGATGCTAAGGCGTACTATCTAAAGCCTCCAAACATCAGCTGGGGAATGATCTTTCCCGTAGCGATGAGCCTAGCCTTCATTCTAAAAAGCTCATCGGACATAGGGGAGCTTGTTCCTGGCCTCATCGGTATGGCAACCCTATTCGGAACGACCTCCATGGCTGCTGTCACCATAACCTTCGAACGAAGGATAGGATCCTTGGAAAGGCTACTCCTGGCTCCCATATCCCTTCATGCCCTCATCCTCGGAAAGGTCCTAGGGAGTGCCCTCTTCGGCATTACGATATCCCTAGTTATGGTCTTCCTAGGAACGATCTTCCTTGGAGCCCCTATGATGAGCCCAGCTCTTCTTTTCCTTACGATTCTTGTCGCCTCCCTCACCTTCTCAGCCATGGGTTGCTTCGTTTCTGTGAGTGTAAGGGAGGTCTTCGAAGCCCAGACCCTTGCCAACCTGTTCCGATTTCCCATGATCTTCCTAAGCGGCGTCTTCCTACCAATATCTTCCATGCCCCTTCCAGCCCAAGTGATCGCTTATGCCCTACCCCTCACCTACGCCGTTGAAGGGCTCCGATATGCCCTTTTTGGAAGATGCGAGACCCTTATCCCCTTGGTCGGGCTTCCTGTAATGCTATTCTACGGACTCGCCTTCTTCCTAGGCTCAGTACACGTCTTGGAGAAACGACAAAAGTGAATTGACCGATGGCATGATGGATTTTGCCTCTCTAGCCTTCGCCTACAAACCCCAAAAAAAGGGATGGGCTTCCTTTCCCTAGGATTTTATAAGCTTCTAGGCCCAAAAATAGATCCTCAGCCTTGCCTAGGATGGGGCGATTTTCTTGGAAGGTTCGGACCTGAACCCATCGGAGGCTTCTCATGCCAAGCCCAGCAATAGCTTGGCTTCCTCTCGAAAGGCCATCCTCCTTTTGGGCTTAGGCATCCTCATAACCGTAGCCTTCCTATCCTCCTTTGTGGATCTGGGAAAGGCCATTCTTGTCATCGCTTCCACCAACCTTGCGGTCTATTCCCTTGCCTTCATCTCCGTAACCTTAGGAACCCTCACCTACACCTTGGCCTGGCATTTCTTCCTCAAGGATGCTGGGATAAGGATAGAGCTCCTTAGAGAATGGGCCATCGTATGGGCGAGCATATTCCTAAACCTCCTCGTCCCTACAGGATCCGTTGGCGGGGAGGTTGTAAGGGCCTACTTGGCCCAGAGGGAATCTAGGGCTAAGGGTTCCGACAGGAGCCTCGGGGAAGTCCTAGCTACTATCCTTGCCCAGCGAATCATAACGATGGCTCCCTTTCTCCTGGGCTCCATTATGGGCTTCGTTTACCTAGCCATAGCCTATGGAGCCTCCGGCCTTATCTTAGGTCTGGCATCCTTCCTTGTCATCCTCTTTACGGGAGCCTTCTTAGCCGTCTGTTACCTTTGCCTATCTCCCGGGAAGGTTGAAAAGGTAGTCCATGGCTTTATTCATCTTCTTTATCGCATACCTGTACAAAGCCTCAGAAAAAAGATTGATAAATCCTATAAAGCGATCGATGAGAATGTCAAAGCCCTCACGGATGGGCTAATGGTTATTCGGCGAAGACCTAAGACCCTTATACTAGCATCCATCTTCTCGGCGCTTTTCTGGGCCTTCGATGCCTTCGTCGCCTACTTCGCCTTTCAAGCTATAGGCTTCCCTATACCCATAGGAACCCTCCTTTTCGTCTACACCATCGGCGTCACGCTCCAGATGATCCCAATAGGCATTCCGGGCATGGTCGGAGCTGTGGAGGTTACTATGATTGCCCTCTATTCTGCCACAGGGATCCCCTTAGAAGTGGGAGCCGTTGCGACGATACTGATACGGATCGTCATGCTTTGGTTTGAGATCCTCGTAGGAGGACTGGCAACCTATGCTATCCTCGTAAGGAGAAGATAGCCGGGCTTTTTTCTTTCCCCTTCCCACCTTTTTTATGCTAAACTCAACCTTTGTTTGCCCTTAGGAATCCTGCCCCTAGGAGGTTTGGTCCTTAAGGGAGCCGAGCATAGCCGCAAAGCGTTTTTCCTCTATGCCTTTAGCCTTCTCGTAGGCATAGATTAAACGGGCGACCACAACCCATGTTTCTAAGGGAGCCGGATCGATGCAGTAAAGCCCTTGAAGCACTCCCTTGGTTTCCTCGGAAAAATGGCCCCTTGGGAAACCACCCACCACAAAGGTCGGCGCCCTTTCATCCCTTAGCTTATATGCCAGCTCCGTGAGGGTGATAGGAGTCCCCTCTGTTGTGAGCCCGATGGCAAGGCTCGGCTTAATTTCTTCTAGGAGCTCCTTTATACCCTGTTTCTTTAAAGCTAGGAGGGGCTTTTTATCGGGATCTGGAGGTACTCTGCCATATCTGAATAACTGTTCCATAAGACCCTTGAACCTTAGGTAGTTCTTCGGAAGCCTTACTTCCGGATTCACTTCTATAACGAAGTTTTGAAGCGTATGGACCCAAACTGTGAGAAGACCTTCCAAGTTTAGGGGGGTTCCTAGGGCTTCGAGCAGAGCAAAGTGGATGATGTCCGGTCTCCCCCTACGCTCGGCATCAGCGAGCCTTAGCATTGCATGATGGTGGTAAGACCTGTCGAGGAGCATAAACCTAGGACTTATTCCTCTTAGCCTCGCATGCCTTAAAATGTCCCGATTCCTCAGGATTTCCTTCGGAATGGTTTCGAGGGAAGCCTCCGCTATTATCAGTGTAAGCACGGCAGCTTTCCTTCCCCTCTTCTTTTTTCCTTCCCTCTTTAGTTCTAGACTCCCGTCCTAAAATCGAATTGTCCTGATTCGAATGGCATTTCTAAATTAAACTTTCGCCCCATCGTCTTCCGACCTTGGCGCTCTCAAAAGCTCGATTGAATAATCCTTATTTTCCTTAGGAATGAGTCTAAGGAATTTGAGGTGGGGAAGGAGAAAATGGGTGTCGATGTCCTAGAGTCCATCCTCAGGGCAGAGATTGAACAAAGAAGACAGGAAGGATGCGATGTAGAAGAAATTGAAGAGAGGTTTTTGAACCTAAAAAACAGAACGCCTGAAGCCCTAGAAGCCCTTCTCCAAGACCTTTCCTCCATAGAGCCAAGCTCGGGTTTTCCCTATATTGAGCCTTTGAAGCTTGAGGATATAAAGGCTTCAAGACCCATAGGTCCGGAGCGCATTCAAAGCCCACCCAGGTTAAGCGATGAGGAGCTTTACGATAGACTTTACGGGGGTTGGCTCGGCCGATGTATAGGATGTCTCCTTGGGAAGCCTGTGGAAGGCTGGAGCAGGGAGAAGATCGAAGGATACCTGAGGCTTGCGGATGCCTATCCCCTTTCCAACTACTTTCCAGCCATAAAGCCCGTACCCGTTGGCTATCCTCCCAAGATGGCCGATAGCCCATGTGTCCTAGGCAACATCGATTCCATGCCTAGGGATGATGACATAGACTATACTATGCTGGGCTTGCTCATCCTCGAGACCTACGGTCCATCCTTCAGAACGGAGGATGTAGGGGAGGAATGGCTTTCAAACCTTCCCTACAAAAAGGTTTACACGGCTGAAAGGGTGGCTTATAGGAACCTCATTAATGCGATAAAGCCCCCTGAAACGGGCGTTTACAGGAATCCGTACAGGGAATGGATTGGTGCCCAGATTAGGGCTGATATATGGGGATATGTAGCTCCGGGGCAGCCTGAGCTAGCGGCAGATCTTGCCTATAAGGATGCGGTTCTATCCCATGCCAAGAACGGCGTTTACGGGGAAATGTTCACAAGCGCCATGATCTCGGCCGCCTTTACGACGAAGGACATCGAGGAAATCGTGGCCATAGGACTTTCTATGATACCTGCCCGATGCCGGTTGGCCGAAGCCGTTAGGGATGTGGTGGAGTGGAGTCGGAGGTACAAAGATTGGCGCGATGCATGGAATCTCATCATGGAAAAGTATGGGCATTACCATCCAGTTCATGTGATCAACAATGCCGCCCTTGTCTTGCTTGGCCTGCTTTATGGTAAAGGAGACTTTGAGAGGACTATAACCATAAGTGTGATGGGAGGCCTCGACACGGACTGCAACGGAGCAACTGCCGGTAGCATCCTTGGAATTTTGGTGGGTGCCAGAGGGCTCCCATCCAAGTGGACCGTGCCCCTGAGGGACACTGTTCATAGCGCAATGGCACGCTTTGAGAACATTCGCATCAGTGAGCTGGCCAGACGGACTCTCGTAGTGACGAAAAAAGTGATGGAAGAGAAAGCCGGGTCGATGGTTTAGCCTAGGGCTCGTAGCCTTCCACAGCCCATAAATGTATTAAACTGAAACCGATGTGCATGCTTCCAACATTTCGCGCATGCATCGTTTCTTCTTGGATTGCGGGATCATCTTTATCCGTTCAAGCAGCCTCAGGACCCTTCAAGACCGTCCTTAGAAAGTTCCCATGGGGCTGGGATTAATTTTTATTGCATTAACTTTAACTCCATCCTTATTTTTAATTGACCTGTAGCGAGTGCTGGAAATTTGCCGAAAACCCCTAGAGTGAAACGCATCGCTAGGGAGCGCATAGAAGCCCTTTTTGAACTTGCTGTAAAGGTTTATCCCAAGGACCAACGCCTGGCTCAGCGTTATGTCGATATTGCGAGAAGGATTGGCATGCGTTACAAGGTTCGCCTTCCAAAGGCTTGTCGCAGGCTTCTGTGCCGGGGATGTAAAGGGCTAATGCATCCGGGCTACAATTGCCGAGTAAGGATAAGATCCAAGGGAGAGCCCCATGTGGCTATTACATGCCTCACCTGCGGAAGGATAACCCGTATCCCTCTTAGGGCGAAGAGAAAAGAAAAAGATTAGAGCCCTCAACCAAAGAGGGCACCTAGACCTTCGAGGGCCTCCTCTTCCTTCTTTTCTTTTTCCTTTTCCTCTTCCTTTTCTTTTCCTTTTTCTTTTTCCTTCGCCTTCTCCTCAGCCGCTGGTGCAGTAGTAGCTACGGCAGCTGGACCCGCTGTCATTGGAACTCCCATGAAGGGCATGGCTCCAGCACTCTTCAGGGTTTCATCGATGTTAATCCTCGAAAGGGCTGCAACAAGGGATTTCACTCTAGCCTCGTCTGGGACTATGTTTGCCGCCTGCATGATCCTCTTTATGCCTTCCTCCGTGATTTCCTGCCCAGAGCGGTGAAGGAGAAGGGCCGCGTATATATACTCCAAATTTTCATCCTCCCATACCATCGTTCGATGAGGTAAGATGGCTAATTACCTGCTCTAGGTTTTCCTATTTTAACTTTCGCTTCAGCCCTTCGATCTTCCCCCTTTGGAATAGAAAATACAAGGGTGAATTGAAGAAACGGTGCCTAAGGGGAGCTTCCATAGACCTTCGAGGCTATGAGGGTGGCCTGGACCTGGGCTTTGATGAGGATGTCAGCTATGAGGTCGGGCGATTCATAGGAAGCCTCAAGACCGAGGAGTCTGGCTTGGCTATAGGCTTTCAGGAGAAGGGCTGGAATGGTTTCCGAAGTGGGATATTCGATCCTTAAGGCCAGGTTTACGGCTTGGCTATAGAGCTCTTTGAAACTTCTCTCGATGGCTGGTATATCTAGGGATAGCTGTTCAGCCGTTAGGACCAGGTTGTCGGAGTAGGCAACCTTCAACAGAAGCCTTGTTTCCATAGGTTTTATTCCAAGCTTTGCCAGGACGCTCGCTAGGTTTGGGGAGATGGTCTCCCCCTTCTTGGCAACAACCGCATCGCTGGTGATCCAGACGCTTCCAGCATCGATTTTCGTTTTCAGCCCTACGGCGTTTAACTCGCTTATAACAGGACCTGGAGGCAGACCAGTATTCCCGGCAGGGACGACTATATCCTTAGGAGCCACATCCCCAGGCTTGGCCTGGGCCATAACCTTGCTCTCTTCGAGCAATAGCTCCAAGTCGAAGGGTGAATCCTTAGTGAAGATGAAGATGTTCTGACCCTTAAGATAGGGGATAAGCTTCTCCCTTCCCCCACCGAGGGCCTCAAAAACCTTGCGCATAAGGGTGTTCTTGGCTACGTGGATCTCGACCCTTCCTCTAAAACGCTTCCTCAGCTCCTGAAGCTGAGAAGCCTTGACCTTTTCAAGGCTTCCTATGGCTATGGTCGGATAGTCTGCTAGGAGCTTCTGAAACCTTCTAACAACCTCTTCTTTATCGCTCTTCCTTACCATGGCTAGGACCTACCTAGGTTCACTTGAACCTTCGGTGACATCGTCGTCTTCAGGAGAATGCTTTTAATGTTTCTCAAGCCCTTCTCCAAACGTCCTTCTATTCTATTCAGGATGGCTTGGACATTTTCGGAGATCTTCTTGGCATCCATGTCCATCGTTCCGACCCTGCACTTGATGACTGGCTGATCCCTCATCCTCAATCGTACGCTTCGGCGGCCCCTAGCTATTATATCCTCGACGGAGGCTCCTGGAGGGACGGGGATCGGCATCTTTCCCCTCGTTCCCAGGAATCGACCCAGGGTTCTGCCAATAAGGGGCATGAGGGGGGCCTCAGCGTAGAAGAAATCGTAGGAGTTCGCCAGCTTCTTGGCTTCCTTCTTATCTCCGGCGATCCGCTCGATCTCTTCACGATCGATTACGAGGTCTGCTCCCGCCCTCTGGGCCCTTAGAGCCATATCCCCAGAGGCGAAGAAGCAGATCCTAACCTTCTTCCCAATTTCATGGGGAATCTCTGCCACATCGGATATCCTCCTCTCGGGCCGCTTCAGATCTATATCCCTCAGGTTTACGATAAGTTCCACAGACTCATTAAAGCGGGGGTTCCTGGACTCTCCCATCTTCTTTAGGGCTTCAACGGCCTCGAGGATGTTCTTAAGATCTACGGGCGTAACCCCACTCTCCCCTCACTTTCGCTTTCGTTTTCCCTTTCCCTTTCTTTTTCTTTTTATTCTTTTACTAAGCTTTCTTTTCCTTGGTTCAAGGGGCCTATCCTCCTTAAATACTTTCAGCCCTGGAAAGAATGCCCTAAGATAAGACATTAAGGGCCATGAGGCTAGGTTCAGAGCTTTTTTCGATCATAAATTATAAGCCTTGTGATGGACGTACAATACCATGTATATCGAAGCGTATTACAAAGGAAATTCGTAAGTTGTAACAAGACTTTTAAGGAGCTGCCTTAAATGAAACTTTCTAACTCTAATGAGCTACACATAATAACAGGCAAATATATAATAAACAAGGCATTTGATGGGTGTTAAGCTTGGAAAGGCTGAAAAAAAGGATATGGATTCTCGTTTTTGCAACATCAGCTATAGCCCTTTGGTACTATGGTTTAGGAATCTCTTCGATCATGGAAACCTATCTGCCCTTTGCTTACGCTGATCACTTCGTCCGCCTCATACTCCTCATTGTTGGACTTTCGCTCCTCTATGAGGTAAGTTCCGTCATCCTGAGGTTTGCCACAGCGAAGGTGAAGGCGGGAGAGGGTGAGGCAGTAATGCTTCTCAATCTTGTGAAGTTTTCCTTCATAATAGTAGGCGCATTTCTCGTAGCTTCCAATTGGTTCTCCTTGGGAGCCGTTGGCTCGTTGTTTGCTACCTTTGGAGGCCTGATCCTAGGCTGGTCCTTGCAAGCCCCCGTCAGCGGGTTTGCTGCATGGCTCCTCATATCCATCATAAGGCCCTTCAGGGTTGGGGATCGGATACAACTCCCATCCTACGGCTTGGTTGGGGATGTCGTCGGGATATCTCCCCTTTATACGACCCTCAACCAAGTAGGAGGAAGCGTTGGTAGCGAGGAACCAGCGAATAGGACGATCCTCATTCCCAATGCTATGCTGTTCGGTGCCCTCCTCATCAACTATACTCCTAAGCATCAGGAGAAGCTCATAAAATTCGAAGCCCAGCGACCAACAACAGGACCAACATACATGCTTGACGAATTCGTTTTGAGGATGAGCTACGATTCCGATTGGAATGAGGCGGAAAGAATCCTTCTTAATGCTGCTAGGGAGGTTACGGCAGATATCATAAAAGCTACGGGACAGGAGCCCTACATCAGGGCCGATATGTCCGACTGGTATGGGGTCTACATGAGGCTAAGGTTCATGACCATCTCAACAGAGAGGCCCAAGATTATGTATGAGCTTACAAAGAGGATCTACAAAGACATTCAAGCGAGCGAAAAGGTTGATATAGCAATACCGTATGTGTATTCTTTCAAGAAGGGCCTCCGATTGATGGGGCCCTTATTGGATCCCCGCTTGTTACATAGCCCCCGGATTAATGCCCCTGAAAACGGAATAAACCATCTTAGCGAAAAAAGCCAAATCTTGAGCAATCACAAAGATATCATAACCCTCGAGGAAAAATCTATTGAAAAATAAAATAACAAAACAAAGCAGAATAGATCTTAGCCTAATCTTGTATTTATATACAACTAAAGAAAAAGTTATAGAATTTATATCAGAATATTTAACTTCATCATATACCTACTGTCTATATCAAAGATCTCAAAAATGATGCTGATGGGCCGGGCCGGACTTGAACCGGCGACCGCCACCTATCCTAAAGACCTAAGGTTTCATGTTTCGTAAGGGTGGCATCCTAACCAGACTAGACGACCGGCCCATTCTTTCAAGCTATGGAAAGGCTTTTTACCTTTTGCCCTTTTTATAGGCGCCGGGGACGGGAATTTCAACGCCTTCGCGTTTTTGAACCCGTGAGGCGCGGATGCGCCACAGGCTTTCAACCCCAAATCTGTAGGATAGCAGGCCTGCACCCTACCAGGCTACCCGCACTAGATGTTCTGCTCTAGGCTACCCCGGCGCTAGAATTTTTTTTCTTCTAAGGCTAATATAAGCTTTGGTGATTTTCTTAAGGTAGAGGAGGGACTGGAGACATCGGGACATCGAAGTCCTGGATGAGAGATGATGAAAAATGCACCATGGATCAGTCCATAAAAAGGGGGAGATTTCCCTACAAGAAATTATTGAAGAAGTGAGAAGGAACCCTTCTTTTGGAAGGGCTGGGTGCCTCGGCATCTTTGTAGGCGTAGTTCGTGGAGAGGCCCCAATGGGTGGAGAAGTGAAGGGCCTTGAGATAGAAGCTTATGAAGAAAGGGCTAATGAGGAGCTTGAGAGGATATGCCTTGAGCTTATGGAGAGGGAGGGCATCGTAGATGTTCGGATCCACCATCTGTTAGGCGAATTCGGCGTAGGGGACGATCTCGTCTATGTGGTTGTGGCGGCTAGGCATAGAAGGGAACTTTTTGAGACCCTAGCCGAGGCTGTGGATCGCTATAAAAAGGAGGCTACGATTTTTAAGAAGGAAATTCTATCCTCAGGGGAGGGTTACTGGGTTTCAGAGACCCGAAATGAAGATAAAAGCATGAAGTTGAACCCATCTCAAAGGTAGACTAAAAAATATTTTGTAGTTAGGAGCGCCTCTTAATCGTGCATTTAACTACAAAAGAAGTTATAGCATTCATAAACAAGTCGATTACTCGAACTTAACTTAGAATCGTCTCTAAACTCCGTATCTTAGGCGTAGTATTATTATGCATGCTACGCTTATGAATGCTTTATACATCATTGTCGGCCCCTTTCAGCTTCCATGCAGTGGAGAACGTTCTCTTTTGTGTGTAATGCATACCGAAACTTAATGATTATCTTATGCAACAAATGGTGCCATCATAGGAGGTAGCCTCCTTCAGGCAACATCTCCTCCAATTCGCCCATTGAAGGATTAACCTTGAACCCCCGACGTTTCGAGGGCATAAACGCCCAATAGCGGCGTCAGCACATCTTGCTCAGCTACAAGGGCAGGGCCCTTCCTTCCTTTCACTTCAACTTCGGCTAGGAAAAGCTTGGCATTTACCCTTCTCTTACCAGCCAACTCCAAGTCAACTGTATAAGGCGTCTCGACGAATCCTAACTCTTCAATTGTCTTCGGAGTTAGGATTATATAGGTCGATCCTGCATCCAATAGTATCTTGATCTCCTTCGAGTTTTTCCCCGAATTTTAACACTCACGTGCGTGAAAAATTAAGCCTCTACCTGTAGGTCATGTATACATAGTTAATTATGCTTTGTGACATAACTCGTTTTTTCTGTTCCCTTTTTCCTTTATGAATTGCTTTGTGGCTTAATTCTGTCTTTTTCGGGCGCTCTTATTCACAGGATTGTTGGTATCCGTCAGGCTTTTGGAGGATTTTCCCATGCTAACAAACTCCCTGATTAAGAGCGTTTTCGGATTTCCTATTTTTGTTATGAAACGATACAACCTCTTTTCTCTTCGGTTGAGGTTCATACTTCGCCTCCTGAGCTGGAGGAGGGAAGGAAAAGAAAGGCAAAGAAAGGAAAGGAACTCCCTGTAGCTATATGCCCTAAGCTAAGGCTCGGGCTTTCCAATAAGGTCTCCTGAACATAGCCGAGCCTTAGCATGGAATTGAAGCATAGGCCTATGGGCTTCTTTTCCTTTTCTTTCTCTTCGATTTATACTACACTTCCCTTCCAGATGCCCTAAGCCCTTAGGGCATGCAAAAGCCTCCTTGAAGCCTAGAGGGGTCCTATAACCATGGAAGGCACCATATAGCCTTGGAAAGCCTCCTAAGGATTTGGAGAAGAGCCTGGAACCGAATAGGCTGCTATAGGCTACTATATGCTTGCGGATGTGAGTGCGGAAGGCTTGAGGTTATAGCACTTACCAAGCAAAAAGTAAAGTTTTAAAGGTAAAGCCTGAAACTTATGTCGGAGGCTCGGTGATGCCAAGCCAAACTCATCTAGGCTGGCACCTTTATTGCCCTTAATGCGGGTCCCATGTTTCAAGCCTCCAAGGGTTTTCCATGAAGTTACTCTTAATCCATGCCGATAGCTTCACATATCAAGTAAAAAGCCCCGCGACACAAGAACGGGAGGAGCTTACGGAGGAAAGGAAAAGTCAGAGCATGAAGGAAGTCCTCGTAGCCTTCTGCACGGTTGAGTCCATCGATGAGGCTAATCCAGAAGGGGTAGTTAAGAGGGCTGAAAAGGAGATTGTAGATGTGGCTAAGAAAGTTGGTGCAAAAAATGTTATGCTATACCCCTATGCCCATTTGTCCTCAGACCTAGCTAAGCCTAGGATAGCGATCAAGATTCTTCAAGACCTTGAGGCTGCCCTTTCGAGGCTGGGAGACATAACGGTGAAAAGAAGCCCCTTCGGTTGGTATAAGAGTTTTACAATCGAGTGCAAGGGCCATCCCCTTTCAGAGCTTTCTAGATCCATTGTTCCAGAAAGTAAGGGAGAAGAAGGGGCTTTGAAGGGTAGGAGGAAGTACAGGGAAGGGGAAGCGGAAGGGGAAGGGGAGGCAGAAGAAAGGCAGGAAGAGGTGGGAGGGCGCAAAGGTGGCGAGAGGTTCGGAAGGTTCATTCTCGTTGATGTGGATGGAAGCGAGTATGAGATTGCCCCGGATAACTGGAAGGAATGCCCCATTTTTAAGCATGAGGGGGAGGTTTACAGGCTCCTTTGGATCTTTGTAAGAAACGAGCTCGAGGGAAATCCAGGAAAGGGAAGCCCCAAGCATATCGATTACATGAGGAAGCTCGAACTCATCGACTATTGCCCTGAGAGCGACCTAGGAAACTTCAAGCTTTACCCAAATGGAGCCCTCATCTTCGACCTCATCAAAGACTATGCCCTCTTCAAGGTTGCCATACCCTGGGGAGCCATGAAGATCCAGAATCCCCTGATCTACAGGCAGAGCGTGGAGGCGATAAGACAGCTTATGGGAGAATTCCACGAGAGGGACTATGCCATGGAATACGAGGGCGAGACCTTCGTCCTTCGTTTTTCTTCGGATCCTGGAGCCTTCCCCTTTGTTCAGAAGGCAACCTTCAGTTACAGGCACCTTCCCGTGAAGGTCTATGAGGAGGTTCCATGTTTCAGGAGGGAGCTGAGCGGAGAACTCGTGGGCTTAAGGAGGCTGAGACACTTCACTATGACGGATCAGCATTGCTTCTGCGCTAGCGAGGAACAGGCGAGGGAAGAATTCGAGAAGCTATGCTTCATCTTCAAGGATCTCATGGATCGGGTTATAGCCAAAGGGAACTGGGTCCTAGGATGGGAGGGTGTCGAATGGTTTTATGAAAAGCATAAAGATTGGCTGAAGGGTCTTTGTATGAAGATGGGTGTTCCAAGCCTTTTCAAACTTACCAAGGAGATGACCCACTATTATGCCATCAAGAACGAGTACCAGGCGATAGGGGCCGATGAGGCGAATGTCCAGATATCGACCGTTCAGTATGATGTGAAGAATGGGGAGAGGTTCGGAATCCGCTATGTGGCGGAGGATGGAAGGAGGCTTCCCTGCATCATCCTTCATGCCTCCTCCTTCGGAAGCCTAGAAAGAACCCTCTACGTCCTCCTAGAAAACGCCGCGAAGGATGAGGAAAGGGGGAAGGCTCCCATGCTCCCCCTTTGGCTCTCTCCCGACCAGGTGAGGATCATTCCCGTAGCCGATAGGCATTTAGCCAAAAGCAGGGAAATCGCAGGGAGGCTCCTATCAGAGAACATTCGGGTCTCCTTGGATGACAGAAACCTATCGGTTGCGAAAAGGGTTATGGATGCCAAGACGAGCTGGGTTCCCTACATCATCGTCCTAGGCGATAAGGAGCTGAAGAGCGAAATGCTTCAGGTCGTCGTGAGGGAGAAGTCCAGCATAAAAGAGGAATTCCGCCAGACCATGAGCCTTTCTGAGCTCATCAGAGAGATTCGAGAAAAATGCGAGGGGATGCCCTTCAGACCATCCTATGTTCCCATGGAACTGAGCAGAAGGATTAGCTTTGTTCCTTGGGGGAAAGGGCGCATGACTAGCAAAAAATCCGAAACCCATTCTTCACAATCACCTTAATCTTTTCTATTAAGATGCTTCTTTGAAGCATAAAAATAAAAAGACCTAAAGGCTTCCACACTCGCATCCTTCAATCGAAACAAAATCAAGGTTCCCATCTTTTTAAGTTAAGTCCAAATAATCGAATCCTTTACTCCTAATGCCTACGCACGCGTAGTCCTTTATTCTAATACCTAAGGAACCATAATAAGGGATGTAAATCCTGTGGACTTGACTCAATTGGTCAGCGCTAGAAAGAGGCTTCTCCAGCAGGTTGAGGAAATGGACCTTAAAAGATCCATTTGATATAGAGGCTCTATTGAAGGCATCCAGTTAGGTCTTTAACCTAAAGCATCAGGGCAGCACCTAGGCAATCCTGATTTCATATAAGTCGATCCATGTCCTTCTGGGAATTTTCCATTTATCCGAATAGGAACGATTTCTTCTAAGCCCTGTTCGTCTCCTTCATCACACGCTCTTATTCCCCTTCGATATCCATGGATAGGGATCCAGGATCAGTATTTCGGGAATAAAGTCCCTCCTAAGCTTGTCTAGTTCCGCACTGGGGGCAGTACAGAGCCTCCTCCGGAAGCTCGGCTCCACATGCCTTGCAATGGCCAAAGCCTCCTCGCAAGTTAATGATGCCGCGCCTTCGAAGGGTTTGAAGGAATTCTCTTAGGGAGGCCTCCGCCTGCTCGATGCCTAGGCCTCTTGCCTCGCTCAAAATTCTTGCGATCTCAAAACCCGTCATTCGACCGTCCATAAGGCTGAGGACATAGGAGCCCGTTTCATCGAATACGATTTTTCTAAGCCTTTGAGGGAATGGGAAGAGACTTCGCTGTCTTAGGGTAACAGAAATCTCTCCCCTTGGAGTAGTCTCCCAGAGGAGGTCTGGCCTCCTCTCTGGAACGAGGTTTAGGAGGTCTCCTTCCTTTTTTCCTTCTCCTTCTCCTTCTCCTTCCCCTTCCCTTTCCCTTCCTCTTACTCCCTCTATCTCCTTGCCTTCGCCTCTGCTTTCATTTTCGTTTCCTAGTCTAGCACCGAGGTATCCGAAGCCCTTTACCATCGTTCCTCTCAAAAAAGACTGGCAAGGTTTCTTAAAAAGAAGAGGGTGAAATTTCTTTACATTGCATCAACATGAAGTAAAAAGAGCAATGAAGGGGTTTTCCTTAGGGTTCCCGATATGTGCTGTACATGCTGAGCTTCTCGTATATAATAGGCCCAAGTTCTTGTTGTATGACCGTAAGGGCGGCTTGAGGCGGTATGATTCCCCTCTCCGTAATGATGAGGTCTATGTAGTCTGGAGGAGTCACATCGAAGGCTGGATTACGAACCTCAACCTCCCTTAGTTCTTTAATTGCAACCTCAGGAGGCAGGACCTCCTCCCTAGGACGCTCCTCTATCTTTATTAGCTCACCTATGATGGTTTCAGGGCTGAATTTGAAGGTTTCGGCCGCCACGAAGAAAAGGGTCCTCGCCTCATGGGCTGCCAAGGCAACCATGCTCGTTCCGATTTTGTTCACGACGGCTCCGTTGGCTGCCACGGCATCGGCTCCCACAAGAACCTTATCAACCCGTTTCATAAAGTACCTGCTAGCACTATCAACGATCAACGTGACGGGTATGCCATTGCGTAAAAGCTGCTCGGCTGTAAGCCTTCCTTGGTATAGGGGACGGGTTTCTGTCGCATAGACAGATATGCGCTTTCCCATAGCCTTGGCGGCCGTTAGGATCGCTACAACGGCCGTGCTATGGCAGTGGGTCATAATCACATCTCCGTCAGATATTCTCCTAGCCCCTATTTCGGCAATTTTCCCTATGGCTTCCTTGGCATTCTTAATGAATTCATCGGAGGCTCTAATGGCAGTCTCCCTTAGACCTTCAACATTCTCCCCCCTTTCTTCAGCCTGGAGGACCCTATACATGACGTAGCGAATGGCATTGGGAAGGGAAACAGCAGTGGGCCTTGTAGCTAGGAGTCTTTTTGCAGCGATGTCCAGCTCCTTGATGAGTTGGTTAGTCTCTTTAGCCCTGCTCCTTTGGGCAATAGATTTAAGGCATGTGACGGCTGTTTGTGCAATAAGGGCTGCGCCCCGTATTTCCATTGTTTCTATCCTGCGGGCAACTTCCTCGATGTCTGGAGGGACTTCTATGGCTCCCACCTCGCTAGCTGCTATTCTTATAATATGATACATGGCAGGATGGATAAAAATGAAATGAAATGAAATGAAAGGAATTGTTTATTAATAAAGCCGCATAACATCACCAAAATGGTGATCCTTTGGACAAGGATATTCCTATAAAAATGGTTAGGCCAGAGTTCCTCGATTTCTTGAACTACAATATCTGCAAGACCTACTCTGAGCTTCATGGGAAAGAGAAGGCGGAAGCCTTCTTCCGCCGTGTTGGCGAGATAGGGTTCCAAGAGCTAAAGAAAATGGTTGAGTTCCCAAGCTTGGAACCATATGATGTTTTGAAGACCGTGGCAGAGTTTCTTGAGAGGATGGGCTATATGTCGAAGATAAAGCTGACAAAGGTGGAGAAGGATGAGGTCATCATAGAGATGTTTGGAGTCTCAGTCACGAAGTCCTCCATAAGGCTTCTGGAGGAGGGGGCTAGCCCGAGCCACATCATGACGAATCTTATGTTCGCTGCTTTGAAGGAGCTGTGTGGCATCCATGCTGACATCTACGACCTGACGCTTGAACAGCCTTCGGCCGAGACGGGCTATGGAAGGGAGAAGTGGGTTCTTAAAAAATTGTAAGGTTGCGTTTTTTCTTTCTATTGTTCATAGGTAATTTTTATTTTTATTTCTTGGCTTTGTGGCTTAATTCTACCTTCCGAATCCCTATTCTTTCAGTTATATGACGGTAAGAATTTCGAGCGATGATATTCTATACAATGCGAAATACATGATCAAACCACTTCTACATACCATTGAATTGAATTAAGCCAAAAAGCCCATACTTTTCATCCTAGGGCTTGGGTTCCAAAGAACTGATCTCATTTTGCACCTTCATCCAAGGAGTGAATAAGTTTTTAACCTTGGAGGCGTCTTGAACCTTAGGAAAACCTGACTCAACAAAAAGCTCAGATCTTCCGGAGGAAGAGGATGATAAGGCTGACAAGAACCGTTGCAAGGCTTCGCTCGGAGGAGAGGCTTGAAAAACCCTTGATGATCCTAGGATTGACGGGCCATGGAGATGTTGGGAGGCTAGCTGTAAGGCATCTTATAAGACTGACGGAGGCCAAGATCCTAGCAGACCTTTACTCCCCCTTCCTTCCAGACCATGTAACGATAGATGCCTCTGGAATAAGCCATCTCCCGTCCTACGAGGTATACGGCTCCAAGAATTCGAGGCCCAACCTCCTCCTCATAACTGGCCAGTACCATCCTGATCCAGAATCTATAGAAGCTTGCTACGAGGTTTCTGAAGCTATTCTAAGGTTGGCTATTAGATTTGGATGCCGAAGGTTCGTATGTTTAGAGGGCCATCTAGTCAAGTCTGGAAAGGTCTCCGTTCAAGTGGCCGCCACTTCGAAGAGATTGGCTGCCCTGATCGCCAGAAGGGGAGGAGGGCAGATCTACCGTAGAAGGGTCATTGCGGGGGTACCAGGGCTGCTCCTTGGTTTAGCAAGGCTCCGGAGGCTTAGCGGCGTATGCCTCCTGACAACAACCTCTGGTAAGGTGCCCGATGAAGAGGCCGCGAAGGTTACCTTGGACTTTCTTAAGGAGGCCTTAAGGTTAGACCTTGGGAATTCACCGATGGTAAATGAAAAATAATGCTTTGCGGCTAAATTTTCTGATTACTCTCCTGTCCTGTTTTTGGCGTTTATGCTCCTTAAGCTCTAAAGGCTTTACCTAATCATCATTTTTTTATTTTTCTTCTTATTTGTATGCCTTAGCTTTCAATTCCTTGGCTATGCTTTCATGTTTTAGCCATACAGTCCAATCCTCCTCCATAGAGGTGCTTGAACATTGGGAACACCATCTCAGTAGCCCGAAGGCTAGTATTCTTTTCGGGCTTAATAATAGAATTTTTGCCCATCTCTCTGAGAGGCGTATAGGACCTTTTCTGAACCTTATGCCCATCCATGCACACCTCGGAGATTTGCCTCTACCTTGAGTTGAGGCATTCATGATTAGGCTTGGCAGAGCCTCCGATTTTCTGCTTGAAGAGGTACCTAACCTTACCATCGTTCATGGGTTTACGCTTATGCCATTGCCTTTAAGAGTCTTGCTTAGCTTAGGTGAGCTTCTCTTCCACAGCCTCCCTTCATAAATCAATAAAATTTAGGAAAAATTTAAGTTAAGCCACAAAGCAAAAATGAAAGAAGATGGGAAAAGGGAAAAGAAAGAGGCAATGAGACGAATTAATGCATCCTTACCAATTTTCTCGAAAGTCTCTAGGGGGAGCTTCAGGGGAAGGTTCCACAGATCCTTCCTTCAGGCTTTCATCACCATCCTCCTATTCCTTTTAGCCTCCATCCTTCCCGGCATGCCTGAAGCCCTTGGATCCCCATCGCCTTCGCCGGATCCGGATCCGGAGGCCCAGGCTGGCATCGTGGGAGGCTACGTCTTCGCCTCGGATACCCGCCTTCCCATCCAGAATGCCAGGATCCTCCTCCTCTATGCCCAGACCTCCTACAGGCGCATCCTCGTAGCCTCCTCCTGGACCGATGCCCTTGGCTCCTTCCGCCTTAACACGGGCTATGAGGGATGGCATAGGGTCTACGTCCTTGCCGATAGGCCGGAAACCCCAGGCATCGACTACGTTCCCTGCAGCTGGGATGTCTACATCCAGAAGGGAGCCATGGCTTCCTACACCTTCAACCTCCTTCCAGCAGCCACCATCTTCGTTAAGGGCGAGATCAGGTTCGTAGAAAGCCCCAATCCCGCCTCTGAATGGAGGTTTACGGTCTTAAGCCCCGAGAGGCCCCTGGTATCCCCCTCGATATCCTTGTACGGCATGGTCCAGGAGGCTTCGGAGATGGGGCTCAATAGGAGCTATGCCATCGTTCCGGCGGACGTTCCCGTAAGCCTAAGGGTCTGGGCCCGATCGGGCTCCGTATCCCATGAGTTCGTTCTGGGCGCCGATGTGGGCTACTACAGGCTTCCCCAGGGAAGCCTCCTGGAGGTCGATGGGGAAAGGGAGGCGATCCTCTTCAATGCGGCCCTTGTGAAGGGAATCCTGGACAAGGCCCTGGAAGCCCTCTTAAGGGCTGAGGATACGGGCTTCCTGGTCGTGGCGGAGCGCCAGGATGTCCTGAGGTCCATGGGATTTTTGGATTCGGCCAGGCTGTACCTGAAGCAGGGAAGGTACTACGATGCCTATGCCAGCCTCAGGAGGGCATGGATGCTGGGAAGCGATGCATCCCAGAAGCTCCAGAGCCTCTTCGATGAGGGAAGGGGATCCGCCTACGCCCTTACGATCTTCTTTGCCTTTACTTCCATAGCCCTCGTATACCTCCTCGTAGAGAGGACGGTAGGCATAGAGATAGCCTTCCTGAGGAGGCGCGTAGTCTTCCTCAGCCTTACGCCTATTATCTTAGCCATGGCTTATGGTTCCATGATGGCGGTCTTCTTCATAGCCTTTCCCGGATGCCGCCTCATAGATCCGCTCCATTTCATCCTTATGGCTTTCCTCAGCCTTGCCTTGGGCTATGCGGCCATGAGGCTTCCCGGGCTCCTGGAGGAGAGGAAGGGGATGGGGATGGGGATGGGGATGGGGATGGGGATGGGGATGGCAGGAGCAGGAGCAGGAGCAGGAGCAGGAACGGGGATAGGAGGAGCGGGGATCCAGGGGCGCTCCCTAGCCCTTAGGGGAGCCATCATCGCCTCCTTCTCCATAGCAGCCAGGAACCTGAGGCGAAGGAGGCTCAGGACGGGCTTGACCCTGGCTACGGTAGCCATAATGGCCTTTGGCTTCATAACGACGACATCCATAGCCGCAGGAAGGGGCCTCGTCCTCCATACTTTCACTCCCCTTTTGCCCAAGGCCCTTCCAGATGGATGGCTCCTCGTGGAGGATGTGGAAGCGGGAGAGATGTTCGTAAGCCTGAGGGCCCTTCCTGAGAACTTCATCCTCTGGCTGGAGGGGCAGCCCAACGTAACGAGGGTTGTAGCGAAGGCAGAAAGCCCAATCCATAGAGATGATATGCCCCTAGGCTATGCAAGGACTGTTTCTGGTGATTTTGCCGAGGTCCCAATCCATGGAATCCTAGGAATAGAGCCAAGCCTCCAGGCAGAAATGATGCCCATAAAGGAGACCATAGTGAGGGGCGAATACCTCAAAGACGGTGAGGATGATGGCATTATGATAAGCTCCAAACTAGCCGAGCTGCTCAAGGTCGATGTAGGGGACTACGTGATTTTTGAGAGCAAGTATAGAATCGTGGGCATATTCGACGATGATGCCTTCAAGTCCTTATTGGAGCCCAACGGCGATACAATCCTGCCCAAGCTCCTTAACGTTGCCTCAGAGATCCCATTTACCTACGACTGCCCCCCATCCAGCCTCATCGTAATGACCCTCGAGGAAGCCCTGAAGTTTCCTAAGGTAGGGATCCTGGGAGCCTCCGTAAGGATGGAAACGGGAAGGGAAAGCCTCAGGGATCTCTTAAACCTCGGGGAGCGTATCGCCCTTATCTTCGAGTACGTAGTGAGCACTTCCTTGGGAGGGAGCGTATACACGCAGTACGTAGGTCCCTATACGGAGGAGAAGGGCCTGGGATGGGCTCCCCTGGTGATGGTCCTTACGGCCCTCATCGTAGCCACTACGATGTTCAGCGCCGTAGAGGAGCGGAGGGGGGAGCTCGCCATCCTTTCTTCCATAGGCCTGAACCCGGCCCATATAGCCTCCATATTCATGGCGGAAGCCCTCATCATAGGCTTCATAGGGGGAGGGATAGGGCATCTGGCTGGAATAACGGGCTATAGGGCTATGGAGAGGGCCCTTGGATCCCTCGGCGTGAGGGAGAAGGTATCGGCTTCATGGAGCATGGCATCCTTCATCGTAGCCATCATGGCTACGGTCCTTGGAACCCTTATTCCTGCCATGAAGGCTTCCACCATCGTTACGCCATCCCTTCTGAGGAGGTGGTCCGTGGAGCAGAAGCCGGCAGCCTCAGGTTATATTGTGACGACCTTGGACATAGATCTACCTGTGAAGGTGAGGACCAAGGAGGTGGAAGCCCTCATAACCTTTATGTTAAAAAGCCTTAGGGGCTCCGGTTCCTTCATCTCAGGCTTAAACTTTATCGAATCGAAGGAAAAGGAGAAGGAAATGGGGATTGCCGGCGAATTCTCCAGCTATAGGATTCCCTTCACCTATGCCGTAACGGACCTTGTAGTGGAAAACGAGCTCTTCATCTTCCCAGAACCGGACGGCGAGTACTATTCGGCCAAGCTCATCTGTAACACAGGAAAGCGAAGCATTACCCTTAGGGCAACCCAGGAGGTCGGAAGCTTCATCAGAAAGCTCATCCTAGAATGGAATGCCTACTCCTTCAGGGTGGCGGCTCCCCTGGATCCCTTAAGCCAGGTCTATACGCTCATACAGACCTATTCGCCCAAGGTCCTGAATGTAGCCTATACGGGAGGGGGAGCGGATGCCTCCGCCAAGCTTACGCTCCTCAGGGAGAGGCTTGCCATGGAGAAGGCGAGGGTTCCCAGGATAGCCCTCTTCCCCGTAGACCCTACGGATATAAAAGACTGTATGAAGAAGGCTAGAGCCATGGCTGCGGAGGCGGATGTGGTCTGCGTTTCAGGGGATTCGAGTCCCCTTTCCGCAGCCCTTGCCCTGGCAGCCTCGGAGGAGAAGAAGGTCCTATGCTACGTGGAGGATCCGAGGCCTCCTGAGGAGCGAAGGGCCGAACCTTTTATAAAGCTGAGGGTGGCAACGTTATAGGTCGAAGGAGTCTGATGGAATATAGGCAAAAGCATCCTGGCGAAAGAAGCCTTAAGGTAAAAATTTAAAAAATGATCCCTTTGGGAGGTTTAGCAACAGCTTATCTAGGACCTTTTCATTGCCTGAAGCTTCAGTATAGCCTCGGCTAGGGAGCCATCCGCCTCCTCCAGAGCTCTTCTAGCCTCCTCGGCAGAAACTCCAAGCTGTAAAACCAGGAGCTGGACATCGGCTTCCGAAACTTTTTCCCTTATGGCTACCTCTGAAGCTGTGATGGGCTTCTCTACGATACGTCCTCCCATTACCTGAAATATCTTCGCTCCCTGCATTTCCACAACGGCAACGGAGGGGGATTCTATGACGATCTCCTTCTCTGCTGTTCGAAGGACAACTTCAAGAATGCCCTCAAGCTCTTCCATCTTCATTCCCATCTGCTGAAGCATCCTCCTAGCTTGCCTGGGGCTCATCCTTCTCATAGGCTCCTACACCCTTTCCCCTTTCATCCTGGCATCATATTCATCATACCTAAGAATAAGAGTTTTCATGGAAAGTCTTATGTTGCTTCATTTTTCAATTTTTATGCCATACAGCCTATTAGAGCGGGAGAAGAGGCTCTAGGATCGCCTAGACCATTCGGTTTCCCCTTGAGGCCAAGGAAGCTAGACATTCCTCAACGACCTCTAGAAGCCTGGGCCTGAACTTCGATCTTATCTTTCCCCAAAGATAGGATGCCTCTTCCATCCTTCCTTCCGCTAGCTGAAGGCAGATAAGAATGATGCCCCTTAGGTGGCTCGGAAAGGGTGTCTCCCCTTGGCATCGATAGGCAGACCTTGCCATAAGCCTTCCCTCGTCGATTCTTAGAAGGGATATGAGGAAAAGGGCTGCCAGGCTATAGTTCCAAGCAGCCTCCTCCAGATCCGCACTCAAAAGATATTTTTCTGCCGCCTTTGCAAAGCTCTCCGCCGCCTCGGAACGAAGGCCTTCGTTAAGGTAGCAGTCTCCCGCACTTCTGTAAAGGCTTGCAGCCAACAAGGTCCTTCCTTCCCTCGCAGCTCTTTCGGCCGCCTCAAGATACGAAGCTATAGCCCTTCTATCATCTCCCCTGAGCCTGAAGTAATCCCCAATATCTTTGATGTCCTCGGAGGCTCCCTCAAAGCCTCGAAAGCCTCCATCGAGAAGGCTTAGGTAGTAGCCTCTCACCCGATCCTCGATCACCCTCGCCTCATCATCCCTTCCGGCTTCTAGGAGGCACGAGAGGGCTGCTCGACAAAGCCTTGAAGCCCTATAGGGATTCCTGACCCAGAGGGGCTCAGCCGCCTTCGCATAATTTCTTCCCGCCTTCTCCATAAGCTCCTTGAAGCCCTCAAGATCCTTCATTAGCCAGGCCGCCTCGGCAGCCCTACGGAAAAGCCTTGCTGCCTCTTCGAACCTTTCTTCCTGGAGGTAGGCCGTCGCCTCCCTTTCCCATGAGGATCTTTTGTTTGAATCCCAGCTCAAAGCATCGTTCTCCAGATGCCTTAATCTCCTTTGGAAACTTCGTACATCCTCGGTAAGCTTCTGATCTCATGGTTGATTTATCCTTTACGGATGAAGGAAGAAAATTGGCAGAATCCAGCGATGACCCAAGGCCTTCGCATCCTTGAGCCAAGGAGACCCCTAGCAAAGCATGTCTGGAAAGGATGGGATAATCCGACATCACTGTCATGGGACTTGTATCAAAGTAGCCGATGGAAGAGTGATCGATTGGGAGGGTGCATGAAGGGATCTTATAGACCTGTGCCCCATAGCTTAGCGATACTATCGTATGAGCATGGTATCGTATTGTATCGTGGATCTTATTATACCTCTGAAAGGCACAAGGCCTCCATTATCGAGGCTGGAAGGACTTATATTCCGTTGAAACCTATTATTTCTGCTCTCTGGTTACTAAGTAAGATGCTTTTCAGATTCATTAGGAGGAGCCTAGAGTAGAGGTGGCATAGCTTGGCGAGATCTTCTACTCCCTACGGCTGGGTAGGAAGCATCCTTCGCATAGACCTGAGCTCAGGAAGGATATGGAGCGAAGATACGATGAAGTATGCGAAGGCCTACATAGGAGGGCGTGGAATCGCCGCCAGGATTGCC
>Ga0080004_1155922_pt1 | contig 24965 bp, 24 predicted proteins | sample WasSprMetagenome_FD_69207 | JGI IMG/M metagenome (GOLD analysis project Ga0080004, IMG submission 69207) | Sulfidic aquatic microbial communities from Washburn Spring, Yellowstone National Park, USA - WS (SPADES assembly) (version 2) | ecosystem: Environmental > Aquatic > Thermal springs > Hot...
ACCTGTCTAGTAAAGTTTATTCTACTAATAATTTTCTCACAAACAAAGTAAAAGGGGAATACCCACAAGGAGTAGGTGGGTATTCCCCTTTTTTATATCCCACGCAAAAGTTTATAGAGCCTATTGTCTTAACCATCCAGAAAAATTTGGAGGTAAGGTATACTGTTATAAACATCAGAAGGAGGTTAATTCTAGAGGATAAGGGACCTTCTCGAAAATATTTAATAAGACCCTAATAAGACCCAATCCCCTGAAGGTCCGTCTCCCCTATGTAAAGGTTACAGAGAAAATTCCTAGTTAATGAATTATAACCCGCATTCCGCATGTGTCACTTTCAATTATAACATTTTTCACACTGAAAAGTTTGGTAGGACCATACTCATATATCCTATCTAAGGTCCTTCCTACTGTATCTTCGTTTATATCTTCAGGAAGGATTCCTTTCCCAAGTAGCCTCTCTGTGGGTAGGTTATTAAAGTAGGAAGAGAAAAGATAGAGCCTTCTTTCTGTGTAGCCAAGACCATTCAAGACCATAGCCTTAACTATGGTGAAGTGTGGAACCTTATGCTGTCTATTTTTAGGTAACTTCTCATCTAGGACTTCAGAGATACCTAGCTCATCAAAGACTCCAGCAACTATGCCGAGGTGATCTATATTTCTGGTAATTATCTCCATACCTTCTATACTTTTATTAGTAACTTTCAATTCTAATCCTCCATCATTTCTTGAAAGAAAAATTTAATACATTATACTATACCTGCGGAATGTGGGTTGGAATATGGCTGGTGTTAAGGAAAATTAGATTATAATTCTATCGGGCTCAGATTTTGTCTTCTGTATACTCCAGATCTTATCTATATATTTATGGGTATACTCCTGTTCAACTAGATGAAAGTAATAGGCACTCCTCTCTGTTAATCTATAACCTCTCTCATATGTCCTTATTATTCCAAGAAGCTCTGCAAGCTTTAATTGCCAGGGAAATATCTCTTCCAAATTTATCCCAAAAAGTCTATAGAAAGAATCTCTATTGATATCCATATTGTACGAATTCCAGAAAAGCCAGTAAGAGGCTCTTGTCCTTATATCAAAATCCAGCGCCAGACTAGGCGGTAGTCTTCTCTCATTTAATGCATCTATATATGTCCCTAAAGAGAAAGTATTTATCTTAAATGAATTATCTCCAAGAGAAGATGCTGAGGGACCAAAACCTATAAAACTATCCCTTGTGACAGATGAGTATCTCTGTGAGCCATTCCTGGCAAATGTCCATACCGATGTCCTTTCAAAACCCATCTCCTTGGCAATCTCTGTCAATCTACCAAGCATTATCCTCTTCTCCTTCTTACCGAGAGGCTTTTCTGTATTTTTCAGAAAGGAAAAATCTATAAATGGGTATGTTGATATCTGAGTTGCTCCAAGCTCTACAGCAGTCTTAAAGTCTTCTCTTAATGTCTCTATTGACTGATTTGGAATCCCAAAAATCAGGTCGATGTCTATAGTTTTGAATCTAAAATCCTTTAAGATACTAAGCTTCTTCTTTATATCATTGTCTTCCTCTCTTCCCAAAGGGTAACGGCACTCTTTAGAGAAAGACTGAATACCGACACTTACCATCTCAAATCCTGTACTCTTTATTTTTTCCAGGTTTTCTTCTGTAAGGTCTAAAGGGTGCAGTTCAATGGCAAAGTCTCCCCTGATGTCAAAGAATTTCCTTAATCTGGAAACTATCTCAGGCAGATGATCGATAAGTAAGGCAGGGGTTCCTCCACCAAAATAGACGGAGTCCACTTCCCTGTTTCTGTATCTACCTCCAACAATCTCTATCTCTGTAAGCAGAGCGGATCTGAAACCCTCAGACAGATTCTTCTCATACAGGACCTTATAATATGGACAGAAGGCACATATCTTTCTGCAGAAGGGGATATGGACATATATACCTATACTATGATCCCTGTAGTCTAAAGATACATCTTCCCTCTTTTCAAAGATAAAGGGTTTTAATCTTCTCGCTATAAGGATTCTCAGTATAGTAGTCAGCACATTAATAGACTCCTATGGCCTTACCAGGACTCTTATAGCCCTCCCAGAGCCAGCTATCTCTACCCCCTTCTCAATATCCTGTAGGGGGATGATCTCACTGATGAGCGGATAGAGATTTATCCTTCTATTGGAGATAAGAGACACTGCTCTCTCCATTGTAAATGGATTTACAAAAGAACCCAATAGAGTCAGTTCTCTTCTATAGACTTCGAAGGGAGAAATATCTATTTTTACATCCTCTGGTGCTACTCCAAAGAAGAGGACTCTTCCCCCATCGCCTACTGCATTGATAGCCTGCAGTATAGTTTTCTCCGAGCCAACTGCCTCAATAACCACATCTACGCCTTTACCTCGGGTCTCCTCTTTAATCACTTCTAAAAGGTCTTCGATCGTTGGATCTATAACCCTATTTGCCCCGAACCCAAAAGCTAAGTCCCTCTTCTCCTTATAGGGTTCACTTACAAATACCCTTCCCGCCCCTCCATTTACTGCTAGCTGTGTGAGTATAAGTCCTAAAGCTCCTCCCCCAATTATAAGGATATCCTCCCCCTCTTTTATATTCACCCTATCTATCCCATGAATGGCACAGGCAAGAGGCTCTGCCAATGCACCAACTATAGGCTCGATATTATTAGGTAATCTATAAGCCTGTTTGGATGGTAGTGCACAGTACTCAGCAAAGCCACCATCCAGGTCTACCCCTATGGCTATCAGATTTTTGCAGAGGTGAATCCTCCCATTTCTACACTGATAACAGTTCATACAGGGTATATTTGGATCAACTATAACTGTATCTTTAGGCTTCAGATCTTTTACTTCTTTACCTACCTCTACTATCTCTCCTACGAACTCATGGCCTCTTATTATATTAGGCTTACCCTTATTTATCCCTTTAAACACATGCACGTCTGTTCCACAGATACCACAGGCTATAACCTTTATAAGGATTTCATTATCACCTATCTCTGGTATCTCCTTTTCTCCTAATGTGAGCTTACCATTCTCATCAAGATACGCTGAAAGCATCTCGCACCTCCTATCTTATAATAAGACTTAGGACTCCATTAGAATCTATCAATTCCATCCCTCTATATCCCCATTCAACTCCTACCATATATTTATCTGGATTTGCATAGCCGATCTTCAGATTGACCGCCGGTTGTAGTTTATATGTAATACTTACGCTGTCTAAACCTACCTTGGAGAGACCAACCTTCAAGCCCAAATCCTGAGAGATATCGAACCTGTAACTCAGGTATGGGTTAAACTCTACAGCCCCACTTTCAGTATATATAATAATCTCTCCCTTTATGTTCATCTTATCCCATTTTTCTGCGTTTAATGAGATCGTTATTCTGGGTTTATTCTCCCAGTCGAGTCTTCCATCCAGTATATATCTCCAGATCCCATTACGAAACTCTTTTCTGATTAAGGTATAGGGGAATCCATCATATCCAACGGTAAGACTCAGGGATTTATCCTGAGAGTATAGGGTATACTCACCAAAGACTGACATCCCTCTATCGATATATCCCCTTATCCCCATTAGATAAAAGTCCTCCTTTTCATAGGAGACCTCCATACCTAAGTCGGTAAATATTCCGGTAAATATTCCCCCATTATATGGAAGTATTATGGAGATATATGGGGCGCTTGTGTCTATAGATATAATTTCTTCTTCTGTTGAAAACTTTAACCCCGAACTGTAAGGGCCAAAGGGGATAGAAAGCGAGGAGAGAGTAATTTCAGGAGAGATCCTTATATCTTTAAATGTTATTGTGGTAGTTCTCCAGTCTATCTCGATCTCCTTAGCTGTTACATAGGGAAGGGGTTGCATCTCATAGATATTCAGATTCAAATCTCTGGTAGAGAATACATCATAGTACTCTTTCTTATCATCTCTTTGAACCATTACATCTCCAAATGCCACCACGTTTCCTGTGAGGAGATTTATTATGATTCCATCTGCTTTTATGGATAATCGATCGTCCTCCCATAATGCATTCCCTATGCTTCTTATCTCCCAAATAGTCGGATAGAAATACACAAGATCACCTTTTAGGGTAGCAGTAGATGCAGTAGAGGGAAGAAAGATAGATAGTACAAATATGAGAAAAAACTTTTTCATTATGGAGTTACTTTAAACGTTCTACTCTCGCTTTCTACAGTGGTGCCATCCTCCCTTACACCAACTACCTTCCAGACATAAGTAGTTTCAACAGAGACCGATGGGGCGGTATAGGTATAAGAGGTATTAGAAGTTGTATAGACGTTTCCAGAGATTATCAAGGTGAAATTCCTTATAGTGGTATCATTGGTGAGCCAGAGAAATGTTATCGAATCTCCGGACCTGAAAGTTGCACCATCTTCTGGAAGTCTGAGCCTTATCCAGTAGACCATATTAGCCTTAGCGATGTTATACAGAGCTACAAATCCAGCCAGGATGGCTATACCTGCAATCGCATTTAAGACCGGAGTTACCTGATTAACAAATGAAACCTCTGGGGATGGCGGTATGTAAGCTATTCTTACTATATCACCAAGACGTGGTTGTTCATTCTCAAGCCTGTATATAACTTCCACTTTACACGTCTTCTGGTCTACACTTGTAACCTTACCTTTAGCTATGAGATTATCTCCTCTAAATACCCCCAGTATACTTCCTTCGACTATTCCGATGGATTTTCCTAGATCACTTTCAAATACATTTCCCTCTGCATATATTACTACACTGTTACTCCTCCATAACTCATCCAGCTTCTTAGAAAGTGTAGATATGGCATTGAGGAATGCCTCTTTTTCTAGTGGCTTCCAGTCAAGAACTGTTCCAGAAAAAGGAGAACTTAAGGCGTTGGCCTCCAGGATAAACATATCTGTATTTGTTTTGGCATCTTTTATAGAGAGTTTAACACTGGCAACCACATTAGAGGTACTGTGCTTAAATTTTACCTCAAGGCTTGCAAGACCCCAGAATACTGAAGAGGGGGTATCTCTACCAATCCTCTCCCACTTAAAGAAATCACTGGTAGAAAATATTGGTGATACTATACTGCTTAGAGATGTATCCTCTTTTCCATCTAGAAATACTCCCATAACCCCAATCGGCAGTTTCTTCTGCTGACTGAGAACATTGGCTGGAAGTAACTCAGAGATAAGAAAAACTATTACTATTATGCTTAGAGACCTTCTCACTTTTCCCTCCTCATAATATTTTTCTTATGCTATTAATTATACCAGTTATGACCTGATTATGTGAATATCCCCCTTGAACAAATGCAACATAGGGAGGTCTCAATATACCATCGGCACTGAATTCCCCTGTAGACCCCTGAACAAATCCTCCACCTGCCAGGATTACAGGGTCGGAATATCCTGGTAGGGTTTGAGGTTCTGGTAGATACATCGAGTTTACAGCGCAGGACTTCTGTATCTCCTGTAAAAATCTTACAAGTTTTTCTCCATCTCTTAATATGATTCTCTGTACCCCATCACCTCTGGGCTCATTCCACTTTGGTAGCACTTCAAATCCAAGCCTCTCGAGTACATAACTGGCTATAGTCAGTCCTATCAGAGACTCCCCTATAAAGTGAGGGGCAAATAGTAGACCCTGGAGTATATTCCTCTGAAGTCCAAGTGTAGGACCTATATCCCTTCCCTGTCCCGGAGCGGTAATAAAATCTCCAATCTTATCTATTATCTCCTTCTTTCCGGCTATATAGGCACCTGTAAGAGCCAGATTGCCTCCCACTCCTTTGATCAATGATCCAACTATAATATCTGCCCCAACATCGGTGGGTTCCCTATCCTCTACAAATTCTCCGTAACAGTTATCCACGAGGATGATACTTTCCCTAAATATATTTCTTATATTGGATACTATCCTTGCTATCTCACCGATTGTCAATGACTTTCTGTTCCAGTTATACCCACAGGAGCGCTGTATAAATACAATCTTTGGAGGTTTATCAACTTTAGAGCTTATATATCCTGCATCCTCTCTATACTCAAAAGGAATCTCCTGATAATCTATGTCCCATTCCTTAAGTGAAGATATAACCCTTTTTAAGGTATCGTACACAGGTCCTGTAATAGAGAGTATTGTGTCCTTTGGCCTTAAAAGAGCAAATAAAATACTGGATATAGCATGGGTCCCAGAGATAAGCTGGGGCATCACTATAGCTGACTCACCTGAGAAAGAGAGGGAGAAGACTCTTTCAAGAGCCTCTCTCCCTCTATCATTATATCCATAGCCAGTTCCAATAAACGAAACTATATACTCATCTATACCACTGGACCTGAAGGCTGAGAGGACTTTCAGTTCATTCTTTTTTGTTGTCTCCTGTATCTCCTTTAACCTGGGGCTACAAATTATCTCCGCCTCTCTGATGAGCCCATCGAGATCCATTAATCGCCCCTTATCCCCATAGATTCCATTCTCTCTAATGCTTCCTTTAAGACAGATTCATCAACCGTGAGCGCAATTCGGAAATAACCTTCACCGTTTTCTCCATAACCTATCCCTGGAGGGACAACTATCCCGGTCTTCTCAAGCAGGAAACTGGCAAACTCTATCGATGATTTGAATTCCTTTGGTATTGGTACCCATAGATAGAAAGTCCCCTTCGGAGGTTTTATATCCCAGCCAAGTCTCTTTAAACCATCTATAAATATATCCCTCCTTCTGGCGATGACCCTCTTATTCTCTTCCACCACGTCTTGAGGACCTCTAAGTGCCACCACTCCGGCATATTGAATAGCCATAAATACACCTGAATCGACATTTGTCTTTACAATGGAAAGGCCATCAATTATGTCCCTGTTCCCAACCACAAAGCCAATCCTCCAGCCTGTCATATTATACGTCTTCGATAGGGAATGAAATTCTACAGCTATATCTTTAGCCCCTTTTACCTCAAGGATACTGGGAGCTATATACCCATCGAAGGTAACCTCAGAATAGGCATTATCATGGCAGAGGATGATGTCATACTTCTTAGCAAACTCTACCGCCTCTTCAAATACGGAGAGGTCAGCCACTGCTGCAGTTGGATTATTGGGATAGTTGAGAAACATTATCTTTGCCTTACGAGCAACATCTTCAGGTATACCTGAAAAGTCAGGTAAATAAGTGTCAGGTTTCAGAGGGAATGTATAAGGTGTTCCTCCTGCAAGGATTGTCGCAATCTTATACACCGGATATCCTGGATCGGGTATCAGGGTGATATCTCCTGGATCAACAAATGCCAGGAATATATGGGCTATACCCTCCTTAGAACCTATGAGAGTGAGGACCTCCTTTTCAGGGTCCAGAGTAACGTTGAATCTCTTTTCGTACCACTCTGCCACAGCCTTTCTAAATTCCTTTGTTCCTTCATACGGCGGATATTTCTGGTTACTTACGACCTTGGCTGATTCGTACAGGGCATCAACTATATGTTGGGGAGTTGGAAGGTCCGGATCTCCTATCCCCAAGCTTAAGACCTTTACACCTCTTTTTATAGCCTCTTCCTTCTTCTTGTCTATCTCTGCAAAAAGATAGGGTGGAATATTGTCTAACCTCTTCGCCTTCTTTATCATCTTTTACCTCCGTAATCTGGAATTTAGGTATTCATCATCGATTCTCCCGCTGAATACCTCCTCAGCAGGACCCTCCATAAAGATACCCTTATCTCTATCCCACTCTATATTCAGTTTACCACCCGGAAGTGTAACCTCCACCAGGTTATCGGTGTAATTATTTACGATACTTGCTACTGCCACTGCGCAGGCGCCACTTCCACAGGCAAGCGTCTCACCGGCCCCTCTCTCCCAGACTCTAACGACAATATGTCCCCTGTCGACCACCTGGACAAATTCCACGTTCGTCCTATTTGGAAAGTCAGGATGGTTCTCTATCTTTGGCCCTAACTCTCTTAATGGAACTACAGAGACATCATCCACGAATTTTACAGCGTGAGGATTTCCCATAGAGACAAGAGTGAGTTTGAAGATTTCACCATCCATCTGTAGAAGATGGGACCTTATATCCTTAGGCTGTCCCATATTCACTCTTACCTTAAAAGGTTGTGTGGATGTAACCTCACAATCTAATACCCCTATCTTTGTCTCTACTTTAAAACTTCTCTTAGGAGACTTCTTATAAGCATAGAGGGTGATACAGCGTATTCCATTTCCGCACATCTCTGCCTCTGATCCATCTGGATTGAACATCCTCATCCTGAAGTCTGCTTCAGGAGACTCCTCGTATATCAGCAAGCCATCAGAACCTACCCCAAAGTGTCTGTCACACAAAAGTCTTGCCAGCTCACTGATATCATATCCCTCTGTATCTTCTATTATGACAAAGTCATTTCCTATACCGTGAGATTTCACAAAATGCATCTTCTACCTCCTCATAAGATATAAGTCTAACCCCTGTCTCATTTCTAAACCAGGTAAGCTGTCTCTTTGCATATCTTCTTGTCTCCTTTTTAATCTCCTCTACAGCGGATTTCAGGTCATATATCCCCTGCAGATACTTTATTATCTCTCTATATCCCAAAGTTTGCAAGGATGGAAGGTCTGGACTGTACCCCATATCCAGTATATTCTTCGTCTCTTCTATTAGCCCCAATTGTATCATCTTATCTACCCTCTCTTCAATCCTTCTATAGAGTAAATCTCTTGGAGGGTTTAAGACAAAGTATACTATGTCATATCTGGGATAATCAATATCGATCCCTCTCCTGTAGAATGAGATGGGCTTACCTGTAGCATAATAGACCTCTAAAGCTCTAGTAATTCTTATCTCATCATTAGGACTTATCTTACTGGCAGTAACTGGGTCCACCTCCACCAGTTCCCTGTAGACTTTAGATAATCCTTCGTTTTTGATCTTTTCCTTTATCCTTTCTCTAATATCCGCATCTACCTTGGGAGGAAAGTCTATGTCTCTTATAACTGCCCTTATGTACAAGCCCGTTCCCCCAACCAGAAAAGGAATCTTACCCCGGGCATATACGTCTTCTATACATCTTCTCGCAAGTTTCTGAAACTCTCCGGCAGACATAACCTCGTCTGGATATATGATATCAATGAGATGATGAGGGACAAGCTTCCTCTCCTGAAGTGTAGGTTTGGCAGTCCCTATATCCATATACTTATATATCTGTCTTGAATCACATGAGATTATCTCTCCATCAAGTTTAAGTGCCCATTCTATTGCAAGCTGTGTCTTTCCACTTGCAGTTGGTCCACCAATAACTATAACTGGTATCTTCATTCGAGTATATCTCTGTAAATTGCCCTGGTCTTCTCCACCATAACTTCAAAGGTAAAATCTTTTATGAATCTATTATATCCATTTTCCGCCAATTTCTCTCTCAACTTGTCGTCCAATATTAGCCTTTCAATAGCAGAGGCTAACGCCTTACTATCTTTTGGCGGAACCAGAATACCTGTCTCTCCATCAATTACCAGTTCGGGAATTCCACCCACATTTGAAGCTATAACCGCCTTTCTCTCCGCATAAGCTTCAATGATTGATACCGGGAGAGATTCAAAGAGTGATGGAAGGACAAAGATATCAAAATTGTTTATATAGCTCCTCGCAAGAGGAACTCCTCCGAGAAAATATATGTAATCTTTTATCCTAAGCCTTTTTACAAGAGCCTCCAAACGACCTCTCTCTTTTCCCTCTCCGATTATGAAAAGCCCTATATCTTTGATCTTTTTAGATACTATATCTATCGCTTCTATGAGATAATTTAGCCCCTTTCTTTTGATAAGACTTGCTACAGTCCCTACCTTAAATCTTTTAGACTGAAACAGTGGTTTTCTCTCCTCTATAGAGGATATACCATTGTATATGAGAGTGATCTTATTGGGGTTTAGTCCCAGTTTAATAAGGAGTTCTCTATCATTATTACATACTGTGATGACCCTGTCTGCCCATCTATTTCCAGTTATTGCAGTGAGCGAATAATCCAGGAGTGCAATGGAATTCCCATAACCATGACAGGTAAGTATGACAGGGACAGAAGGGAGAATCCTCTTGCTAAAATAGACAGGCTCATATCTCCCCTGTATATGGACCAGGTCAGGTTTATAGTCCTTCAATATGCCTTTAAGTATATCCTGGTACCTTCTTACATTAAATGTTGTAAGCCCGGGTAGATTTGTGTAAGGTATCTTATTCTTCTCCAAAAGAGATATACCTGAGCCATCTGGTCCAGCCACCAATACTTCATATTCAGACATAATACCCTTTATCAGTTCAACTGTATGAACCTCAGTTCCTCCAAGATTCATAAAAGGTAGGATATAAAGTATCTTCTGAGCCATAGACCAGTTTTCTCTCCTCCTCTCAAGAGAAATCTTATGGACTCTTTAACTTATCTCTTTCACAGAGGTTTAGTATTATCGCCCCCATAAACCAGAATATTAGACCTATATGCAGACTCCACATAGTCCCATCAAACAATTGATGCCCGAGGTAGGCAGTAAGAGAAGCGATCAATATAAGAATAAAGTCATCCTGTGCCTCTTTATATAGTCTCAAGCCCTTTTTATATAAACTTACTATAAACGCAAGAAAAGATAAAAAACCAAAGATCCCTGTCTCTACAAGAAGATTCAATGGGAGGTTATGCGCAAATGACATAGAAAGCTCACGTGCTTCTGGCAGTTTATAGCTTGGGTATATAAGAGGGAATGTTCCAATACCTATACCGGTAATTGGATGATCCAGAAACATCTTTATACCAGACCTCCATATATAAATCCTCTCCACCTTAGAGGTGCTGTAGGGGTCTAGTCTCGTATGGAAAAACGATAGAAGGTCATTTCCAACCAGGATAGAGTGGATAGAAAAGATAATAAAAGAAATAACAGTAAACAATACAAGTATCACAACACTTCTTCTAATCCTTTTATTGCCTAAGACCAGTAAGAGTATTTCTCCCATTACCAATCCAACCCATGCCCCTTGAGACATACTCAGTATAAGTCCAGAGAGTATAAAGACAAAAAATATATAGTGATAAAGTTTATTGGTAGATAAGACTTTCAATTGTACTAAAGGGGTAGCCGTTACAAGAATAGTTCCTATACCATTCTTTCCCATAAACGGCGTATCCGCATAGACCCCTTTGTAGAGGTATCCAATGATACCTCCAAATGCAAGCATCGCCGACCCTAGTATGAAATAATCTAAAAATTCTGCTATATCCTCCCTGGAGAACTTATCTTTCCTCAGAAACAGATAGACTATATAGAGAAAGAATACCACAACAAAATTACTAAGAGAAAAGCCCCTATATGAAGAAAAAATGGCAGAGAGGAAAAAAGAGATAGATATTAGTGCCGAATATACATCAAATTTAAATTGCCAAGATCTTACCAGAAAGATTCTAGAGAGGAAATATACAAAAAAACTCAAAGTCCCTCCCCCTAATCCTAGGAGGAAACTAAACAGGTAGAGGATATTTCTATTTAAATTAGCATTTTTATCTTCCATTCCTACAATATTTTAAACCTAAGACAGAATATCGTCAATTGTCCAAAGGTATCTATACTTAACTGACTATCTTGTGATAAAATTTACAAAACATAATCTATAGGAGGTTAAATATGGGAACAGTGAAGACAGTAAAGATAAACAGCAGATGGTTAGAAAGGAATCTCATAGAGGTCAAAGCAAGAGAGCATACTGTGTATGTGGATCAGCCTGAGGCATCCGGAGGAACTAACAAGGGTCCTACCCCTCTGGAATATCTCTTTGCCTCTCTGGCTTCATGCATAATAACTATCGGGCTTATAGTCTCCAGGCAGAAACAGTTAAAAATCAGAGGACTATCGGTGGATGTTGAGGGAGATATAGATTACGATGTCCTTCTGGGAAAGTCTAAAGAGCCGAGAGCTGGCTTTTACAGGATAAAAGCGATAGTTAAAGTTGATGGCGACCTTTCACAGGAGGAAAAGGAAGAGTTTATAAGAGAGGTCGAATCTCGCTGCCCAATAGCAGATAATCTCTTAAATCCTACCCCTATAGAGGTAGTTGTAGAATAGTTTAAAGCTTTCCGTATCTAATGCCACAGTCTATATAGTGTATTATATTCTCCTGGACCTTCTTGGCTAAAGGAGTATTAAGAGGCATAGCTGTTGGACAGAGTATAAACGGACCATCAGCTGAACCTTCTTCTATTGCAGTCTTTACTGCCAGTTCTATCTCTGCCTTTGTCCCTATTTCAAACAATCGTTCCTCTATGTTTCCAATCAGGACGACCCTTTCTCCAAGAATCTCTCTGGCTTCCTTTAGAGTAATATCACCGTCTGGTGGTGGCTCCAACGGGTCTATAGCATCGATATCCATCCCTGAAAGGAGATCCAGTACGTTTTTCACCTTTCCATGCGAGTGAAGTCTGGCCTTACCACCATACTTATGTAAGAGTTCCACCAGGTCTTTATCGTACTCAACGACTAACCTTTTAAACTCTTTAGGTGAAAGATAGGGAGGAGTTGCATATTCTGGTCCAACAATTCTATATACCGTAGTTACACCATTTGACAGAAGGTGCTCTAGATAGTTGAATAGACGCTCCTGAAAGAAATCCATAAGTCTAAAGATAAGGCTCTGATTATCGGTATAGAGGATTAGAAACTTGTAGAAACCAAAGAGTTCTACAGTAAGGCATAGGGCATCAGGAATTTCTCCTACCACTATACCTGAGTCACCAATACTTTCTACTTTTCTAAAAAAGGAATCTGTGGAAGGCTTCCAGGGGATATACTCTATCGAGAGTAACTTTTCTGCATCGCTCTCATCCTTACAGAGATACTCGATTGTCCAGGTGGTATGTATACCATCATCCTGTCTTCTCAGAGAGGTAAGTTCACCTTTTGGTGTCTTTATCAGAGTCCTGATATATAAAGAATTTCCCTCTTGCCAGGTATAATTTTTGATATCTTCAGGAGGTATCTCTCCATAAAACATCACCGGCTTATCTGTATCAGGGTGCCAGGGGGACATCTTATCCGTCTTTCCTTTGGCATACTCCAAGATCTCTACATATTCCTGATATTTATATATCCAGGAATCGTAGTGCCCATCAAACTCATAAAGTGATATCGGAACTCTGTCAGGTCTTTCTCCATTAAATATTTTAAGTAGTCTCTCTTTCGATGTCATAAACTCCTCCTCTTTACAGTCTCACCTAAGATTATACAGAATAATGGAAGGAAATGATAGATATACGCTTGAATCTTCAGGTACAATATGCTATCCTCAGGGTAGAAACTTTTAAAAATAAAATATTTAACTGGAGGTGTGTAAGATGAGTAGGCTTTTTAAAGTATTTATCAGTTTGATTCTGGTCTTTGGTCTGGTGTCAAGTTTGAATCTAGTGGGCTTTTCCCAGAAGAAGTACAATGAGTCACCTATGCTTGCTGAATTAGTAAAGCAGGGGAAACTCCCTCCTGTAGAGAAGAGACTTCCAGAGAATCCACTGGTAGTAGAACCTGTAGAGGAGATCGGTAAATATGGTGGAACCTGGAGATTTGCTATGCTTGGTCCTGGAGATATATCGATATACGTTCCAATATTTGCCGAACCTCTCGTCAAGTGGAATAGGATTGGAAACGGCATAATACCGAATGTGGCTGAGAAATGGGAAGTAAAGAGGGCTTATAAGGAGTTTGTCTTCTATCTGAGGAAGGGGATGAAGTGGTCGGATGGACAGCCCTTAACTGCCGATGATATTATGTTCTGGTATGAGGACATCCTGCAGAACAAAGAACTTGCTCCATCTTTTCCATCATGGCTCGTTGTTGCCGATACCCCTATTGTCGTAAAGAAGATAAATGACTATACTGTAAGCTTTGTATTCAAAGAGCCTAATGTCGTATTCCTAGAAAATGTATGCTTCCAAGGTGGAGGAGGTGGTGGGACACTCTCAATAATGATCCATCCAAAACATTACCTAAAACAGTTCCATCCAAAGTATACGCCAAAGGAACAGTTAGAAAAGACAGCCAAGGAGATGGGATTTACTACATGGTATGCCCTCTTCTGGAACAGGGCAGACTTCTATACAAATCCCGATTGTCCTGTACTCTCTCCCTGGAAGGTGACATCTCCGCTTGCAGGTAGAAGCGTACACATCCTGGAAAGAAATCCATATTACTGGAAGGTTGACCCTGCCGGTAATCAGTTACCATATATAGACAGGATATCTGCCAGCATAGTAGAAAACGCTGAGGTAGTAAATATGAAAGCCCTCTCTGGAGAGTTAGACTTCCAGTATAAACATATTACCCTGAATAACTATCCACTGTTGAAAGAGAACGAGGCAAAGGGAGGATACAGTGTTCTTCTCTGGCCCACTGCTTTAGGATCGAACTGTGCATTTATGCCAAATCTAAACCATAAAGACCCTGTCCTTAAGGCTCTCTTCAATAACAGAAACTTCAGGATTGGACTTTCCTACGCCATAAACCGTGAAGAGATAAATAAACTCTGCTATCTGGGACTAGCCCAACCCAGACAGGCTACTGTTGTACCGGAATGTCCCTACTATACTCCAGGACTTGAGAAGTTATACGCTGAATATGACCCCAAGAAGGCAAATGAATATCTGGACAAGGCGGGACTCAGTAAGAGGGATAAAGACGGCTATAGATTAAGACCGGATGGTAAACCCCTCCAATTAACCATAGAATTTACACCTTCTGGAGAGTTTGGTCCCTGGCCTGATGTGGTAGAACTGGTCACCAAATACTGGAATACTGTTGGCCTTAAAGTAGCGTATAAGTCTATGGATAGGGCTCTCTTTGATATAAGAAGAGCCAGTACAGAGTTTGACATAATGGTGTGGGCATGGGGTAGAGGACTCACCCCATTGATTCAACCAGTATTTATATTCCCAGTGATACCTACCACTGGCGCACCATTATATGCCCAGTGGTATTCCTCCAGAGGGAAAACGGGAGAAAAGCCTACCGGTGATATCCTGAGAGCTATGTATATGTACGACAGATTCAAGAGGACTATAGATGAGGCAGAGAGGATAAAGATAGGTAAGGAACTTATAAAACTCAGTGCAGAGAACGTCTGGAGTATAGGGACTGTAGGATTAGCTCCAACACCTTTAGTAATTAAGAAGAACTTTAAGAATGTCCCTCAGAGAAGCTTCTACGAGTGGCTCTTACTTCAGATATCTAATACCAGTCCAGAACAGTACTTTATAAAAGACTGAGCTGGATAAGGGGGGATACTTACGTATCCCCCCTTATCTGTGAAAGGAGTAAATTTATGTCTGTTAGCTATCTAGTTGAAGATGAATATATGCTTTTAGGGAATTCCATTTTTGAGTTTGCCTTCGAGCGAGATGGTAGATTGAGATGGATCATAAATAAGTCAAATGGGGAAAACTACATAAAGAATCATTATAACAGGTGGCTATTAAAAGTCTTAGACAGTGATAACAGGGAATTCAGTTTAGGAGAGCCAAGCTTTTACTTTAAGGATAGTAAATTTCATATAATCTATAAGGGTCAGCTATATGTGGAGATAATTATTGAATTCTCCTATGAAGATCCGGAAAGTCTATGGACTTTAAAGATAGAAAATACATCTTCAAGAGAAATCTCGGACATAATATTTCCCCATATATCCGGGATATACCTCGGCGATACCTGGAGGGATAATATCCTGGTGTATCCATATATAGCAGGAGAAAAGATAGAGAATCCTGTAGATACATACGCTAGAAAACCTTCTAAGATACTCTGGGATTGGCAGGATTACAGGTATACATATATGATTGATGGGGTAGGAACAGCTAGAGAAAATGACCTCTATGTGAGAGAGTTACCCTATACCGGTCCTCTTTCGATGGCATGGCTGGATTATTACAACGGAGATCTTGGATTTTACTTGGCTTCCTACGATGAAGAAAAGACTCTCACATACCTGAGAGTAGAAACACCCGGTCCTGAATATCCGGGTATGGGATTTTCCTTTAGAAAGAGGGTCAGGTTGTCCAATGGTGAAAGAAAGACATTTACATATGGTATCGGAGTCCATCGTGGTGATTGGCACTGGGGAGCTGATAGATACAGAGAATGGTTCAATAAGACTTTCCCTAAAGTAAAAGATATTCCTGAATGGTTATTAGAGAGTGATGGATTAATAGCTCATTATGACTTCAGATACCAGAATGGCAAGAGTATTCATAATTTTAGAGACATACCTGTATTATTCGATAAAGCAAGAGAAGATGGTATAGATCATCTCTTTATCTCTGGGTGGAATAAGAATGGCTTCGACAATGGTTATCCGCTATACATCCCTGATGAAAACCTTGGAGGAGAAAATCTATTTAGACGCAAGATACAGGAAGTCAATAAAAAGGGTGGACATATCACTACCTACATAAATGTCAGGATAGTGAATAAATCTTTCGCAGACACCGTACCTGAAGATGTACTGACCAATCATATAGAGAGGTATGGATCCATAGATTTCTATGTGGTTGATCCTTCAAAAGAAGAATGGCATAGATTGATACTTGAGACCATAGACCGATTGGCAGGATATGGGGTCTCAGGTATTTATCTGGATGAACTATCTATGGCGCCAGCAATTGGAGATATACCTGACTGGATAAGAGGTTATACGAAACTTCTGGAGAAGCTTGTGGAGAGGCATAGAGATAAGGCTTTCATCATAGAGGGTTGCAGTGATATATATGGTAGGTACGTTGACCTACAGTTAGTATCTACGTTCTTTTACTGGTATACAAGTTATCCTGAACTCTTCAGGTATACATTTCCAGAGTATATGCTTGTGGATATGATCTATCCTGACTATCAGACTATGAGACCATCCTTCGTCTCCATAATATCCAAAGACCTAATTGGCAGGACATTCATATTAGGTATGTATCCCTGGATATATGATCTTAAACTGGATAACTCTTTTGACCATAGCGAAGACTTAAAAGATTATCTGAGATACTTTCTGAGGCTGAGAAGAATTGGTATGAATTTCTTTACCAGAGGCAGGTTCTTAGATGACCTGGGTTTAGAAACAAATAATGACATCAAGGCAAAACTTTATGAAGGTGATGGTTACTATATGGTTGCCGTATGGAACAAAAACAGGGCAAGGGGAGAGATACGGATTAAATCCCTTAGACCTCCGCTTAAAGTAAGGACTATATCATTGGACAGTACCAGTTACAGGACTGAAAGTAACGTCATCAGTGTACCGAGGGAGCCTTTATCTTTGGTATTTATAGAGGAGGAGAAATGAGGACTCTTTATGGCTTAGATGTGTTAAAGGAGAACGATTTTGACATATTAAGGGGGAGAAGGATAGGCTTGATAACGAACTATTCAGGCATATCTTCCGAACTAAAACCGAATATAGAGTTAATGTTGAGTGCTGGTATTAAGGTTGTAAAGATATTCACCCCTGAGCATGGATTCTTTGGCGCATCTGACGGTTTGGAGATAAAGGATACGATTCATCCCAAGTATGGGATAAGGATGGTAAGTCTATACGGTGATAAGAAGACACCAACAGAAGAAGATCTGGAAGATATAGATATCCTGGTGTATGATATACAGGATGTGGGTTTAAGATTCTATACCTTTATCTATACACTGGCGTATACTTTGGAGTCTGCAAGTAAATATCAGGTATCTTATGTCGTCCTGGATAGACCAAACCCTCTCTCCGGAGAGGTAATCATAGGTCCCAGGATTCTTGACCAGTTAAATTCTTTTGTCGGGGGATATAGACTTCCGATAAGGTATGGATTGACCGCTGGGGAATTAGCCCTTTACTACAGTAAACTTAAAGGGTTAAATCTAGATCTGACTGTGATAAGGATGAAAAACTGGACCAGGGATATGTACTATCCAGACACAGGACTCCTGTGGAATGTACCTTCTCCTAATCTTCCCACATTCTCCAGTACCCTTTGTTACGCGGGTATGTGTTTTATAGAGGCAACAAATATCTCTGAAGGTAGAGGTACAACCAAACCATTCGAATATATTGGAGCCCCATGGATAGATGAGGATATAGTCTTTGAAGAATTAGAGAAAGAAGACTTCCCTGATGTAGCTTTCAGAAAGAGATACTTTATCCCTGAATTCTCCAAATATAAAGGTGAAGTATGTAGAGGGTTAGAGTTCTTTCCTCTCAGTTATAAGGCGGACTTTATAAAGGTAGCTTTAAGCCTCATAAGTATAGTGGCAAGAAGATTTCCCGAACACTTCGCTTACAGGAGATATAATGAGGTGCTCAGTATAAATCTCCTTATAGGAGATAGAGAGACGGAGAAAGATCTATTAGAGGGTAGAAGCTGGAAATCAATATACGAGAGATGGAAAGAGGATGAGGGAGAATTCAGGAGTTTTATCGAGGATGTGATGCTATACTAGCAGTCTATCTATAGCACTCTTTATCCTATTCTGTATCTCCAGGGCAGTCTCTCTGTCCTTATAGGGATATCTGGGCCAGAAGAATCCTTTCAGGTTGTCGTTTCTATTCCTCGGGACAATATGTATATGTAGGTGAGGGACACTTTGACTTACCCTGTTATTTATCCCAATAAATATACCCTGAGCTTCTAATCCCAATTCTATGGCTCTTGAGATAAGTTTTACATTTTTGAATAGAGGACCGATTATGTCTTCCGGTATATCCATCAGGGTCTCGTAATGCTCCTTTGGTACCAGGAGACAGTGCCCTGGATTCAGAGGGCGGATATCCAGAAAGGCGATGGAAATTTCATCCTCAAAAACGATATAACCCTCAGATTCTCTCTTTATGATCTTACAGAATGCGCATTCTTTAGTAGACAAAGCTGCTCCCCCCTATAAACTCTCTCAATATAGATGTCATTGGAACCTCTGTCGGTGAAAGTGGTACAAAGTGAGAGAGAATATCCAAAATCCTCTTGGCTTCGGGATACTCCCTGTAGTATGGGGGGACAGCCTTTAACATCGGCTCTATAAAGTTTTTCAATACAGAGAATTCATAGACAAGTGCAGAATTGAACATAGCATCAGCCCTTTCCTGGGTGGGAAATATGTACAGGTCTTCAGCCCTTCTTACCGATGGCCACTGTCTGATAGAATCTAATACCCCATGTCCTCTAAAGATACTATCTCTTACCATACGCCTTATAAGTCTGGCATCAGTTGTTGGAACTCTATTCTGATTATCCAGATTTAGATGAGTTAAGGCACTTACAAATATATGATACTTCATATAACCTGGTATCTCTGGGGTAAGCTGAGGGTTTAGTGCATGGATACCCTCCATAACCAGAAGATTCCCTTCCTCCAACTTCACAAACCTGCCTGACCTTTCGCTTCGCTTTCTCTGAAAGTTATATTTTGGTAATTCTACCTCTCCCCCGTTCATAAGTATATTCAGATGCTCTGTAAGGAGAGGAATGTTCAATGCATTAGGGCTATCGAAATCATAATTCCCGTACTCATCTTTTGGTATTTCGTGGGGTTCCAGAAAATAATCGTCCATCTCTATAACTATCGGCTTTATCCCATTAACCTTTAACTGGATCTGTAATCTCTTGGTAAAGGTTGTCTTTCCTGCAGAGGAGGGACCAGCTATCAGGACCAGTTTTAAGTCTGGAAGTTTCGAACATATCTCATCTGCAATTTGGGCTATCTTCTTTTCATGGAGAGCCTCTGCTACCTTTATAATCTCCGATATCTCCCCATTCTCTATAGCTGAATTCAATGAAGCCACATCGGTAAGTCCCAGTATACTGAGCCAATTTTTGTACTCATAAAAAGCCTGAAATAGTTTGACTATCTCCTTAAACTCTGCAATTTTGTTTATATCCCTATCCTCTGGGAGTATGATAAGAAATCCTGGCTGATATAGCTTTAGAGTAAAATTTTTCAAGTACCCAGTTGAAGGCACCAGGGGAAGGTATGAGTACTCATAATAATTATCTATATGGTAAAGAGTAACCTCCTTCCCAGGATGATACTTTAATAACCTTATCTTATCTTCTTCTCCCAGCTCTTCAAAGAGTTTTATTGCCGATTCAGTAGTATACACCTCTTTCTTGATAGGTATGTCTTTCAATGCCAGTTCTTTCATCTTTTCTTCTATCTTCGCTAGATCATTTGCCGTAGGTATATAGTTTTTAAACCTCCCATATAGACTCTTATGATAGGAATGCTCTAGGAGGACTTTTAGTTCCGGAAATAAGAGCCTGGTGGCAAAACTAAAGAGGAATATGTAACTCCTCTCCAGGACTCTTCGTCCATAATTCTCCCTTACACCGATAAGATCCAGGCTCTTATCCTCATCGATAACGTAATTCAGGTCTTCTATCCTATCCCCTAATCTTACCGCCACTGGTAAATCTCCCTCTCCGAGAAGCTCCTTAGATATATTCGGATACCTATCAATAATCTCTCTTACAGAACAGGGCTCTTCCAATTCTACCCTGATTGCCCCTCTAAATTCCACACGAATCATTATCTGGATACCTCCAATCTCTATCTCTTTCTGATATAATTATTATAACCCCATACTGATAAAAGGAAAGAGTAGATGATGTTTACTTTGTGTATGCCGATGATTCCAGAAGGATGGAAGCATAGTGATATATTGGAAGATTTTGATTTTAAGGAAAGCTCTGAAGATTATAGATATCTTGTCTTTGAAAAGACCATATAGGAGGAGAAGATGAACGCTAAAGTAATCTGGCAGGGAGAGAAACTAAAGTTTATTGGACAAGTAGAGGGAAGCCCGGATGTTCTTATGGACAGCGAAAATGGGCCAACACCTATGGAGCTTGTCCTTATTGCCCTTGGTGGATGTACAGGTATGGATGTGATATCTATCCTGCAGAAGATGAGGCAGAACGTCAAAAACTTTGAGATAAATCTATCTGCCGAAAGGGCTGAAGAACATCCGAAGGTGTTTACAAAGGTAAATCTGGAGTATGTGTTTTATGGTTCTAACATAGATGAAAATGCTGTAAAAAGGGCAATAGAACTCTCTCAGGAGAAATACTGTAGTGTTGGGGGTATGCTGAAAAAGGCTGCAGAAATCAGTTACAGTTACAGGATAGTAAACGAATAAAATAAAGGGGGCATCTTAAGCCCCCTTTATACTGTTGCTTCAAATGTCTCTTTTACTTTTTCAAGCAGATCTCTAATGGGTAGATGCTGAGGGCACTTTGGTTCGCATACTCCACACTTTATACAGCTACTGGCTCTTTCTGACTCCTGCATACCATTTCTATAGTGCCATCTTGGTCCGCCAAAGTCATTATATCTCACACCTTCATTGTACAGATGGAAGTTCAGAGGGATATTTACACCATTCGGGCATGGCATACAATAACCACATTCATTGCAGTCTATAGCCTTAATTCCGAGGTATGTCTCCCTTACCTTCTCTATTAATCTTAACTCCTCCTGGGTAAGGATATTTATGCCAGACTTATCTGCAATCTCGATGTTCTCTTTTACCTGTTCAAAGTTACTCATTCCACTTAAAACGGTGGATACCTCTGGTTGATTCCAGAGCCACAGTAAAGCCCATGCGACTGGACTTCTCTTTATTGGGAAACTCTCGAATACCTGTCTTACTCTATCTGGCGGATTGGCAAGTCTTCCTCCCCTTAGTGGTTCCATTATTACAACTGCTAATCCTTTATTACTGGCATACTTAAGTCCCTCCATACCTGCCTGATGCTCTATATCCATATAGTTATACTGGATCTGGCAGAACGTCCAATCATATGCATCCACTATCTTTTTGAATGTCTCCAGATCATCGTGGAAGGAGAAACCAAGATATCTTATCTTCCCCTTCTTTATTACACCTTCAGCCCAATCCAGAACCCCAAGATTGTACAGTTTGTTCCAGGTATCTTTATTGAGTGCGTGGAGCAGATAAAAGTCTATATGATCTGTATCCAGCTTCCTTAACTGCTCATTTAATAGTCTATCCATATCCTCTTTTACATTCACATTCCATGGTGGAAGTTTTGTTGCTAGCTTAGTCTTCTCTCTATAACCGTCCTTTAACGCCTTACCAACAACTATCTCACTGTTTCCTCTATGATACCCATACGCTGTATCTACATAGTTCACTCCATTGTCTATTGCGTATCGTATCATCTTTATAGCCAGTTCTTCGTCTATTCTACCATCATCACCCCCAATAGTCGGAAGCCTCATAGCTCCAAAACCAAGAGCAGAGACTTTAAAATCTAATCTTCCAAAATTTCTATACTGCATCCAGATCCCTCCTACAAGAAAATTTCGATTTGTTTCATTTTAGCACATTTTATAACAATTTAAGGGATAAGTCAAACTATTCAGTCTTCGACACTTCGAATTATACATCCTGGAATTAACCCCAAGTCAACACTATAGATCTCTAATTAAAGTCTATCCACAGAAATTTATTGTATAATTATAGGAGCAAACTTTTACAGGAGGATACTATGCTAAAACCTGGAGAGAAGGCTATTGATTTTTCTCTACCGAATAAAGATGGGAAGATAGTTTCCTTAAAAGACTTTCTTGGAAGGTGGATTGTATTATACTTTTATCCCAAGGATGACACCTCAGGATGTACACTTGAGGCTATCGAATTTTCAAGCAAGTTGAAGGACTTCGAAAGGTTAAATGCAGTAGTCTTAGGTATAAGTAAAGACTCAGTAAAATCACACCAGAATTTTTCTAAAAAGCATTCCTTAACTGTAGAGCTTTTAAGTGATGAAGAAGCTGAAATTATAAAAGCCTACGGAGCCTGGGGTAAAAAGAAGATGTACGGGAAAGAATACGAGGGGACGATCCGTTCCACCTTTATCATCAATCCGGAAGGATATGTGGCCTATGTATTTGAGAAGGTCAGTCCCAAAGGGCATGCCGATGAAGTATTGGAAAAGCTAAAGGAACTGCAAGCCAAGGGTGACTGATAATAGTATCAAAACTTCTGAAAAGATCAATTCAGATATGGAGGTCTCTATGACTGATAGAGAAAGATTTCTAAATGTGATGGAGTTTAAGCCTGTCGATAGATACCCCAACTATGAGCTAGGTGTCTGGGGCCAGACAATAGAGAGGTGGTACAGTGAAGGGCTTCCAAGAGATGTATGTTACTGGAACTGGTTTGAAGGAGAACCTTATTTTGAGATAGATAGAAGGATGTTTATTCCTGTTAATGCCAGAATAGTCCCGGCTTTTGACGAAGAAGTGATAGAGGAGAATGACAGGTATATTATCTTTAAAGATGGGATAGGGCGTATAAGAAAGGCGATGAAGGAGGGAACTGTAAGAGGGACGAGACCCTCTATGGATCAATACATAGATTTTCCAGTCAAGGACAGAAAAAGCTTTGAAGAGATCAAAAAACGCTATAATCCAAAATCTCCCATAAGATATCCTATGTGGTGGGATGAGATGGTAAGGTTATGGAGAGATAGAGATTATCCTCTATGTCTCTTTGTAAATGGTCAGATAGGGTTCTACTGGACATTAAGAGAATGGGTGGGAACAGAAAACCTCTCGTATAAAACATAATTTAATTTCTTAAAAGGTCCTTTTTAAAATAAGGAATCTCTTTAAATTTCTAGAGTATCACATTTTCTTAAGTAATCAATTTTATACTATATTATTATTTACTCTAAACCTATTGACTTTTACTTCTAGTCGTTGTATTATATAATCGATTTCTTAGTTTAGGAGGTATAGAACTGAGTAGTATATATGAAATTGCAGAAATAGTAGGAGTATCTCCCGCTACGGTATCGAGAGCTCTTAATAATAAAGGGTACATTAGCGACGCTACTAAACAGAAGATTCTTAAGGTAGCTAAAGAACTTAATTATGTTCCTAACTCTGTAGCTAGAAATCTCAGGACTAAAAAAACTTTAACTCTTGGAGTCTTAGTTCCAAATTTAGATAACCCTTTCTATTCCTCTTATGTTCGAGGTATTCAGGATGTTGCAGAGTCTAAAGGTTTTATTGTAGCTATATTTAACACAGATAGTAGAGGAGAGAAGGAACTATCGTATCTAAAGATTATCGAGGAAAGAAGATTAGAGGGTGTTATTGTTGGAAAAGAAGGATGGAGCGAAGAAGGTAATAGATTTTTAAACTATCTAAGTAAGAAGGGAGTTGTAGTTATCACCATAGGGCACAGAATTGATAATATTGATGAAATTCATGTAGATACTGAAATGGGAGCTTATCAGGGTACTTCATATTTGTTAAAGCTGGGATACTCTAAAATTGCTTATATAGGGGCACCTTTATCCAAAGGGATAGGCAGAGGAAGATTAGAAGGCTATAAAAGAGCATTATTAGAGTGGGGTATTACTCCAGATGAAGGCCTAATAATAGAAGGAGATTTAACTGAGGCTTGTGGATACAATATTATAAGAGACTTATGGAATAGATCTTCGAAACCTGATGCAATACTAGCAGTAAACGATATTGTAGCTATTGGGGCTATACTGGGAGCGAGAGAACTTGGGATTAGAATCCCAGAAGAGTTAGGAGTTGTTGGATTCGATAACATTAGGGAAAGTGCTTTGGTTATGCCAAGTCTTACTACTGTAGCTCAACCTGCATATGAAATAGGTAGGCTTGCTTGTGAAATGTTTATAAGAAGAAGAGATAATCCTGATTTACCAGTGCAATCTATTACCTTATTACCTCGGTTGGTAATAAGGGATTCTACTAAAAGTATTAAACCTGAGGAGTAGCCTCTCGGAAACTCCCCTTGACAAATGTGGGGGGGGAGTAAAATATAGGTAAAGTTAGAGTGAAAGTTGGATAACCCCGGGCTATAAGAGCCTATAAATAAGGGGTACGCACCTTGAAAAGTGAATATTGGGATAAAAAGTACAATTAGCTACTAAGAG